>Ga0105047_10000159_pt1 | contig 99718 bp, 89 predicted proteins | sample MAT04_FD_78384 | JGI IMG/M metagenome (GOLD analysis project Ga0105047, IMG submission 78384) | Freshwater microbial communities from Lake Fryxell liftoff mats and glacier meltwater in Antarctica - MAT-04 (megahit assembly) | ecosystem: Environmental > Aquatic > Freshwater > Ice > Liftoff... | reverse complement strand
GCCTTTGCTTTCATCGGGGTGCCGATGCTGGCCGACGAGTACATGTTCCGCGCCATCCTGATTCCGTTCCTGATCCTGGCGCTGGCCGCCATCGGGGTGAATATCCTGGTGGGCTACTGCGGCCAGATCTCGCTGGGCTCGGGTGCCTTCATGGCGGTGGGCGCCTACATGGCTTACAACACCTACATCCGCATTGACGGCATGCCGCTGATCGTGGCGCTGCTCTCGGGCGGGTTCTTCGCCACCCTGGTGGGTATCGTGTTCGGCATACCGAGCCTGCGAGTGAAGGGGCTCTATCTCGCGGTTGCCACACTGGCCGCACAGTTCTTTTGCGACTGGGCTTTCAGCCGCATCAGTTGGTTCACCAACAACAGCACCTCGGGCTCGGTGGCCGTATCCAATCTCAGCGTGATGGGCTGGACCATCAACACGCCGGTGGAGAAGTACCTGTTTTGCCTGGGCTTCGTGGTGGTGTTTGCGCTGTTGGCCAAGAACCTGGTGCGCTCGGCGATCGGGCGCGAATGGATGGCCATTCGCGACATGGACGTGGCCGCTGCCGTGATCGGCATCCGCCCGATGTACGCCAAACTCACCGCGTTTGCGGTGAGCTCGTTCATCATCGGCGTGGCGGGTGGCCTATGGGCGTTTGTCCACCTGGGTTCCTGGGAACCGGCTGCCTTCAACATCGATCGCTCGTTTCAACTGCTGTTCATGGTGATCATCGGCGGCATGGGATCCATCATGGGCAGCTTCTTTGGCGCGGCGTTCATCGTGGTGCTGCCCATTTTTCTCAACCAGTTTCTGCCGTTTGCAGGCGGGCTGGTCGGCGTCGACATTTCCACCGCCGCGATCTCGCACACCGAACTGATGATCTTCGGCGGGCTCATCGTCTGGTTCCTCATCGTCGAGCCCCACGGCCTGGCCAAGCTCTGGAGCGTGGGCAAACAAAAGTTGCGGTTGTGGCCGTTTCCGCATTGAACGCGTTGGTGTCATGCCTTGCTGTCGTGGGGAGATGCCCGATCGGGTTCTTCCCGATGCAGGGTTGGCAAAGATGCGTTGAACTGGCAGGCCCCTGGTTTTTTTGTGTGTTTGATATTTACAGGAGACAAGCGAAATGAAATTACGCAACATGGCACTCGCCTTATCGGCGGTCTGCATCGGCCTGTCCTCGGCCATGGTCGCTGCACCCGCAGCGGCCCAGGAGAAGGTCCAGTTCTTCCCGGTGCTTTCAGGCCGTACCGGTCCGGTGGCGCCCAACGCCACGCCGTGGGCCAATGGCCACAACGACTACATGGCGCTGGTGAACGCGCGCGGTGGCATCAACGGGGTGAATACCCTGGTTGAAGAATGCGAAACCGCCTACGCAACGGATCGCGGCGTGGAATGCTACGAACGCCTCAAGGGCAAACATGGTGGCGCCACCGTGTTCCAGCCTCTGTCCACCGGCATCACCTTTGCCCTGACCGAGAAGATCCCGAACGACAAGATCCCAATGATCACCTCGGGCTACGGTCGCAGCGACTCAGCCGACGGTGGCGTGTTCAAGTGGAACTTCCCGCTGATCGGTCACTACTGGGTCGCAGGCGACACGGCCATTCAGTACATCGGCCAAAAAGAAGGCGGCATGGACAAGCTCAAGGGCAAAAAGATTGCCGTCGGCTACCACGACAGCCCGTTCGGCAAGGAGCTTTTGCCGATCCTGCAGGAACGTGCCGCCATGCATGGCTTCACGCTGCAATTGCTGCCCATTCCGGCACCTGGTGTCGAGCAAAAGGCGATCTGGCTGCAGGTGCGCCGCGAGCGCCCGGACTGGGTGATTCTGCAGACCTGGGGCGTGATGACTGGCACGTCCATCAAAGAAGCGGTGGCCACGGGCTATCCGCGCGAAAAGATGGTGGGAACCTGGTGGTCTGGCGCGGAGCCCGACCTCCAGGATGTGGCCGAAGGCGCCAAGGGCTATAGCGCAGTCATGATGCAGCACGGCGCCGAGCCTCAGTCTGCTGTAGTCAAGGAAATCCTTGAGAAGATACACGCCAAAGGCAAGGGCGCGGGTCCGAAAGAAGAAGTGGGATCGGTGCTCTACATGCGCGGTGCAGTGGGCGCGATGCTCGCGGTGGAAGGCGTGCGCGCAGCCCAGGAGCGCTTTGGCAAGGGCAAGGTCATGACTGGCGAGCAGGCGCGCTGGGGCTACGAAAACCTGAACCTGACCCAGGCCAAGCTAGACACGCTGGGCTTCAAAGGCGTGATGCGTCCGGTGTCGACCAGCTGCCAGGACCACATGGGTTCGGCCTGGGCCCGCGTGCACACCTGGGACGGCAAGAAGTTCGTCTGGGCGTCCGACTGGCTGCAAGCCGATGAGCAGATCATCAAGCCCTTGGTGAAAGCCTCAGCTGACAAGTACGCAACCGAGAAAAAGCTGACCCGCCGCGCAGCGGCAGACTGCCAGTCCTGATCTGCTCCGGAGCGGATCAAGCTGGCAGTTTCTGCCCAATGGCTTCGCTCCCTCTCCAACCTCTCCCTCCAAGCGGGAGGGGGAGCGGCCCTGACGGGCCACCATCGTCAAGACCGGCGTGCCGCGTCTTGCCAATGGTTGAAAAAGAAACACACATGAGCACCACCATCCCTACCCCAACCCCTCCCGTCCTCAATGTCAACGGCATCGAGGTTATTTACAACCATGTGATCTTGGTGCTCAAGGGCGTCTCGCTCACCGTGGCGGAAGGCCAGATTGTCGCCATTCTCGGTGGCAACGGCGCCGGCAAAACCACCACCTTGCGCGCGATTTCCAACCTGTTGAAAGGCGAGCGCGGTGAGGTCACCAAGGGCAGCATCGCGCTGCGCGGTGAGCGCATCGAAAATCTTAGCCCGGCCGACCTGGTGAGCCGCGGCGTGGTGCAAGTGATGGAAGGCCGCCATTGTTTCGCCCACCTGACGATCGAGGAAAACCTGATGACAGGCTCCTACTCACGCAAGGACAAGGCCGAGATCGCGCGCAATCTGGACAAGGTCTACACCTATTTCCCGCGCCTCAAAACGCGGCGCACATCGCAGGCCGCATACACCTCGGGCGGTGAGCAGCAGATGTGTGCCATCGGCCGTGCCTTGATGGCCAACCCGAGTGTGGTGCTGCTCGACGAGCCGTCGATGGGTCTGGCGCCGCAACTGGTCGAAGAAGTGTTCAACATCGTGCGCGACCTCAACACCAAGGAGAAGGTGACCTTTCTGCTGGCCGAGCAGAACACCAACATGGCGCTGAAATACGCCGACTACGGCTACATCATGGAAAGCGGTCGCGTCGTCATGGACGGTGTGGCCAAGGACTTGCGCGACAACGAGGACGTCAAGGAGTTCTACCTGGGCATGGGCGGGGGCGAACGCAAGTCGTTCAAGGACGTCAAGAGTTACAAACGGCGCAAGCGCTGGCTGGCGTGAATGCCGGCTGCCGTATCCGATCCTCTCCAACTTTTTTTCCTGATCCATGACCGCAAGCTACGACGACCTGGAAACCCGTGACCCCGCCGCGCGGGAGGCGGCCTTGTTGGCTGCCCTGCCGGCCCATATTGCCCATGCGCAGCGCAACAGCGCGGCATTTGCCGAGATATTCAAGGGCGTGGACGCTCAGGCGGTCACCTGCCGCGCCGCGCTCAGCGCTTTGCCGGTGACGCGCAAACATGAATTGCTCGAGCGCCAGCAGGCCGAGCGCGCGCAGGGCGCGTTCGGCGGGTTTGCTACCACCGGCTTTGGTGCGGCCATGCCGCGGGTGTTTGCCAGTCCCGGGCCGATCTATGAGCCCGAAGGCACGACGCACAACTACTGGCGCCTGGCGCGTGCCTTGTTTGCCGCCGGGTTTCGCCCAGGCGAGCTGATTCACAACAGCTTCAGCTACCACTTCGTGCCCGCTGGCTCGATGATGGAAACCGGCGCCCATGCCCTGGGTTGCACCGTGTTCCCGGCCGGTACCGGCCAGACCGAACAGCAGGTGCAGGCCATGGCGGAGCTGCGGCCAGCCGGTTATTGCGGCACTCCGAGTTTCCTCAAGATCATTGTCGAGAAGGCTGCGGCCATGGGTGTGGCCTTGCCCAGCGTGACCAAGGCGCTGTTTGGCGGCGAGGCGTTCCCGCCCAGTCTGCGCGACTGGTTTACGGCGCGTGGTATTGCGGGCTACCAGTGTTTTGCCACCGCTGACCTGGGTTTGATCGCCTACGAGACCTTGGCGCGCGAAGGCCTGGTGGTCGACGAGTCGGTGCTGGTCGAAATCGTACGTCCGGGTACCGGTGATCCGGTGGCCGAAGGTGAAGTGGGTGAGTTGGTGGTGACCAGTCTGAGTCCGGTGTATCCACTGATACGTTTTGGTACCGGCGACCTGAGTGCCGTATTGCCAGGGCCATGTCCCACCGGGCGCACCAATCAGCGCATCAAGGGCTGGATGGGCCGGGCGGACCAGACCACCAAGGTGCGCGGCATGTTTGTCCACCCGGGGCAGATCCACGCCGTCACCCGGCGTTTTCCGGAGATCGTGAAGGCGCGGCTGGTGGTCACTGGCGAGATGGCAAACGACACCATGACCTTGCAGGTCGAGACGCAATGCAGCGGGCCGGACAGCATGATCGAAAAGATCGCCTTGGCCATCCGCGAGGTGACCAAGCTGCGCGGCGAGGTGGAATTGGTGTTGCCTGGCAGCCTGCCCAACGACGGCAAGGTGATTGACGACGCGCGCAGCTACAAGTGATGCGCCCGACAGCGACGGAATCAGACCCCACGATATTGCCGGGAATTGGTAGTTACCTTGATAGCATATTTTCCGCAGATCACTAGACTTGCTTTCTCCTCCCCAACTTCTCCCCATCCTCCTATGAAACGACTTCTTGCTATTGCCCTGGCCGCCGCATCCCTGGCAGCCGGCGCCCAGACCTTTCCTGGTTCCCGGCCGATTTCCATCGTCGTGCCGTTCGCGGCCGGTGGCCCGACTGACCTGGTGGCGCGCCAGTTGGGCGAAGCCATGCGCAAGGCCATGGGCGGAAGCGCCAACTTCGTCGTGGAAAACTCGGCTGGCGCGGGAGGCACCATTGGTGCCACCAAGGTGGCGCGCGCTGCTCCGGACGGGCATACGTTGTTGCTGTTTCATATCGGCATGGCGTCCACGCCAACGCTGTACAAGAAAATCGCTTACAAGCCGCTGGAGGACTTCGAGTACCTGGGCATGGTCAACGAAGTGCCGATGACGCTGATCGGCAAGCCGCAACTGCCGGCCAATACCTACCGCGACTTCGAAAACTACATCAAGGCCAACGCGGGCAAGCTGAACATGGCCCATGCCGGCCTGGGGTCCGCCTCACACCTGTGCAGCCTGATGTGGCAGTCGGCAGTCAATGCCAAGGAGGCGATGACGACGATTCCATACGGCGGAACCGGCCCGGCCATGAATGCGCTGCTGGGTGGGCAGGTCGACCTGATGTGTGACCAGACCACCAACACGACGGCACAGATCGAAGGCGGAAAAGTCAAGGCGTTTGCTGTCACGACGGCCAAGCCGCTGTCCAAGCACAAGTTGCTCAAGGACTACCCGACGCTGCAGGAAATGGGCCTCAAGGGCTTCGATCTGACGATCTGGCACGGTTTGTATGCCCCAAAGGGCACCCCCCCGGCGGTGACCAAGCAGCTCAATGACGCGCTCAAGATGGCGTTGAAGGATCCCGATTTCATCAAGAAACAGGAAGCGCTGGGCGCGCTGGTCGTCACCGACGGCCGGCTCGAGCCCGCTGCGCACAAGGCTTTTGTGGCAGCCGAGATCGCCAAGCTCAAACCGGTCATCGAAGCGGCGGGACAATTTGCCGACTGACGGGTCCTTGGGTCCGCCACTTCGGGTGGTGGACTCGATCACCGAACTGCAGCCGGCCGGTGCCGGCTGCAGTGCCGTGAGCGGCTCCCATGGTGGTGCCAGTTCTGCGCGTTACGCGATGGCGGCCCGGCCTGTGCTGAGCGTATTCAACGATGCCGGCGTCGGGCTGGACCAGGCATCACACTCCCCAGACGATTTCTGTGTTGGCCTGGTGGCAGCGCTGGAGCATGTCGATGAAGGGCGCTGCCCGCTGGCGCAGCGTGACCCGGTCTGCGGCCGGCATATCCTTGTCGGCGTCGGCACCGTTCGTTGCTTCGGTGGCGGGCGGAGCTTCGGCCCGGGCGACGGCCTTCTCCAGTGCCGCGATCGCGGCCGGTATCTGCTCGGGCAGGATGATGCCCTTGGGGGTAAGGTCCTTGCCGATGATTTGCAGGATTCGCTCGCCGTTTTCCTGCAACAGGATCAGATCGCCGGCGGCCTTGGATTTGAATTTGTACAACATGTCGATGGCCATTGACGGCTGGTTTTGAATGTGAGCCCGCGACCGTCGCGGGCAAAGGATTCACGCGTACTTGCAGGAACGCGTGAACGGATAGGGTGATTGTGCGCCCGGCAAATTCTCCACTTGTTGCGCGATTCGTCAACTGGCGGGTGTGGCGTTCATTTTCAATTCCGTTTGCGCCCTCGCTTGACAGCATTTTGTTTAGGCGTAAACTATTTTTCCATGAATATATTGTGCATCGGTGGCGGGCCGGCAGGTCTGTATTTCGGCCTGTTGATGAAGCAGCAGGATCCGTCGCGTCGTATCGTGGTGGTGGAGCGCAACAAGCCGTTCGACACGTTCGGCTGGGGGGTGGTGCTGTCGGACCAGACGCTGGACAACCTGCGCCAGGCCGATCCGAGCAGCGGGCAGCTGATCGGCGACGCGCTGAACCATTGGGACGACATCGAGGTGTTCTTCAAGGGCCGCAGCGTGCGCTCGGGGGGTCACGGTTTTTGCGGCATCGGACGCAAGCACCTGCTGAGCATCCTGCAGGAGCGTTGTCTGCAGGTCGGGGTCGAACTGGTTTTCGAGAAGGATGTGGCCGACGACCAGGTGCTGGCTGCCGAGTACCAGGCCGACCTGGTGATCGCCTGCGACGGGCTCAACAGCCGCATCCGCACCCGCTATGCCGAGGTGTTTAAGCCCGACATCGACACCCGCATGTGCCGTTTCGTCTGGCTTGGCACGCACAAGACCTTCGATGCATTCACATTTGCGTTCGAGCAGACCGAGCACGGCTGGTTCCAGGCGCACGCTTACAAATTCGACGACAAGACTTCGACTTTCATTGTCGAGACGCCGCAGGACGTATGGGAGGCGCACGGACTGCAGGACATGGAGCCTGCCCAGGCAGTAGCCTTTTGCGAGCGCCTGTTCGCCCGCTACCTTGATGGCCATGCGCTGATCAACAACGCCAGCCATCTGCGGGGCTCGGCCAACTGGATCCGCTTTCCGCGCGTGATGTGCAAGACCTGGGTGCACCATGTGCAACTGCCGCAGGGCCGGGTGCCGGTCGTATTGATGGGCGACGCGGCGCACACCGCGCACTTCTCCATCGGCAGCGGCACCAAACTCGCGCTCGAGGATGCGATCGACCTGGCCCGCATGTTTGCGCAGGCCGGGGAGAAGCCCGACATGGACGCGGTGTTGCAACAGTACCAGGACCTGCGCAGCGTGGAGGTGCTCAAGATCCAGAATGCCGCGCGCAACTCGACCGAATGGTTCGAGAACGTGGACCGCTACACGGGCATGCCGATCGAGCAGTTCGCGTATTCGCTGCTGACCCGTTCGCAGCGCATCAGCCACGAGAACCTGCGCCTGCGCGATGCACGCTGGGTGGGCGGATTTGAGTCGTGGATGGCGCAGCACCTTCCTCGACCCGACGGCAGCGACACGCCGCCCGAGCCGGCTATGCCATGCAACGACCTGGCGGCCCTGCCGCCGATGTTGCTGCCATTGCAGATACGCGGCGCCCGACTGAAGAACCGCATCGTGGTCTCGCCGATGGCCACCTACAGCGCGGTTGATGGCGTGGTACAGGATTTTCATCTGGTCCATCTGGGCGCGCGGGCGCTGGGCGGCGCTGCACTGGTGATGGTCGAGATGACCAGCCCGACGCCCGAGGGGCGCATCACACCCGGCTGCACCGGCCTGTGGAACGATGCGCAGGAGGCGGGCTTGCGCCGCATCGTTGAATTCACGCACGGCCAGAGCACGGCGCTGATCGGTCTGCAACTGGGCCATAGCGGCCCCAAAGGCTCGACCCAGGTCGGCTGGGAGCAGACGGATGAACCGCTGCCACCCGACGGCACGCATGCCAACTGGCCGCTGCTCGCGGCCAGTCCGTTAGCGTTCGGTGCACAGAACCAGACGCCGGCGGCCATGACGCGCGCCGACATGGACCAGTTGCGCGAAACATTCGTCGCAGCCACCCAAAGGGCGCAGGCGGCCGGATTCGACTGGCTGGAGCTCCATTGCGCGCACGGTTATTTGCTGGCCAGTTTTCTGAGCCCGCTCACCAATCAGCGTGACGACGCGTATGGCGGGGCCGGCAGTGCGGGGCTGCCCCATCGGTGTCGCTACCCGTTGGAGGTTTTCAGCGCGATGCGTGCGGCCTGGCCCCAGCACAAACCCATGAGCGTGCGTATTTCGGCCCACGACTGGGTGCCCGGCGGCAACACCGACGATGACGCGGTGCAGATCGCGCGCCTGTTCAAGCTGGCTGGTTGCGACCTGATCGATGTCTCGTCGGGCCAGACCACACGCGAGGCGCAGCCGGTATACGGGCGCATGTACCAGACGCCATTTGCCGACCGCATCCGCAACGAGGTCGGCATCCGCACCATGGCAGTGGGCGCGATCACCCAGGCCGATCAGGTCAACAGCATCATCGCCTCCGGCCGTGCCGATCTGTGTGCACTCGCGCGGCCCCATCTGGCCGATCCAGCCTGGACGCTGCACGAGACTGCAGCGTTGCAATCGCGCCAGGTCGAATGGCCGCGCCAGTATCTTGCCGGTCGTGACCAGATGTACCGCGAAGTCGGCAAATTGCAGCAGGCCGCCGGTGGCGACAGCGCGCTGGCCGCCGCCGATGCCGCCGCGAAGGCGCAGGGGTTCTGAGCATCATGGACAAGGAAGCGCGTCTGGCTGGCGCTACCGCCGCCGAACATCCACAGTCCCTGCGTCTGTGGCTGCGTCTGCTGACCTGCACCCAGCTCGTCGAGACGCGTATCCGCGGCGAGCTGCGCGACGGTTTCGCAATGACGCTGCCACGATTTGATTTGATGGCCCAGCTCGAGCGCGCGCCGGGCGGACTCAAGATGAACGAGCTGTCGCGCCGCATGATGGTCACCGGTGGCAATGTCACCGGCATTACCGACCAGTTGGTGCAGGAGGACCTGGTGGAGCGGGTGCAGGTGCCTGGCGACCGGCGAGCCTACTGCGTGCGACTGACGCCCAAGGGCCGCAACGAATTTGCCGGGATGGCCCAGGCGCACGAAGCCTGGGTGGTCGACGCCTTCGAGGCTCTCAGTGAACGCGAACAAGAGACATTGCACCGGCTGCTGGGCAAGGTCAAGCAGCACAGCCAGACTCGAATCAAGGAAACGCCATGAAACATTACATCGGTGCCAATAACCCCATGCGCAGCCGCTTCGAGGTCACGGCACCCTATCAGGCGCGGCATTTCGACTGGTCGTTCCACGACGGCGTAGGCACCATCATGCTGAGCCGGCCCGAGCGCAAGAACCCGCTCACGTTCGATTCGTATGCCGAACTCGGCGCGCTGTTCGACAGCCTGCGCCGCAGCGTCGATGTCAAGGCCGTGGTGGTCACCGGCTCCGGCGGCAACTTCTGCTCGGGCGGCGACGTGCACGAGATCATCGGACCGCTCACGAAGATGTCGATGCCCGAGTTGCTGGAGTTCACCCGCATGACGGGCGACCTGGTCAAGACCATGCGCAATTGTCCGCAGCCGGTCATCGGCGCGATCGATGGTATTTGTGCCGGTGCCGGCGCAATGATGGCGCTGGCTTGTGACCTGCGTTATGGCACGGCGACAACAAGAACCGCTTTTTTGTTCTCGCGGGTGGGGCTGGCTGGCGCCGACATGGGCGCCTGTGCCTTGTTGCCCCGCGTGATAGGCCAGGGCCGGGCCAGCGAGTTGCTGTTCAGTGGGCGCGCCATGACGGCGCAGGAAGGCCTGGCATGGGGCTTCTTCAATGCGCTGGTCGAGCCGGCCGGGCTGCTGGCGCACGCGCAGGCGTTTGCCGCCGAACTGGCCGCCGGCCCGACCTTTGCGCACAGCATGACCAAGACCATGTTGCAGCAGGAATGGGCGATGACGATCGAGCAGGCAGTCGAGGCCGAAGCCCAGGCGCAGGCGATCTGCATGCAGACCCAGGATTTTTCCCGGGCCTATGAGGCATTCGCCGCCAAGGCCAGACCCGTGTTTGCGGGGGATTGAGTCATGTCTGCACCCACGGCGCAGTACGCGCTGCCATTCTTCGATACGTCGCACCTGACGCTGGCCGAGCGGCTCGCTGCCTGGGCGCAGGCACAACAGGTCGACGAGTCCCACGACCGCGCGGCCTGCCGCAAGTGGGTACGCCTGCTGGGCGACGCCGGATGGTTGCGCTATTGCGTGCCGCAGGCCTTTGGTGGCGCGCTGGAGCGACTCGATTCGCGTGCGCTGGTGATCCTGCGCGAGACGCTGGCCTTTCACTCGCCACTGGCCGATTTTTCTTTCGCGATGCAAGGCCTTGGCAGCGGTGCCATCACGCTGGCTGGCAACCCACAGCAGCAGGCGCACTATCTGCCAGCCGTGGCGCGCGGCGACAAGATTGCCGCCTTTGCGCTCAGTGAGCCCGAGGCTGGATCGGATGTGGGCGGCATGACGATGCGTGCGCGCGAGGACGGTACGGATGTCGTGCTCGACGGCGTCAAGACCTGGATCAGCAACGGCGGCATCGCCGACTATTACTGTGTGTTCGCCAAGACCGACATGGCCAAGGGCACGCGGGGCATCACCGCCTACATCGTCGATGCCGATCAGACCGGGCTGGACGACTCCGAGCAGCTGCATGTGATGGCGCCCCATCCGCTGGCGACCCTGCGTTTTGATGGCTGCCGCATTCCGGCCAGCGCGCAACTCGGTGCGCGCGACGGCGGCTTCAAGTTGGCAATGCAGACGCTGGACATCTTCCGCGCCTCTGTGGCCGGGGCTGCGCTGGGCATGGCACGGCGCGCCCTGCACGAGGCGGTGCACCATGCGCGCAGCCGTACGATGTTCGGTCAGCATCTGGGCGACTTCCAGCTGACCCAGGCGCGGCTGGGCGACATGGCGGCGTTACTTGATGCCGCGGCCTTGCTGACCTACCGCGCTGCCTGGCAACGCGACTGCGTCGGCACCGCTACGGCGCAGCATGCACAGACCTACACCGCACAGGCCGCAATGGCCAAGATGGTCGCCACGGAAAACGCACAGAAGGTGATCGACATGGCGCTGCAGATGCATGGCGGCGCAGGTGTGTTGGTGGGCAGCAAGGTGGAAAGTCTGTATCGCGACATTCGCGCGTTGCGCATCTACGAAGGCGCGACCGAGGTGCAGCAACTCATCATCGGCAAAGCAGTATTGAAAGGAGCCGCACCATGACATCCGCGCAACTGGATCGGTTTGTTCATGAGCGACTGCCTGCACCGGCGCAGATGCCGGAGCTGCTTTTTGATCGACCGGAGCTGCGCTTTGCCGAGCAGATCAACTGGGTCGAGGACCTGCTGGACAAGGCGCCGATCAAAGGCTACGGCGCGCGGCCCATGTTGCGATCCGACAGCCTGACGTTGAGCTACCACCAGGCCCGCGAGCAGGTCGATCGCATCGCCCATGTGCTGGTGCAGGACCTGGGCTTGTTGCCAGGCAACCGGGTGCTGCTGCGTGGGGGCAACTCGGTCATGATGGCGTTGGGCATGCTGGCCGTCATGAAGGCCGGGCTGGTGGCGGTGGCGACGATGCCGCTGCTGCGCGCCAAGGAACTGGGCGACATCATCGACAAGGCACAACCGGTGGCGGCGTTGTGCGACACCGGCCTGCTGCAGGAACTGACGTTGGCGCAGGCGCAGCATCCGGTGCTGATTACCATCGTCGGCTTCAATGCACCCGATGGCGCAAACGCTGCCGATTCCCTGGAGGCGCGTTGCGCACCCAAGCTGGGAGCCTTCCCGGCCTGCCCTACCGAGGGCACCGACATCGCTTTGCTGGCGTTCACGTCCGGCACCACGGGAAAGCCCAAGGCGGCCGTGCATACCCATCGCGACGTGCTGGCAGCCTGCGAGACCTGGCCCCGCCACGTGCTGCGCGCCACGTCCGATGACATCGTCATGGGCTCGCCGCCGCTGGCGTTCACGTTCGGTCTTGGCGGCATGCTGGTGTTTCCGATGTGGGCGGGGGCATCGGTGTACTTTCCCTCCATCGCCTACACGCCCGAGGCCATGGCGCGTCTGATGTTCGATGCGGGTGCCACGATCTGCTACACCGCCCCGACTTTCTATCGCCAGATGGCGCCGCACTTGCAGGCGCTGGTGGAGCAGCGCGGCCGCCCACCGCTGCGCATCTGCGTCAGTGCCGGCGAAGCCTTGCCGGATGCCACGCGCGAGTTGTGGCGCCAGGCCAGCGGAATCGAGATCCTGGACGGTATTGGCGCCACCGAGATGTTCCATATTTTCGTTTCGTCGCCGCCTGACCAGGTGCGACACGGCGCCATCGGCAAGGTGGTTCCGGGTTACACGACCAAGGTGGTGGACGAGGCCGGCGTCGAGGTGCCGCTGGGCACGGTCGGCAAGCTCGCGGTGATAGGGCCGACCGGCTGCAAATACCTGGACGATGCGCGCCAGACGAACTATGTGCGTGATGGCTGGAACTATCCAGGCGACGCGTTCCTGCAGGATGCGGACGGCTATCTTTTCTACCAGGCCCGTACCGACGACATGATCATCACCTCGGGCTACAACGTCGGCGCACCGGAGGTCGAGGATGCCTTGCTCCAGCATGAGGCGGTGGCCGAATGCGCTGTGGTCGGTCTGCCGGATGACCAAAGGGGCATGCGTATCAAGGCGTTCTGTGTACTCAGACCGGGGTTTTCCCCTGACGCGGCCATGGCCAGGCAGTTGCAGGACCACGTAAAGTCGACCATCGCGCCCTACAAGTACCCGCGCGAAGTCGAGTTCGTCGCTGCGATGCCACGTACCGAAACTGGCAAATTGCAACGTTTCAAATTGAAGGCATCATCATGAAATTTCTGCAACCACCCGGATGGATGCCGGCCAAGGGTTATGCCAATGGCGTTGCCGCGCGGGGAACCCAGGTATTCGTCGGCGGCCAGATCGGCTGGAATGCGCAGCAGCAGTTCGAGTCCGACGATTTCATTGCCCAGACTGCGCAGGCGCTGCGCAACATCGTGGCCGTGCTCCAGGAGGCCGGGGCGGACCCGTCACACATGGTGCGCATGACCTGGTACATCGTCGATCGGGTCGAGTACAACGCCCGCCTAAAAGAGTTGGGCGCGGTCTACCGTGAGGTGATCGGGCGCAATTTTCCGGCCATGACCTGTGTTCAGGTGGCGGCACTGGTCGAGCAACGGGCCAGGGTCGAGATCGAAGTCACGGCGATTCTGCCCGAATGATTTGGACGCGGGTGTGGCTCAGACCGGCATCAGAGCCTGGCAGTTCCAGCATTGCTCGAATCCCCCCTCGACCAGTTCGCCGCACTGGCACAACCAGCGCCGCTGCGGCACGTGTTGCAGATCGCGCAGCAAGTCGCGCGCCCGGGTTTGCTGCTCGTCGTGCCGGATCCAGACTTCGGGCAGACACTGATCGGGTGGCAGTTCGCCAGCCACGCCGACCAGAAACTGGCGCTGCACGTTGGCCTCGATGCCTTCGTTGCTCAGGGCATCGGCCCACAAGGTGGCGATGGCGAGGTTGGGGGCTTGGGTCAGGCGCAGCATCTGCATGCAGCATAAGCTTTTGCGGCGCCTGTGGCCAACGCCGGTCACGCAGGTGCGATTCCTGTCGTTGATCCGTATCCCGCACAATCCGGGCATGGCGTTCGGTATGTTTGACTTTTTCAAAGCCCGAGGCCGGTTGGCCACGGCGGGCCGCTGGGTGCTGCGCGCCACGTTGGGCGTGGTGACCCTCGGCCTGTTGACGGGTTGTGCCGACACCCGCTATTACTGGCAATCGGTGAGTGGCCATCTTCAACTGATGCAGGCATCGCGACCGGTGGAGCAATGGCTGTCGGACCCGCAGACTGCTGCGCCATTGCGCGAGCGGCTGGAGTTGGCGCGGCGCATGCGCGCCTTTGCGGTGACCGAACTGGCACTGCCGGACAACGCGAGTTACCACCGCTATGCCGATCTGCGCCGCAACGCCGTGGTCTGGAACGTGGTGGCCGCGCCGTCCTTGTCGCTGACGCTCAAGACCTGGTGTTTTCCGGTGCTCGGCTGTGTGTCGTATCGCGGCTACTTCGATGAGACGCAGGCCCGGCGTGAGGCCAGTACGTTGCAGGCGCAAGGCATGGAGGTCAGTGTCTATGGCGTGCCGGCATATTCGACGCTGGGCTGGATGAACTGGGCCGGTGGCGATCCGCTGCTGAACACCTTCATCCACTATCCCGAGGGCGAGCTGGCGCGCCTGCTGTTCCATGAACTCGCCCACCAGGTGCTGTATGCGCGCGACGACACCATGTTCAACGAGTCGTTTGCCACCGCGGTCGAGCGCCTGGGTGGGGCGACCTGGTTGCAGCGCGAGGCGTCGGAAGAAGCGCGCACGCAGTACGCTGCATTTGACGCCCGCCGGCGCGCCTTTCGCGCCTTGGCCTTTTCGACGCGCATCCAGCTGCAGCAGGTCTATGCCCAGTCCGGGAAGGTGGCAGATGCGGATTTGCTGGCCCAGAAGCAGGTGGTGATGCAGGCGTTTCGCGATCAGTACGCCACGCTCAAACAGCAGTGGGGCGGCTTTGCAGGATACGACCGCTGGGTGGCAGAGGCGAACAATGCCAGCCTGGGCGCGCAGGGCGCCTACGATGACCTGGTACCGCAGTTCGAAGCCTTGTTCGTGCGCGAAGGGCGCGACTGGCCGGCGTTTTATCATGCGGTCAGGCGCATCGCCGACCTGCCGTCGGACGAGCGCAAGAAGGCGCTGGAAAAACCGGGCCCATAAACCGGAATCGGAGAAAAACAACATGGCAGATCTGCACATTGAGCGCAACCATACGCTGGGGTTGCTGGAGGCGCGCAAGGTCGCCTTCAACTGGGCCGAGCAAGTTGAAACCGACCTGGGCATGCAATGTGTCTACGAAGAAGGGCGCAGTGCCGACAAGGTCACTTTCAGCCGCTCCGGGGTCAAGGGCGAATTGCAGGTGACCAAGGACAAGTTCGAGCTCGATGCCAAGCTCGGCTTTCTGATCGGCGCCTTCAAGGACCGGATCGAGACCGAGATCACCGGCATGCTGAACCGATTGTTGCCCGCTGAGGGCGCTGCGCCCAAAGTGGTCGCGGCAAAAAAGGTGGCTGCAACAAAGAAGGCCGCGAAGAAGTCATGAGCTTTTCCGTGGGAGCGCTCGCGGGCCTGCGTGTCTTGGAGCTGGGTCAACTGATCGCCGGGCCGTTCGCCGCCAAGACACTGGCCGATTTCGGCGCTGATGTGATCAAGATCGAGGCGCCGCCCCACGCCAGAAACCCGCCGCGCGGCGGCGGGGATCCGCTGCGTCAATGGCGGCTGATCAAGGACGGAACGTCTTTGTGGTGGCAGGTGCAGTCGCGCAACAAGCGCTCCGTAGCGCTGGACCTGCGCCAGGCCGACGCACAGGACATTGTGCGCAAACTCGCGGCGCAAGCTGACGTCGTGATCGAGAACTTCCGTCCGGGCGCGATGGAGGGATGGGGCCTGGGTCCCGAGGTGTTGCAGGCGGCCAACCCGGCGCTGATCATGCTGCGCATCAGTGGTTACGGGCAGACCGGCCCCTACCGCGACCGGCCGGGTTTTGGCGTGGTCGCTGAAGCCATGGGTGGTCTGCGCCACCTGACCGGCGAGCCGGGGCGTGTGCCGGTGCGGGTCGGCGTGAGCATTGGCGACACGCTGGCATCGCTGCATGGGGTGATCGGAATCCTGATGGCCTTGCAACATCGGCACAAGACGGTCAGTGCCGAAACGCCCAGAGGCTTGGGCCAGGTCGTCGACGTGGCCTTGTACGAGGCGGTCTTCAACTGCATGGAGAGCCTTTTGCCCGAATACAGCGTGTTTGGCGCGGTGCGTGGCCCCTCGGGCAGCGCCTTGCCGGGAATTGCACCGACCAATGCGTATCAGTGCATGGATGGCTCCTACGCCATCATTGCCGGCAATGGCGACAGCATCTTCAAGCGTCTGATGTTGGCGATCGGGCGCGTTGATCTGGCAAGTGACCCGGCGCTGTCCGGCAACACCGGTCGCGTGGCGCGGGTGCAGGAGATCGATGCAGCGATCGGCGCCTGGGCGGCCACGCGGTCGGCCGAGCAGGTATTGCAGGCGCTGGAGAAGGCGGCCGTTCCGGCAGGGAGGATCTACACCATTGCCGATATCGCCGCCGATCCGCACTATGCGGCGCGGGACATGCTCGCGCAGGTCCGTTTGGGCGACGGAACGCCGGTGACGGTGCCCGGATTCGTGCCCAAGTTGTCGCTGACACCGGGCAGCCACCGGCGCAATGCCCCCAGCCTGGGCCAGGACACGGTGGCCGTACTGCGCGAGGTCGGGCTGACCGAGGCGCAGATCGACGCCTTGCGCGCGCGCGGCGTGGTCAGCGGCGAGAGGCCGCCGACCTGATCAGCTCAGCTCTTCGATCAGGTCGATGTATTGCTGCATCGCGTCGTTCTGCGTCGTACCCTTGAAGCCATTCCAGGCATCCCATTTGGCGCGGCCTACCATGTCGGAGAAGCCGGGCTTCTTGTCGGCGTTGTCGCCCAGGCTGCCCTGCTTGTAGAGCGCGTAGATCTTGAGCATCGTCGCGTTGTCGGGACGCTCGCTCAGGTTCTTCGAGTTGGCGGCGGCGGCTTCAAACTTCTTCTTCAGGTCGGCCATGCTATTGCTCCGTGGATGGTGTCGTTGGGGTGTACGGTTCGGAGCCACGAAGCTCCGACTGCGTTGACAGTTGAAGCCGATATCTTAAGGCCGTGTTTGCCGACACAATAGACTTGCGTCAGCAGCCGTTGCTTTTTTGGGCCGGCGCATGACCCTGGCGATCAAGGAGACACAACGCATGGTTACCCGAATCACCAACAGCCGGTTGCACCAAAGTGTCAGCGAGCTTGCGGCGCCGGCCGTGCGTCGCTCGCGCAGGATCGCAGGCCAGGCCGCGCGCAGCGTGCGCGACAACGTGAGCAGTGCCATTGGCGGCACGCTGGGCCTTCGCGGCGAGCGCATGAGCAAGGTCGATACCGCGTGGCTGCGCATGGATTGCGACGCCAACCTGATGATGATTGTAGGTGTCTGGGTGCTCAAGCCCGGCATACGCAAGACAGACCTGCGCCAGCGTATTGCTGAGAGGCTGCTCAAGTATCCGCGGTTTTGTCAGCGTGTGGAGCAGGATGCGGCCGGTGCCACCTGGGTACACGACGACGACTTCGATATCGACCGCCATGTGGTGACCGAGACGCTGGCGCGCAAGCCGCGCGGGCGCGAACAGGAGGCGTTGCAGGAGCGCCTGGGCGAACTGGCCATGACGCCGCTGGACATGGCGCACCCGCTGTGGCAATTCCACCTGGTCGAGGACTACCAGGGTGGTTCGGCCATGATGGTGCGCATTCACCATTGCATCGCCGACGGCATTGCGCTGATTTCGGTGACACAGTCGCTGGTCGATGGCGGCGCTGCACCGCCGCAGCGCAAGCCACGTGCCCAGCCATCGGGCGACGGCCGCCACGGCGCGCAGGACTGGGTGGCCGACACGCTGCTCAAGCCCTTCACCGATCTTGCCGTCAAGGCGCTGGGCAGCGCCGGCACTGGCGTGGCCAATGCCTTCGATCTGCTCATCGAACCACAAAAGGGCATGGAAAAAGGAGTGGCTGGAGGCGTGGACATGGCGCGCCTGGCCTTGCAACTGGTGCGCGATGCCGGTGCGCTGGTGCTGATGCCCGACGATTCGCCGACCCGTCTCAAGGGCAAAACCGCCAACCGAAAGCGGGTGGCCTGGTGTGCCCCGATACCGCTCGAAGAGGTCAAGGCGGTGGGAAAAGCGCTGAACTGTTCGATCAACGACGTTTTGCTCAGCTGTGTCGCCGGCGCCATTGGGGCCTACCTGCAGGGCAAGGGCGACACGATTGCGGGACAGGAGATCCGTGCCATGGTACCGATCAATCTGCGGCCGATGGAAGAGGCCTACAAGCTGGGTAACCGCTTCGGTCTGGCGCCTGTGGTGTTGCCGATCGGTCTGGAAAATCCGGTCGAACGGGTGTACGAGGTGCGTCGGCGCATGGCGCTGCTCAAGGGCAGCACACAGCCCCTGCTGGCATTTGGTTTGCTGGCGGTGGCGGGGCTGCTGATCAAGCCGGCCCAGGACGCCATGCTGGGCCTGTTCGCGCGCAAGACCACGGCGGTCATGACCAACGTACCGGGGCCACGCGAAAAATTGCAGTTTCTGGGTTCTACGCTGGAGCAAAGCCTGTTCTGGGTGCCGCAAAGCGGCAGTGTCGGCTTGGGTGTGTCAATCCTGAGTTATGGCGGTGGCGTTCAGTTCGGGGTTATCGCCGACATCGGGCTGTGCCCCGATCCGCAGAAGATCATCGATGGTTTCGAGCCGGAATTTGCCAAATTGTCGGTGTTGACGCTGATGCTGCCCTGGGGGGAGTGACAGGCGCTTGACCGTCGGGCGCGGTTGACCTCAGGTCGATGGGCCCGCCGTCGCTTGGCCGTAGGCGTCGACCAGGGTCATGAGGTGCTGGCGTTGCGCGGGTTCCAGATAGGGAACAAGCAGATTGAGTACATGGTGCGCACCGCGCATCAAAGCGCTTTGCGCGCTTTCGGGCTCCAGCGCTTTACGCGGGTCACGCGCGTACTCAAAACTCAGCCAGTAGGTCAACACCACCACCATGCTGGTGGCAGTGGGCTCGGCTTCACGCGAGTCGATGCGCACCGCTCCCGAGCGGCTCATGCCGTCAAGCATGGCACGGATCGAGCGCGTCTTGTTCTTGAGCATGGCCTGGACGTGGGTCTCCAGGCGGCGGTTCTTTGACAGGAGGTCGTTCAGGTCGCGGTACAGGAAGCGGTATTGCCAGATCAGCTCGAACAGACTGTGCATGAAGAACCAGGCGTCCTCGACATCACGTACGCCGTCGCTGGCGTTGAGCAACTCATTGAGTGCGGTCTCGAAGCGGTCGAACAACGAATTGATCAGTTCGTCCTTGGCCGGGTAGTGGTAGTAGAGATTGCCCGGGCTGATGTTGAGTTCGGCCGAGATCAGTGTCGTCGATACATTGGGCTCGCCGAAGCGGTTGAACAACTCGAGCGTCACCTCGAGGATGCGTTCTGCGGTGCGGCGTGGGGCTTTCTTGGCCATGAGGGTGTTCAGGTTTTGGCGCGCTCAAGCGCGACCATGTGGCCCATATCGTCCATCAAGTCCTGCAACGACGCAATGGCGCGACCCACACGGGATGCCTTGCGCACCGGCGCGCACAGATGCACCCGCGGATCTTCAAGTGCGGCGTGGTTGACGGTAATGCCGTGGCGTGCCAGTTTGGTCGAAAGACCGGTTTTGGTCGAGCGCAGCATCTGGCGTGTCTGCTGGAACGCATGTTCGGCCAGGTGGCGACGCTGTCGGTAACTGAAAGTGTTGGCCAGATAAAGCTCGGGGTCGCGATGATCGGGCTCGATCAGCACGATGTCGGTGTCAGGGTAGGCCCGCTCGTAGTGCTTCATGCCCAGCGCCATGCGCGAATGGATCATGGAGCGGAAGGTCTGGCTCAGCACCGACGGCAGCCCGCCTTCGACGATGCGCGGAATCCGGCGTTTCGCGGGGGTCAGACCGCGTTCCATCACCCGCGGTGCCAGCGGGGCGCTGGAATCGAACGGCACCAGCGGGTTCAGGCACAACATCAGGTCGACACCCAGGTCCATCGCCACCGAGGCATGCAGCGTTTTTTTGAGTGCACCGTCAACGTAGTACTGGTCGTCGATCTCCACCGGCGGATACAGGCCTGGCAAGGCCGAGCTGGCTTGCACCGCCTTCGAAATCGGCACGTGGTCCCAGCCGGGACTGCCGAACGGCGCGGCCTCGCCGGTGTCCAGATTGGTAGCCACCAGTGTGAGCCGGGTCTTGAGCTTACGAAAATCGTTGGTGAAGCCTTCACGGCTGAACAACCGCGCCAACTGGATGTCGATGTTGCGATTGGAGAAGACGCCGGTGGGCAGCCCTGAACCGAGGTGTTCGAGTACATGGGTCAGCGACTTGCGTCCGACCGTCAGTTGCCAGGCGGCGCCGGCCAGCAGGCCTGGCCACATGATGCCTCGGCGCAGGAATTCGTCGAGCGCGGGCTTCATCAGCCATGAGGGGTTGAAGTCGCCACCTTCCAGCGGGTCGTTCTCTACGAAAGCAGCGCACAGTTCGCGTGCCGAAATGCCGTTGGCCAGCCCCGCCGCGATGAAGCCGCCGGCCGACACGCCGACATAGTGGGACAGCCGGTTCAGGTCCAGCCCGACCAGGGATTGCTCGAGCGCGCACAGGGCGCCAATCTGGTAGATTGCACCGAGCGGGCCACCGCCGGCCAATGCCAATGCAATGCGGGGAGGCTGCACAGCGTCGACCCGGAGTTGCGCGTTCGCTGCGCGTGTCGTCTTGCGCCGCGTTGTGGAAGTCGAAATCGGTGTCGGCGAAGTTGCGCCGCGCGAGGCCGTCAACTCAATCGGCCGCCGGCTTGCCGGCGGCTACGCTGCGTTTGGCGGGTGTGCGGCGTACTGTTTTGGTGGCCCTCTTTGCCGTCGCCTTCTTGGTGGGCGCCTTCCTGGTGGGCACCGACGGGGGCGAAGTTGCTGTTGCAGGCCGTGCCTTGATTCTTCTCGATGCGGCTGGTTTTGCCGACCTTGCCTTGTCCGCCGAGAGTTCCTGCACGCTCTGGTTCAGGGCATCGATACGCGCGATCAGAGCACTGACATCCTTGGCCGACGGCACTCCCAGCTTGTTCAGCGCCTTGGCTACGCGCTCCTCGAAGATGTTCTCGAGTTTGTCCCAATGGCCCGATGCCTTGGATGAAATGTCGGTTGCCATGTTCGTCATGCGGCTAGTGGCTTCGGTAATGCGCTCTTCTGCGGCGGCCTGGGTCTTGCGCTGCAGCGACGTGCCTTCCTTGACCAGGGCCTCGAAAGCGCGGCTGCCTTCGGCTTGTGCCTTGGAGAAAGCACCCAGACCGGCCTGCCAGATCTGTTGCGCCGAGTCCTTGATTGAACCGGCCAACGCTTCGTGGTCCTGGTCGGCTGCAGGGTTCTTGGCGGCAGATTTGCCGGATTTGTGTAGTTTGGTGACCATGGTGGGTGTCTCCTTGCGCAGGCTCGGTTGGGGTCGCCAGATGGCGATCAGCGTTCGACTGTACGAATCATGCGCATGGTGGTGTAGATGCGTGCCACTAATTCGCGCAGTGCCAAAAGGGCGTCAGGCAGGGGTTATTGCTGAATGCCAGCGCCCTATTTTTCGGCAAGAATGGCACGCGTGACGGTTCAACAGAAACAAGAGGGGATATTCATGCAGTATTTCGTAACCGGTGCGACCGGCTTCATTGGCAAGCGGCTTGTCGCCAAACTGCTTGCGCGCAAGGGCTCGGTGGTGCACTTCCTGATTCGCAAGGAGAGCGAGTCCAAGGTCAAGGCCTTGCGCGAGTTCTGGGGTGCCAGTGCCGCCAGGGTGGTGCCGGTGTTTGGCGATCTGACCGAAAAAAAGCTCGGCGTTGCCTCGGACGTGGTCAAGGCACTCAAGGGCAGGATCGACCATTTCTACCATCTGGCCGCTGTTTATGACCTGGCAGCTGACGAGCAGACGCAGGTGGCTGTCAATATCGATGGCACGCGCAATACCGTCGAATTGGCCAAGGCCATCGATGCCGGGCACTTCCACCATGTCAGCTCGATTGCCGCTGCCGGCCTGTACGAAGGTGTGTTCCGCGAAGACATGTTCGAGGAGGCCGAGAACTACGAGCATCCGTATTTCATGACCAAGCACGAGAGCGAGAAGATTGTGCGCCAGGAATGCAAGGTGCCCTGGTCGGTGTTCCGGCCCGCCATGGTGGTGGGTGACAGCACCAGTGGCGAGATGGACAAGATCGACGGCCCGTACTATTTCTTCAAACTGATCCAGCGCATGCGCCAGTTGCTGCCGCCCTGGATGCCGTCGATCGGGCTCGAGGGTGGACGCATCAACATCGTGCCGGTCGATTTTGTCGTCGATGCGCTTGACACGATCAGCCACAAGAGCGGCATCGCAAAAAAGTGCTTCCATCTGGTGGACCCGCAGGGTTATCGCGTCGGCGATGTGCTCGACATCTTCAGCAAGGCGGCGCATGCGCCCAAGATGAACCTGTTCGTCAATGCTGCATTGCTCGGCTTTATTCCGCGCAGCGTGACCAAGGGCCTGATGGCGCTGGCGCCGGTGCGCCGGGTGCGCAATGCGGTGATGCAAGACCTGGGCCTGCCCGAGGACATGCTGACCTTTGTCAACTACCCGACCCGCTTTGACTGCCGCGAGACGCTGGCTGCGCTCAAGGGCAGCGGCGTCGAATGCCCGAATCTGAAAGACTACGCCTGGCGCGTCTGGGACTATTGGGAGCGCCACCTCGATCCCGACCTGCATATCGACCGATCCTTGCGCGGCACGGTCGCTGGCAAGGTGGTGTTGGTTACTGGCGGTTCATCGGGTATCGGTCTGGCGGCGGCGCATAAATTTGCCGAAGCGGGTGCCACCACCCTTATTTGCGGGCGCGACAGCGACAAGCTCGACGAAGCCTGCAAGGAGGCCAAGTCGCGAGGTTATGCGTTCGTCGCGTACCCGGTTGATATCGCCGATATGACCGATTGCGACCGGTTCACAAAGCTGCTGCACGACAACCACGGCGGTGTCGACTTCTTGATCAACAACGCGGGGCGCTCCATCCGCCGTGCCATCGAGTCGAGTTACGACCGGTTCCATGATTACGAACGCACGATGCAGCTCAATTATTTCGGCTGCCTGCGCGTCACCATGGGCATTCTGCCGGCCATGGTGGCCAGGAAGAAGGGGCACGTGGTCAACGTCAGCTCCATCGGTGTACTCACCAATGCGCCGAGGTTCTCCGCTTATGTGGCGTCCAAGGCCGCACTGGATGCGTGGACCCGCTGCGCGTCAAGCGAGTTCGCCGACCAGGGCGTGTCGTTCACCACCATCAACATGCCGCTGGTGCGTACGCCGATGATTGCGCCCACCGGGTTGTACAACAACGTGCCGACCTTGTCGCCGGAAGAGGCCGGGGACATGGTGGCCCAGGCCTGCATCTTCAAACCGGTGCGCATCGCGACGCGGCTCGGCATCACCGGTCAGATCCTGCACGCCTTGCTGCCGCGCGTCGCACAGATCGCAATGAACACCAGTTTTCGCATGTTCCCCGACTCCAGCGCATCCAAGGGCGCGAAGCCGGGCGACAAGCCGGCGAAGCAGCAGTTGTCTGCCGAGGCGGTGGCGATGCAGCAGATGATGCGGGGGATACACTTCTAGTTGTCACGGCCGTTCGGCTGGATTGTGTGGTGCGAGTCCGCGGGGCGCCGATATCGCGCGCCCGAAACCTGGCGGAATCGATGGGATAATCGCGGCACTTTGAACACAACAGTGTTACGGGTTGCCGTCCGCCGCACGGGTTGACAAAGCATCCTGTGCGGTCTGTTGGACCATCCAACCATCCAGTCTGATTCATGCGCCATTTCCCTGCCCCCATTCTTGATCGCAAGATTCGCTTCGCCTTGGTGGGTTGCGGACGCATTGCGAAGAATCATTTCGCGGCGCTGCGAACGCATGCCGATCGAGCTGAACTGGTGGATGTGTGCGACATCAATCCAGAGTCGTTGAAGTCGGCCGTCGCGGAGACCAGTGCGCGTGGCCATTCGAATCTGACGGCGTTATTGGCTGCGACAAACGCGGATATCGTCATCCTGACCACGCCCAGCGGCCTGCACCCTGAGCAGGCGATCGAAATTGCCGCCAGTAGCCGCCATGTGATGACGGAGAAGCCGATGGCCACGCGCTGGCACGACGGGCTGCGCATGGTCAAGGCCTGCGATGATGCAGCAGTGCGCATGTTTGTCGTCAAGCAAAACCGGCGCAACGACACCTTGCAGTTGCTCAAGCGCGCGGTCGACCAGGGCCGGTTTGGTCGCATCTACATGGTCAATATCAATGTGTTCTGGACTCGGCCCCAGGAGTATTACGAGAGTGCCGCCTGGCGCGGTACCTGGGAGTTCGACGGTGGCGCATTCATGAATCAGGCCAGCCACTATGTGGACCTGCTTGACTGGATCGTCGGGCCCATCGAGAGCTTGCAGGCGTATACCGGCACGCTTGCGCGCAACATCGAAGTGGAAGACACGGGCGTGGTGAGCGTCAAGTGGCGTTCGGGCGCGCTGGGCTCGATGAACGTGACGATGCTGACCTATCCGAGGAACCTGGAGGGCAGCATCACGATCCTGGGCGAGAAGGGGACGGTGCGGGTGGGAGGTGTCGCGGTCAACGAGATCCAGCACTGGGAGTTCGCCGACCAGCATCCGGACGACCAGACGATCAAAAACGCCAACTATGCGACCACGTCAGTCTATGGTTTTGGCCACCCGCTGTATTACAACAACGTCATCGAGGTGCTGCGCGGGCAGGCCGAGCCCGAAACCGATGGGCGCGAGGGCCTCAAGTCGCTGGAAGTGCTGATCGCGATGTACCTGTCTGCGCGCGACGGCAAACGTATTGCCCTGCCACTGGACTATTGAACATGGCGCCGGTGATTCATTCGACAGCCATCGTGGACGATGGCGCACAGATCGGCGAAGGCTCCCGCATCTGGCACTGGGTTCATGTCAGCGGGCAGGCGCGCATCGGAGCAGGTTGCTCTTTGGGGCAGGGTGTTTACGTTGGCAACGATGTCGTGATAGGCGACAACGTCAAGATCCAGAACAACGTGTCGGTCTACGATGCGGTGACGCTGCGGGACGATGTATTTTGCGGTCCGAGCATGGTGTTCACCAATGTCTACAACCCACGTTCTTCCGTCACCCGCAAGGACGAGTACCGGCGTACTTTGGTACAGCGCGGCGCGACCCTGGGTGCCAATTGCACGATCGTCTGTGGCACGACGATAGGCGCTTATGCGTTTGTCGGTGCCGGCGCGGTCGTCAACAAGGATGTACCCGATTTCGCGCTGATGGTCGGAGTGCCGGCGCAGCGGGTGGGTTGGATGAGTCGGTTCGGCGAGCGGCTTGCGTTGCCGTTGGAGGGTGATGGCGAGGCGCTTTGCCCGCATACCGGTGACCGCTACACACTCCGGAGCGGCGTTTGCAAGTTGCAACAACAAGGGGAAACTGAATGAGCGCAGTATTGAAGGACGTTTCGAGCTTGCCCAAGCTGGAATTCATCGATCTCAAGACCCAGTACCGGGCACTGAAGCCAAGCGTGGATGCGCGAATCCAGAAAGTGCTCGACCACGGGCAGTACATCATGGGGCCGGAGGTTGCGGAACTGGAGCAGCGTCTGGCGGCTTATGTGGGGGCTCGCCATTGCATAACTTGCGCTTCGGGGACCGAAGCTTTGCTGATTGCGCTGATGGCGCTTGGAATCGGCCCGGGTGACGAGGTGATCACCTCGCCATTCACCTTCGTGGCCACGGCCGAGATGATCGTGCTCGCGGGTGCGACGCCGGTCTATGTCGATATTGATCCCGAAACCTGTCTGATCGATGCAAATCTTGTCGAAGCCAAGATCACGTCGCGGACCAAGGCCATCATGCCGGTATCGCTGTATGGGCAGGTCTGTGATATGGCGTCCATCAACGCACTGGCTGCGCGGCATGGCAACATCGCCGTCATCGAGGATGCAGCCCAGAGTTTCGGTGCGACCTATTGGGGAGGTGATGGCGAACGGCGTAAGAGCTGCAATTTGTCCACGATCGGTTGCACCAGTTTCTTCCCGAGCAAGCCGCTGGGTTGTTATGGAGATGGCGGTGCCATGTTCACCAACGACGATGCGCTGGCGAAGGTCATGCGCGAAGTGCGCACGCACGGGCAGGAGCGCCGTTATTTCCATACTCGTGTCGGTGTGGGCGGGCGCATGGATACGATTCAGTGCGCCGTGGTGTTGGCCAAGATGGAGCGTTTCGAGTGGGAGGTGCAGCAGCGATTGGAACTGGGGCGGGTGTACCGGCAAAAGCTGGAAGCGGCCCACCTGCCGGTGAGCCTGGTGCGGGTTCTGCCGGACCGGGACAGCGTTTTTGCGCAGTTCACCGTGGTGGTCGAGCATCGGGCCGCAGTGCAAAAACGTATGCAGGACCTGGGCGTCCCGACCGCGGTTCATTACCCAATCTCGCTGAACCGCCAGCCGGCGTACCGGAACGACGCGTCAGCGGCCGAGACAGTGCACAGCCATTGGGCGGGCGAACGTGTGATGAGCCTGCCGTTCAGCCCCGACCTGACCGAGGTGCAGATGGATCGGGTGGTCGCGGCATTGCGCGACGCGGTGACATCTGCCGCATAGGCGCGTGGAGCGAATCGCCCCTTGAGCACGGGTCCGTATCGCTCCGATATTGACGGCCTGAGGGCGTTGGCAGTACTGCCGGTCGTCCTGTTTCACGTAGACCCGTCACGAATGCCCGGGGGGTTCCTGGGTGTCGATGTTTTCTTCGTCATCTCCGGCTATCTGATTTCGTTGCTGCTGTACCGCGAACAGGAAACTGGCCGGATCCGCCTGACGGATTTCTATCGTCGTCGCATACGACGGCTATTTCCGGCGCTGATCGTCGTACTGGTGGCCACGATGGCGCTGGGCCACTTCGCCTTGTGGCCGGACGAATACATTGCGCTCGGAAAGCAGGTTCAGGCCTCGGTCTTTTTCGTGCTCAATTTCAGAATGATCCGTGAGGCGGGTTACTTCGACGTGGCGTCGTTCAACAAACCACTGATGCACCTATGGTCCTTGTCGGTCGAAGAGCAGTTTTATCTGGTCTGGCCGGTGCTGTTGATTCTGTTGCGCCGATTGCGGGTGCATCTGGCGTCGGCTCTGCTTTTGCTTGCGACCATTTCGATGGCATACGCGGTCTGGCGCGGGACTCGCAATCTCGACGCGGTGTACTACCACCCGCTGGCCCGCTTCTGGGAACTGCTGGCGGGCGCCATCGTGGCCTATCTGCACTTTTCGCGCACAGCGGATCGATGGCCATTGGTATTGCGAAGCGTGCCATTGCAACACGCTACTTCCTGGACTGGGCTGACACTGATCGTGACCGCGATGGTTTATTTCGACCGGACGATTCCGCATCCGGGTGTGACCACGATGTGGCCGGTACTGGGCACCATGCTGCTGATTGCCTGTGGGCCCGATGCCGGAGCGAATCGCCTGCTCGCTTGGCGGCCGCTGGTATGGATCGGTCTGATCAGCTATCCCCTGTATTTATGGCACTGGCCCCTGTTGTCGTTTGTCCGCATCACGGAGTTCGGCGCTCCCGCAACGGCATTTTTGTGGCTGGCTGCGATTTTGTCGCTGGTATTTGCGTACTTCACCTATCGCTGGATCGAGTTGCCAATTCGTCGTGCGAACGGTCATCGCCGGGTATGGCAGTTTCTGGCGGGCGCCATGTTCGTCCCGGTGCTGGCGTCCATCGTGATTGTCGATGGACGAGGGATTCCTGATCGGTTGGCGCTGCGCAATGTAAGGGGTGGCGCAGCGGAACTCGTCCGTGCGCCTACCCAAGATGCGAGTTGTCTCGCGCTGTTTCGCATGGGGTCGGCACCAGTCTATTGCCGCCAGCACTTGCCGGGCGAACGGATGATCGCCGTCATTGGCGATTCGCATGCGCATGCGGTGTTCCCCGGCGTATCCGAACTGGCGGCGCAAAACGGATACGGAACCTTGCTACTGGCCAATTCCGGTTGTCCGCCGTTCGTCGGCACCACATTTGGACGCACCGATGCAGCGCGAGAGCAATGTGTGCAGGACATCGACCGCATCGTGCATTCGATTCTGGACGACCGCCGCGTAGAGAGTGTGCTGATCGTCTCCCGTGGACCGATCTACATCAGTGGGACCGGTTATGGGCCGGCAGAAAAGGACTACATCACTCCGCCAATTGGGGCCGATAGGCCGTCAGGCGCTACGGCGCCGGTCCGTGCGTCCGACGTGTTCGCCGAGGGTCTGCTGAAGACAGTTCGGCAGGTCCAGCAACGCGATGTCCGCGTGGCTTATCTGCTTCAGGTGCCTGAACTGGGGCAGCCCGCCCGCAACTGTCTGGGGCGACCCCTTTCATTCACAGCCCGCGTTGGACCATGTGACGTTCCACACGCCGACTATGTCGCGCGGATGCGCGACTACCGTGCGCTGATTCAGGGGTTGGTTGCCAAGGCTCCCGGTCTGCGGCTGATTGACGCGGAGCCGGCCTTTTGCAATCAAACCATCTGCTCGGGCATGAACAAGGAGCGACTTCTATATGCAGATGACAACCATCTGGGTCTGACCGGTTCGCGCCTCATAGCACCGCTGATACTGGCGCAACTGTTGCCGGGTACGACTATTGCGGATTGATTCCGTGTCGTTCGCTGGAGCGGTTCGGGCGAGATGAAGGCGCACGTGGTGCCGGAGCGCTTTCTATACGGCGGTATTTTTTGGCGATGGGCCGGCAGAAGGTAAGGTCCGTTCAGTTGCCTCGTGGTGGATAATTCTCCCTTGCGAATGCAGGCTTCAGGTGGCGGTTTGGCCGCGCCGGGCTTGGACGGAGATTTGATGACGATGCGACGATATGCCGTGCCGACGATCCGCAGTAGCACTGTGACTGCGAGGTTGCGAATGGCCTGGCCGGTTATTGCTGCGACTTCAGGTTCAGTCGCTTCATCTCGCGATGCGCCAGACGTTGGTTCAAGCACGACGGTACGCCGATGTGCGCTGGTGGTCACGGATTCCAGTGCACGCTCCCAGTCGATCCGTCGTGCGTCCGGGCCGATGTGGCCGATGTGGCCGGTTGCACGGCGAACCAGACGCGGTATCGCGTGAAGCTGCGATTTGTGCTTGCCGCATACGGGGCGGCAGCGGTTTCGTTCCTGATGTCCTTGCTGCGCGACTATGTGGTGATCAACTTTTCGGCGCACAGCCAATCGTTTTTTCAGTCGCTTTACGTGGTCTCAATGGCTGCTGGGTTTGGCGTGAATGCGATTGCGCTGGGCAGCGGACGACTGGGAAGGCCGGCACTTGCAATTCTGGCCTTGCTTGGTGTGATTTTGATTGGCGCGCTGCTGCCGGCAGAAATCAGGTCGCCCATCGTTTTTGCGGTGTTGGTGGCCATTTTGCTGATGTGGATCGCGGGTGCGCACTGGTCGCGCGGTCTGGTCGAGCAAGGCTGGATATTCTCCGGGCGCATCCGGGAAGCAGTCGCTTCGCTCGTGCTGGCCGTGCTTGTCTTCGCAGGCCTTGGCGTCGAGGTTTCGTTCCTGCTGGGTGTTGCGGCAGGTTGCGTGTTCGCCGGGCTCATGTGGCGATATGTTCTGGTGCTGCATTTGCGTGCGATGGGCGAGAAGGAGAGCAAACCCAAGACCAGTCTCAAGCGTCTGATCCAGAATATTCTGCTGACCAATATCGCCACATCCGCCATCACATATTGGGCTTTGGTGCAAACCGGGCAAGCCGGCGCGGTGTTTGGCATTGAGGTGTCAACTGCCGTGCGGTTTTCCATGTATATCTACCAGGTGTTGACGATTGGCTCGATCGTGCTGGTTTCCGCTACCGCGCGATTGATGCGGGACCGGCATGTTGTTGTGCTGGCCCTTGCCTCGGGTGGATTGTTCGTCGCCGCCCTGTTCATGCCGCTGCAGCTGAGGCTGTTTCTGTTGCCCTTGTCCGCAGCCATCATGCACTATGTGGTTGTGCTTCATTTGCAGCAACTCGGCATGGCCCGCCATTGAGTCTAGCCACGTTGTGACCCCTCATTTGTTGTCAAAGGTGGAGCACGCCGCGGAGTTTGCCCCTTCGGTAGGATGGCTGGGTCTGATGCTGTTGCCATTGGCATTCCAGTTCTCGGACCTGCACCCTACCGGCAGGGTCTTGCAGATGGGTATTGTCTTCGTCATTGCATTGCTGCTGTTCACGGCAGATTGGGTTGGTCTGCGCATCGCATGCCAACGTCGGCGGATCCTTCACGAAGGTCAGGCGAATCGCTGGCGGTTCGTCTTGGGACTGGGTTTTGCAGTCCCGCTGGCCGCTCATCTTTACCTGATGCCCAGGATTCCCTTGTTGGCGATTTTGCAGGAACCTGCAACGAGCGAAAGCGCGATGACGATGTTGCGACTCGAGGCCGGAAAGCTGATGCACGTTCCGTCTTTCGTGATGTATGTGTTCAATTGGGCGCTGGTCGTGTTCGCGCCCGTGTACGTCGTGGCTTCGTGGTTGACCGGGCATAAGCGCGCGGCAGTGACCGGGCTGCTGCTTGCGTGTGCGTATGCAGCTGCGACCTGGGCCAAACTCCCGATCGTTCTGCTGGTGTTGACGTGCCTCTTTGCCGGCTGCGTGGTGCCGGGGCACTGGCGGCGCAAACTTTGCACCGGAGCTATCGGACTTGTTCTGGCTGCTATTTTGATTTTGGCTGCCATGTTCGCGGCAGGATCCCTTCAGCACCTCAAAGGTGCAGGCAATCACGCTCAAGAAGGCGTTCTGCAAGATATGCGGAAGGACGATCCGAGACGGGCACTGACGTATGGAGACAATTTCCGTTTTGAATCGGCCACTCCTGAAGATGGTGGCTCGCATTTGACTGATCTGCTTGAGTATGTCGTTTATCGTGGCTGGCTCACGCCATCGGATGTTTCGAACCGCTGGTACCAGTTTTTCACCTACGCTCACAAAGCGCCGATCGGCTTGCGAAGCCTGTTGCGGTCGCATGATGAAGCTGGGTCCGCCGAGCAGGCGCCCAGTCGACAAGTGGGGCTTTGGGCCTATAGAGCCCGCTTTCCCCATCGGTACTGGGATAACGTCAACGCCTATGCCTCGTTCGATGCAGACGCGTTTGCGCGTGGCGGTGTCGTGGGCGTTTTTATCGCGACAATGCTTTTTCTGGTCTTGCGCATTGTCAGTGCCTGGCTGCTCACCTCCCATCCTGTGGGCCAGGCGGCATATGCGGTTTTGCTTTGCGGCCTGGCCATCCTGCTGCCGGTTGCCTCGACGCAGGCCATATTGGGCGCCAATGGTTTGTTCCTCATTCCTGTCATGCTTTGCCTGATCCGATGGCAATCGGCGAGGCGACCCAAATCCCATCGCTTTGATACATGAAAAAGTCCCTCACCGTCTGGCTGCTGCAAACTGGCGAACCCTTGCATTGCGACCCTGGTCATCCAAGGCCCATGCGGGCCATGAACCTGGCCAATGCCCTGGTCGATGCGGGACACAAGGTGGTGTTGTGGACCTCGGCCTTTTACCATCAGGAAAAGAGTCACCGGGCACGCATTGCCCAGAGCATCACGATTTCGCCGCAGCTCGAGATTCGCCTTGTTCCGAGTCCGGGTTATTCGCGCAATATCGGACCCGGCCGTCTTTGGGATCACGCGGTTCTCGGATACCGGCTTATGGGCTTGCTCAAGCGCGAGACCATGCCGCCCGACGTCGCGTTCATAGGTTATCCGCCCATCGAAACGGCGGCCGTGATGGCGCGCTGGCTTGCGCAACGTGGCGTTCCCAGTCTGATCGACGTCAAGGATCAATGGCCGACCATTTTCACCAGACCTTTGCCCAGCGTTTTGCAGCCTTTGGGAGAACTGGCGTTGTGGCCCTATTTTTACCTCGGACGCCGTGCGATGCGCGATGCGAGCGGCATCGTTGCGATGGCGGAGGGGTTTCTGCAGTGGGCACTGGCATTTTCCGGTCGCACACGCGGCGGGTTTGATCGGGTGGTGGCGTTGACGACGCCGGACGTGCGCGTCTGCGAAGCCGACTCGCAGCAAGCGCGGCGCTGGTGGGATGCGCGCGGCGTGCTTGCGGATGGCCGGCCAAGGGTCTGCTTTATCGGTTCCCATTCCCAGGCTTTCGACATGGTCGCCGTTGCGCAGGCTGTCATGCAGCTGAACGCACGCGGCGCCAACTGCGAGTTCGTCATTTGTGGCGACGGGGACTGTTCTGCCCAATGGCGCAGCCTGATGGCCGGCATGACCAACGTTGTCTTTGCCGGTTGGGTCGATCGACCGCAGATCGAGGCTCTGGCTGAACGTTCGATAGCCGCTCTGGCGCCATACCACAACACCGAAGACTTTGTCATGAGCGTTCCCAACAAGGTCATCGATTCGCTGGCGCTGGGTTTGCCCGTGCTCAGTCCGTTGCAAGGGGAGGTTCAGCAGCTGATAGCGGCCCATGGCGTGGGCCTGAGTTATGGCCCTGCATCGGGCAACTCTCTGTCCGAATGCCTGGTACGCCTGCAGGACGATCCGGCACTGCGCATGGAACTGTCCGCCAATGCCACACGCCTGTACCGGGAGAAATTCTCATTTGAGATGGTGTATGGGACTTTGGTCGCGCACCTCGAACACATGGCCGGACCGGCAGCCTGACATGGACGACGACAAGCAACAGGAACTGCAGCGCTACGATGACCGGGCCTTAAGCCGGCTGTCGGCGCCGGGATCGGATCGGCAACTAGATGATGGTGTCCTGGCCATGCCGGCTTATTTGCGTGCGCCATACCTGCATTACGAGTCGAGAGTAGCCGAATTGATAGGCCCGGCGCACACGGTGCTCGAATTGGGTGCTGGCGCGGGTGGCCATACGTTGGCACTTGCAAGGACGGGAGCGCGTGTGACGGCGACCGACATTTCGCCTCACTCGCTGGTCTATCTTGCCCGGCGACTCGCGGATCTTGGGCTGACCGTCCAGACCCGGGTTGCCGATATGGAGGCCTTGCCATTTGTCGAGAACGCGTTCGATTTCGTCGCTTGTGCAGGCAGTCTGAGCTACGGCGAACCGGCGCTGGTGGATGCCGAAATCCGGCGCGTTCTGCGTCCGGGCGGAGCCCTGATTTGCGTGGACTCACTCAACCACAACCCCGTTTACCAGCTTAACCGTTTGATACACTGCTACCGGGGAAATCGGACCAGGAGCACGCTCAAGCGAATGCCGGATCTTCGGCGCATCGAGCAGATAGCGCGGCCGTTTCGGACAGTGGAGGTACGTTATTTCGGCGCACTCAGTTTTGCCATGCCGGTGATGGCGCGCGTGCTCGGTCCGAAGCGCGCAGGGGAATTTTCCGACTGGATTGATCAGACGGCAAGAATCAGGCGTTCAGCCTTCAAGTTTGTGCTGATCGCCCAGTCGCTGGAAAAATCCTGACAGTCATGATGACAGTGCCTCGTCGAGCCGCCGGCTCGACCGGGCTCGATAGCAATTGATGGACTTCAAGCAAATGAAACAGATTCCCTTTTTTCCCTATGCCGATCTCTTCAGGCGCGACGAAGCCGCACTGACTGACGTGATGATGGGGGTATGCAGACGCGGCGCATACATCCTGCAGCAGGAATGCCGCGACTTCGATGCGAACCTGGCGAAGTTCATGGGCGTGAAACATGCGTTTGGCGTTGCCAACGGAACCGACGCCATGATCATCGGCCTCAAGGCCGTTGGCATCGGCGCGGGTGACGAAGTCATACTGCCGTCGCACACCTATATCGCCACCGCGGCGTCGGTCCATATGGTGGGGGCGACTCCGGTGCTGGCCGAATGTGGCGCGGACCACATGCTGGCGGCCGCTGACGTGGCGCATCGCATCACACCGCGCACCAAGGCCATCATGCCGGTTCAGATCAATGGCCGCACATGCGACATGGATGCTCTGCGTGCGTTGGCCGACAAACACGGCGTGATGATTGTCGAAGATGCTGCCCAGGCGCTGGGCTCCAGGTTCAATGGCCAATGTGCAGGCACATTCGGCCAATTCGGCACCATCAGCTTCTATCCGGCGAAGTTGCTCGGATGTTTTGGCGACGGTGGGGCGATCGTGACCAACGACGATGCGGTTGCCGAGCGCATTGCGTTGCTCAAGGACCATGGGCGCAACGCCGAAGGCCGGGTCGTGGCCTGGGGTTACAACTCGCGGCTGGACAATATCCAGGCTGCGGTGCTCGACTACAAGCTCAAGTCATACCCGCAGGAGATCGAACGTCGCCGTGCGGTCGCCGCGCGGTACCAGGGCGGCTTGGTCGATCTGCGTGAACTCGCGTTGCCGCCGGCTCCAGGCGCCGATGCGCGCCATTTCGACGTCTACCAGAACTATGAACTACAGGCCGACCGGCGCGATGAACTGCGCACCTATCTGGATCAGCAGGGAGTCAAGACCATCATCCAGTGGGCCGGCACTCCGGTTCATCAGTTCAAGGAACTCGGCTTTGACGTCGAACTGCCCCAGACCGACGCGTTCTTCAAACGCTGCATGATGCTGCCGATGAACTCGGCTGTGACCGATGACGAGGTGGACTATATCGTGCAGACCGTTCGCGCGTTCTACGGCAAATAAGGCATGAACGACTGGTCCCTCGGCCACCTGGCAGACCCGGCCCGTTGTTGGGAACCCATCGATGTCGCCGGGCAGAACCCGGAGTCATTGCTGGCTTTACTCAAGACCATGCTTCGCATTCGGCAGGCGGAACGCTGCCTCGCCGAGGGGCGGCGCAACGGGCAGATCGGGGGGCCGGTTCATCTGGGCGTTGGGCAAGAGGCGGTGGCCGTGGGTGTGGCAACGTCATTGCGCAAGAGCGATCGCGTTTTTGGCGCCCACCGATCGCACTCGCATGTGATCTCGATGGGTACCAGCTTGCATCGGTTGTTTGCCGAAGTGCTCGGCAAGCAAGTTGGGGTGTCGCGTGGAATGGGTGGTTCGATGCATTTGTGGGATCAGCCGAACGGCTTCTATGGTTCGGTGCCCATCGTTGCCGGAACCGTACCACTGGCCGTTGGCGCTGCGCTGGCGGCGAAGATGCAGGGACGGGGTGACGTGGGCGTGGCCTACCTGGGCGATGGTGCGGTGGAAGAGGGTGTGGTTCATGAGTCGCTCAATCTCGCGCGCATGCTCGAGGCCCCGGCGATTTTCGTGGTCGAGAACAATCTGTTCGCGAGCCACATGCATATTTCTTTGCGGCAACCGAAGGCTGCGACCGCGCGTTTCGCGGCCGCCAATGACATACCGTACGAAATCGTCGACGGGAACGATGTGCTCGCGGTGCGCGCGGCCGCAACGCGCATGATCGACCTGGCACGGGCCGGGAAGGGACCGGGTTTCCTGGAGGCTGTCACTTATCGCTGGTATGGCCATGTCGACTGGCGTGAAGACATCGATGTGGGAGTCAACCGGAGCGCGGTCGACCTGGAGGGTTGGCGCAAGCGAGATCCGATCGCGCGACTGGTTGCAGGCCTTGACGCGCAAGGTTGGTTGAACCAGGCGCAGCAGGTGGCCATGGAGGCCGAAGTCACGCAGGAAGTAGCTCTGGCCTGGTCCGAAGCCTGCGACGACGGCGATCCGCCACCGAGCGCCCTGACCTCGCATGTATTCGTGGATCGCAAGGTGTCGACGCCATGAGCAGCGCCCGTTACAACTACGGGACTGCCTTGCTGGCAGGGTTCGAACACCTGCTGGAGAACTACCCCGAGGTCTTCGTGCTGGGCCAGGGCCTGTGGAGTCCGTGGTACGTTGGCAACTCCATGACCGACCTGGACAAGAAGTACGGCCTGCATCGGATCATCGATACGCCGGTGTCTGAGTCGGCGACCACCGGTGCTGCCATTGGCGCGGCGTTGGCGGGCATGAAGCCCATCGTCGTCCATCCGCGCATGGACTTCATGTTGTACGCGATGGACGCCGTGGTCAACCAGGCAGCCAAGTGGTCGCACATGTTTGGTGGTCAGGCCGGCCCGGCCGTAACCATTCGAAGCATCATCAACCGCGGTGGCGAGCAGGGTGCGCAACATTCACAGTCGCTGCACGCATGGCTGGCCCATGTTCCGGGTTTGCGTGTCGTCATGCCGGCGACCGTTGCCGACGCGCGCGACCTTTTGATTGCATCAGTCTTGTGCCCCGACCCGGTGGTGTTCATCGATGATCGGTGGCTCTACGAACTCGAGGATGATTTGCCGCCTGTCGTCGAGCGGCAATTGGAACGCGAAGGTCCGAAATGCCTTCTGGCCGGCCATGACCTGACGATCGTGGCGTCGGGGTATTCCACCCAGTTGGCGCTCAATGCCGCCGGCTTGTTGGCGACCGAGGGCATATCTGCCGAGGTGATCGATCTGCGGGTCTTGAACCCGTTCGACCCACAGGCGCTGATCAACTCCGTCACCAAGACTGGTCGGCTGCTGGCGGTTGACGGAGGCTGGAGCCCATGTGGCATGGCGGGTGAAGTGATAGCCAGTGTCATGGAGCGGGTGGCACCCGCCGCCATGAAAAAATCTCCCGTGCGTCTGAGCCTGCCCTTTGCCCCTGCGCCTACCGCCGGATCGCTTGAGAAGATCTACTACCCCTCGGTCGCAACGGTCGAATCTGCGGCCCGTGAACTGGTAACCAAGGCATGATGAAGCGACTTTTTGATCTGGTGGCGTCGGCCTTCGGCTTGCTGGTGGCCAGTCCGATCTTGCTGCCAGTCATGTTCCTGGTCTGGTGGCAGGACCGACATTCGCCTTTCTATATTGCGCCCCGAGTGGGATGCAACGATCAGCCTTTCAAGATGGTCAAACTGCGCTCCATGGTGATCCATGCGGACCGTTCAGGGGTCGACTCGACTGGTTCCAATGACAACCGGATCACCGCCGTTGGTCGCTTCATTCGACGCTACAAGCTTGACGAATTGACGCAGTTGTGGAATGTGCTGATCGGGGACATGAGCCTCGTCGGACCACGGCCGAATGTCAAGCGTGAAACTGATTTGTATACGCCGTTGGAACGCGAACTGCTGGCGGTCAAGCCAGGTATTACCGATATTTCTTCGATCGTATTTTCAGACGAAGGGGATATTCTCAAGGATCAGGCCGACCCGGATATTGCCTATAACCAGCTCATACGTCCGGGCAAAAGTATGTTGGGGCTGATATATATCGAAAACCAAACGCTGTGGCTCGACATCCGACTGTGTTTTCTGACGGTGATTGCCATACTGTCGCGGGACAAGGCCCTGGCTGGTGTCCAGCACATGCTCAGCGGGATGGGTGCCTCACAGGATATTTTGCAGTTGGCCAGCCGCCAGCAGCCATTGGTGCCGCGACCGCCCCCCGGCGGCGGCAAAATCGTCACGTCGCGGGATGGCAATCCTTTCGCTTGAGCTGCAGGCGACACAGGTACAAATCTATTCCATCCATTGCCGCCCGTTGCGGATATCGAATTAGAATCAAGCCCGTTGCGGCGCAGAATAGTCTGCAGCAATTCTTTCAAAGAATGTGGGTTTATCAATGGGTAGTCTGATCGATATACAGAGCCAGATCGAAAAACTCCAGCGCCAGGCCAATGACATCAAGGCCAAGGAGTTTGACAAGACGGTACAGGAAATCGTTGGCAAGATGCGGGCTTTCGGCATCTCGGTCAAGGATCTTCAGGTCGCACTCTCTGGCCGGGCCAAGTCCTCCGCGAAGCCCGTCCCCAAGCGAAAGAGTGCCAGTCCTGCCGGCAAACCGCAGGCGAGTGTGCCGCCAAAATACCGCGGGCCCAACGGTGAAACCTGGAGCGGGCGAGGCCTGACGCCGCGTTGGCTGGCGGCGTTGGTGCAGGAAGGACAGGCCAAGGAGGCCTTCCTGATCGCGCGCTGAGACAACTTGCCGACCCGATACCGGAGCACGGTGCTATCGGCTCCAGGGTGGTGCCCTGGCTGGCCTTCAGTTGGGGTTTGTGTGCGTTTTTTCCGGTCGGCGTAGCGTACGCCCACATGTTGTTGATGCTGGCTTTCCTGGCAAGTGACATGGGGCGCCGGCTACCGAGGGTGGCGCAACAGCAAACACTGCTTTGGCCGATGGCGGCGGTCCTGCTCTGGACCCTGGTGGCACTGGCCGCTGGCGCCTGGGTCGAGGACTCGCCAACCCGCATCTTTCATATCGTGCGGGTGTTGCTGCTGCTGTTGATGGGCATGCTGCTGACGCGCGACGAGGCCGCCATGGCAGTCCGGGGCCTGCTGGTCGGGGCTCTGATGGCTGCGTTCATTGTGGCCGCACACCATATCTGGGGGCTGCCGCCCTGGACCATCTGGAACAGCCTGCTCTCATCGCGCCAGAATTTCAGCAGCGGCAACATGATCATGATGGCCATTGCCGCCGCGTTGTTCTTTCATTTCGGCTTGCGCAACGACCAGAATTGGATCAACCGTTGGGTGGCCTGGGTCGCCGCCCCGACCCTGGTTGTGACGGTGGCTGCTCATTCGGTGTCGCGAAATGCGCAGATATTGCTGCCGGTCCTGTTTGCACTGGCGATTCTTTACCACTACAGGGCCTGGCGCGCTGTGTGGGCCTCACTTGCTTTGGCGTTGGCCATGGTTCTTGGCGCCTTGCATGGGTCGCCAACCACCCAGACCCGATTTTTCGACATGATTGGAGAGGCGCAGCGTGTCGCTACCTCGTCCGATTACACGACCAGCGTCGGAGAGCGCTGGCGCATGCACGAGGAGGCCGCGCGGGGCATGATGACGCATCCGGTTTTCGGCACCGGTGTTGGCAGCTGGCTGCCGCGCTGGCGCATCGTGGCGCAGGAGTCGATGGGCAATTTGACGCCGGAACAGCGTGTACGGCATTCGGAGATCAACAATCCACACAACGACTATCTGCTGGCCGGTATGGAAACCGGCGTTCCAGGACTGGTGGCGATGGTATGGATGCTGGTGGCGTTTTTAGTCGTAGGCTGGCGGCAATGGTCAACTTCTGGAGGTGTCACGGCGTTGCTCGTGACCGGCGTGGCGGTGACGGCCCTGATCAATGCTCCGTTGCGGGACGCGGCGCTGGGCATGACCTTGTTGTGGTTGCTCGGGGCCAGCGTGGTGGGTCATGTAGAACGCCATTCGCAGGCGGCCTGAGTGTGGTGCTGCTGGCGTGGGAGAATGTAGGGCTTTGATCTTGCCCATACCCTGCAGCCCATGCCCGCCATGTCTGACCAATCGGTTCTCGTTCCCTTCGTCTGCGCGGCAGCCCCGGCTTCTTTGACCCTTGGTGTTACGGCGGCGGGCCGAACTCGCAGCCTTGTGCTGCTTTGCCTCTTGGCGAGAAAGTAAAGCGCATGAAAGTCGTGACAGTTGTTGGTGCGCGGCCTCAATTCATCAAGGCCGCGGTGGTTTCTCGTGCCATTCGCGATCAGTATGCCGGGGTGATTGAAGAGGTGTTGGTGCATACCGGACAGCACTACGACGAAAACATGTCGCGTGTATTTTTTGACGAACTCGACATTCCCAAGCCAGCGTACAACCTCGAGATCTCGGGCGGACATCATGGCGCGATGACGGGCCGCATGCTGGAGGCTGTCGAGAACGTATTGCTCAAGGAAAAGCCGGATTGGTTGCTGGTGTACGGGGACACCAATTCAACGCTCGCAGGTGCCCTCGCTGCGGCGAAACTGCATATACCAGTTGCACATGTGGAAGCGGGGCTGCGGTCGTTCAATATGCGTATGCCAGAAGAGGTGAATCGTATCTTGACCGACCGGGTCTCTTCCTTGTTGTTCTGTCCTACGGATGCGGCCGTCAAGAATCTCGCGGCGGAGGGGATTTGCGAGGGCGTATTCAACGTGGGTGACGTCATGTACGACGCAGCCTTGTTTTATGCAGAGCGCGCACGTACACAAAGCACTATCTTGCAATCGTTGCGCCTGGGTGGCGAGGCCTTTGCACTGGCAACTTGTCACCGGGCTGAGAACACTGACGATCCCGTGCGTCTGGCTTCGGTACTCGGGGCTCTTGTGGCTGTGTCGAAACAATTGCCGGTGGTCTTGCCTTTGCACCCGAGGACTCGAAAACTCATCGGAGAATTTGGCCTGGCCCACCAACTTGACCATTTGCACGTCACCGACCCATTGCCCTATCTGGACATGATTGCGGTAGAGCAGGCTGCCCGATTGGTCTTGACAGACTCTGGCGGCGTTCAGAAGGAGGCCTATTTTTATGGTGTCCCTTGCATCACGTTGCGCCAGGAGACGGAGTGGGTCGAAACGGTTGATTCTGGTTGGAACCAACTGGTTGGGACTTGCGAAGACTCCATAGTGGCGGCCGTAGCTGAGATAATGCACGGCCACCGAAGGACAGCAGACTTGTCGGTTTACGGAACAGGTCGTGCTGCACACGATATTCTGGGCCGGCTTGTCTAACCATTGGCAGTCCAGCGATAGATTTCAGGTCAATTCAGAAAGTATGTGATGAAAGTTCTTGTGACAGGCGGATTGGGTCAGATTGGCTCGCATGTGGTTGAGATGCTGTTGGAGCGGGGTGACCAGGTCGTTGCTATCGACAACCTCGCTACTGGCAGGCGCGAGCATCTTTCCGAGCACACGAACTTGTCGACGGTCATTGACACGATTGCCGACAAGGCTCTGGTAGACCGACTGGTCGGCGAGTTCCGACCGGATGCCATTGTTCACACGGCCGCTTCTTACAAGGATCCGGACGACTGGTACAACGACACATTGACCAACTGTGTCGGTGGCGCCAATATGGTGGACGCGGCCAGGAAGTTTGACGTAAAGCGATTCGTCTACTTCCAGACTGCGTTGTGTTACGGCATCAAGCCGCTGCAACAGCCAATCCGGCTGGATCATCCTCGCCTGCCGGGTGCAAGCAGCTATGCAATTACCAAGACGACCAACGAGCTGTTCATCGAACTCTCCGGCTTGGACTATGTAACTTTCCGGCTTGCCAATGTGGTCGGACCGCGCAATGTGGCGGGGCCGCTGCCGATCTTTTATCAGCGCTTGCGCGATGGCAAGCAGTGCTTCGTGACCGAGGCCCGGCGTGACTTCGTTTTCGTCAAGGATCTGGCCCGCGTCGTGCTGAAGGCGTGCGACGGGGTCGGCCAAGGCGCGTACCACTTTTCGTCGGGTAAGGACATTGCGATCCAGGAGTTGTATGACGCGGTGGTCAACGCCATGGATGTGCCAGGCAAGCCCAAGGCCGAAGTCCGGCCGCTGGGGCCGGATGACGTGTCCTCGATTCTGCTCGACCCGTCGCGCACCTTCGAGGATTTCGGCGGCATGACGTTCACGCCGCTGCAGCACACAGTGACCGCTGCGATCGAGTATTACAAGAAGCATGGCACTCTGGGTGAATACACCCATCTGCGTATGGAAGACAAGAAGTGAAAAAGCCGCAGACCATGCGTATTTTGCTGACCGGTGGCGCCGGATGCCTGGGCTCCAACCTGATCGAGCACTGGCTGCCGCAGGGCCACGAGATCATGGTGCTGGACAATTTCGCCACTGGCAAGCGCGAGGTCGTGCCAGCGGTGCAAGGCTTGGCCGTGCGTGAAGGCAGTGTCGCTGATGCTGTCTGGGTCAATGCCTGCGTGGAGGACTTCAAACCGGAGATCGTGGTTCATGCCGCCGCCGCGTACAAGGACCCCGACAACTGGCTGGAGGACGTGCGGACCAATGTCGAAGGCAGCATTCACGTTGCGCGAGCGGCAAAGGCGAACGGTGCGAGGCGGCTGATCAATTTTCAGACTGCCCTGTGTTACGGCCGGCCGCGACAGTTGCCGATTCCGGCCGGCCATCCGACGGCCCCCTTCACCAGTTACGGCATCTCCAAAACAGCGGGTGAACAATTCATGTTGTTGTCCGGGGTGCCGGTGCTGTCACTGCGTATTGCCAACGTCACCGGGCCCCGGTTGGCCATCGGGCCCATCCCTACGTTTTACAAGCGGCTCAAGGCAGGCCAGAGCTGCTTTTGCTCGGATACGTCGCGCGACTTCCTGGCCATGGAGGATTTTCTTGCCTTCATGGACCTGGCCGTGTTGCCAGACGCGCCAACAGGGGTCTTCAATGTGTCAAGTGGCGAGGCGCACTCCATCAAGGAGATCTTCGATCTCGTGGCGGCCTACCTTGGCAAAGGGCCCATTGAAGTGCCGGTGGTGCCGCCAGCGGCGGACGATGTGCCGGTGGTCTCCCTCGATGCAGCCGAAACGCTGCGCAAGTTTGGCTGGAGCGCCACTACCAGTTTTGCCGAAACCATCCAGCGACAACTGGCTTGGTATGACCAGCACGGTGTGACGGATGTGTTCTCACACCTGAAAGCGCCTGTCGCGCGATAGACCGGAGTATTTGGCGATGGATTTTTCGGGTTTTGCCAGCACAAAGGTGCTGGTGGTTGGCGGCGCTGGCTTTGTGGGCAGCAACCTGGTGCACCAGTTGTTATTGCATTCGCCGTGCGAAATTATTGTGGTGGATAACCTGTTGTCATCGGATGTGACGAACATTCCCGCCGATGCACGCGTGCGCTTCGTGTTCGGCTCCATCACCGATGACAAGATCCTGCGCACTCTGCCGGAAGATCTGGATTACGCTTTTCATCTGGCCTGTTACCACGGTAACCAGTCGTCCATTGCTGATCCGATTGCCGACCACGACAACAACACGCTCACCTCGCTCAAGCTGTTCGAGCGGTTGAAGGACGTCAAGCATCTGAAGAAGCTGGTGTACGCGGCCGCGGCCTGTGCTGTGGCTGAGAAGACCTATGACGCGCCGTCGGCAACGACGGAAGAACAGCCGGTCACCTTGTATCACGACAGTCCGTATTCGATCTCCAAGATCATCGGTGAACTTTACGGAAACTACTACTTTCAGCGGCACCAGTTGCCGTTTGTAAAAGCGCGTTTTTCCAATGTCTATGGACCGCGGGAGATCCTGGGCGCGGGGCAATGGCGGGGTACGGTCCATACCGTGTGGCGCAATGTCACTCCGACATTCGTGTGGCGCTCACTTAATGGTGAGGCATTGCCTCTCGACAATGGAGGGCAAACCAGCAGGGACTTCATTTTCGTGGAAGACATGGCGCGTGGCTTGATGGCCTGTGCTCTGAGGGGGCAGGTCGGCGAGGTGTACAACCTGGCAACCGGCAAGGAAACCAGTATTCTTGAACTGGCGACCCTCATCAATGAGTGCACCGGCAACAAGACCCTGCTCGACTTGCGCCCAGCGCGTGACTGGGATCGTTCGGGCAAGCGGTTCGCGTCGACTGACAAGGCGCGTCGAGATCTGGGATTTACTGCGCGGGTCGATATCCGTGACGGCATTCGGCGGACCGTCGATTGGACGCGGGCACATGCAGAAACCATCAAGAGCTCCATGGCGAAACACGACAAACAGATCAAGCAGATTTCGACGCCAAGCTAGGCGTGGCGGTGGCTGATGCTTTTGCCGACGCAAGAGAGACAACTGGATTAACGGGCACTATGGACATTCAAGGTAAGAAACTGTTAGTGATAGGTGGTGCCGGGCTCATCGGTTCCCACACGATCGACCAGCTTGTGCGTGAAGATGTGGCGGAGATCCGCATCTTCGACAACTTTACGCGCGGCCGCCACGAGAACCTGGCCAGCGCGCTGCAAGACCCGCGCGTGAATATCTTTCCGCTAGGAGGCGATATTCTGCATCGGGATATCCTGGATGCCGCGATGCAAGGCGTCGATGGCGTGTTTCACTTTGCCGCACTTTGGTTGTTGCATTGCCACGATTACCCCCGCTCGGCCTTCGAGGTGAATATCGGCGGAACTTTCAACGTGCTCGAAGCTTGTATCAAGCATGGCGTCAAGCGGCTCGTGTACTCCTCCTCGGCGTCGGTATATGGAGACGCCGTGCAGGAACCTATGGACGAAGAGCACCCCTTCAATAACAAGAATTTCTACGGCGCGACCAAAATATGCGGCGAGGCCATGGCGCGCGCCTTGCACCACCGATACGGGTTGCCCTACGTGGGGCTGCGCTACATGAATGTATTTGGACCGCGATCGGACTACAAAGGGGCGTATATCGCTGTCATCATGAAGATGCTCGATGCTATTGATGAGGGCCGGGGGCCGACCATCCTGGGGGACGGTACCGAGGCTTTCGACTTTGTCGCCGTCGAGGATTGCGGCCGCGCCAACGTCTGCGCAATGAAGGCCGAGGTGGTGGACCGCTGTTACAACGTGGGAACCGGTATCCGGACGTCGCTCAAGGAGCTCGCACAGTTGTTGCTTGAGTTGACCGGCAGCGACCAATCGATCAATTACGGGCCGCGGAGTCAAGCGACCTTGGTGCGCAACCGCATCGGCGACCCGAGGCGTGCGCGCGATGAGCTGGGGTTCAATGCGGAGCTGAGCCTGCGCGACGGTCTCAACGGGCTGATCGCCTGGCGCAAGACGCATATGGCAGAAGTGGCTGCGCGTCGGTCTGTAGCCTGATCAGGAATATCACTTGTTGTTTTTTGGCAATTTCAAGCGCTACTTTGTTCACAAGTTGATCGGCGCCGAGCAGCTTGCATTGCATGAGAAACTGGACCGTATCGTTGCAGTGGTTGAGAAGCTGGACAGCATCGAGGCATTGCAACAAGCCACCGGCGCCAGGCTGGAGTTAGTCGCAAGCGCGATATTGGCGTCACCTCCGAGTTCGGCGTTGAACGACGTGTCGATAGCAGGTCTCGCCAGTGCGCTCAGGCGTGTCAGGGCCGAGCAGGATCTCGCGACCCAAATCGCACGCGTCACCGACCTTGATATGACGCAGCCTGCCCGCAGCGTCATTTTTCTTCACAATAGTTATTACCACTTTTTTTATCTGGCCCGTGCGCTGCGCAAACGCGGGTGGCGAGCGATCAGCGTGAGCCTCGAAGATCCCAACGGAATCAACGCCCAGTATTACCATGGCGAGGATGTCAACATCCATGATAGTGACCCGGACCAGTTGCGCGCCAATGCCGAGGCGCTCTTCAATTTTGCGAAGCGCCATTTCAACTTAATGCATTTCGCTGGGCAGGGGCATATGAGTTTCTTTCCAGCGAACTTCAGCACCGATGATCCTGCAGATATCGTAGAGTGGAAGAAGCTCGGTAAGAAGGTGGCTTACACCATCAGTGGATGCAAGGATTCCACCGCCCAGTCTTCGGTGCACCGCTGGGCCATCAGTTCGACCGGCAAGTCCTTGTGCGACAACTGCGTGTGGCAAGACAATCCCCTCGTGTGTTCCGACGCGGACAACCTGGCCTGGGGGAAGAGGCTGCATAAATATTGCGACGCAATTTTCAGCGAGATGCTTCCTTCGCTGGACTATCTATCATCGACTCATGCGAAAGTCGTTCGGTCACCGCATACGATGGCGAACGACGAGGACTTCTGGCGTCCTGACCTGGTCATACCCGATGCCTATCGCCTTGCACGGGAGGTCGGGGAGGTTCTTGTATATCACGCAGTTGGCAATTACGACTTCCGAAGTGCGGGCGGCAGGAACATCAAGGGAACGCCAGCGGTGGTTCAGGCCATCGATCGGCTCAAGTCCGAGGGAGTGCGCGTACGGCTTGTGTTTTTCACCAAGGTGCCGAATACGGAAGTTCGCTACTTTCAGGCGCAATGCGACATCGTGGTCGATCAGCTCTGGGCAGGCAGCTACGGCGCAACCGCGCGTGAGGCCATGTTGCTCGGGAAGCCGGTCGTGGGTTTCATCAACCCGTTCGAATTCGATCCCCGGGACAGTCTGGAGGTTCTCCAGACTGTCCCTATCGTCAATGCAGCTGTGGACACAATCTATGACGTTCTCAAAGACCTGGTGTTGAACGCCGACAAGCGGCGCGACATTGGTGAGAAGTCGCGTGCGTTTGCCGTGAAGTGGCATGGCGCGCGGGCCAGCGCTGCCGCTTACGAATCAGCCTACGACGACATGCTTGCAAGAAGTCGCAGCGTCGAGCAGCCTTGACACTCATAGCCTGACGGATATTTCTCCATGTGCGGCATAGCAGGGCATCTCAGACTGGACGGAGCAGCGCCAGACCAGCGCGAGCTTGAGCGCATGTCACTTGCCATTGAGCATCGCGGCCCTGATGGCGCCGGTTTGTGGGTGGACGGCCCACTGGGGCTCGTGCACCGGCGTCTGGCCATTATCGACCTGAGTCCGGCTGCGGCCCAGCCGCTACTTTGCCCGGACCGGCGGCACGCCATCGTCTACAACGGGGAGCTATACAACTATCGCGAGCTTCGTACTGAGCTGATGGGGCTGGGCGTCGTTTTTTTCACCCAGTCAGACACCGAGGTGGTGCTTCAGGCCTATGTGCGTTGGGGTCGTGCTTGTGTGCGCCGATTCAACGGGATGTTCGCGTTGGCGATCTGGGATACGGTCACGCAAGTGCTGTTCCTCGCGCGTGACCGCTACGGGGTAAAGCCTCTTTACGTGATGCAGCGCGGAAAGGACTTCCTTTTTGCTTCGGAGCCTGCCGCAATCGCGGCCCACGGCGCAGGACAATTGCGGCTTGCGGTCGACGGGCTGGTCGAGTACCTGACGTTCCAGAACTTCTTCTCTCAGAAGACCTTGTTCAAGGATGTCATGACGTTCCCGCCCGGTCATACCGGGCATATCACGTGCGGTCGAGCGCTTTCCCTGGAGCGGTATTGGGATTTTTCTTTCGCCGAATCGCCGCAGTCTTGTTCCAAGGACGAGACGCGAGTCGAGTTGCGTCGATTGCTGGAACAGGCAGTCAGCCGCCAATTGGTCGGCGACGTGGAAGTGGGAGCCTACCTTAGCGGAGGAATTGATTCGGGATGCATTACTGCACTGGCCGCACGCGAATTGCCTTACCTGAAGAGCTTTACCTGTGGCTTCGATTTGCATTCGGCCAACGGAATAGAAATAGCGTTTGACGAACGTGAACGCGCGGAACACATGTCGTATCTGTATAAGACGGAGCATTACGAGATGGTTCTCAAGTCTGGCGATATGGAGCGGGTAATGCCAGCGTTGATGCGTCACATGGGTGAGCCGCGGGTAGGGCAATCCTATCCAAACTATTACATTGCCAGGCTCGCCAGCAAATTCGTGAAGGTTGTGTTGACGGGCACCGGCGGGGACGAACTGTTTGGTGGATATCCATGGCGCTATTTCGCGCCGGAACGACCTTTGACCTTTGACGAATATATCGATGGTTACTACGCCTATTGGCAACGCCTGGTCCCGCCGGAATCCATGGGCACACTGCTGGCCCCGGTCTGGGGTGAGGCGCAACATGTCGATACCCGCGAGATATTCAGGAATGTTTTCAGCGCGCGCCCCGCAAAGTTGGTGACGCGCGAGGACTATGTCAACAGTGCGCTGTATTTTGAAGCCAAGACCTTCCTGCATGGACTTCTTGTGATGGAGGACAAGTTGAGCATGGCGCATGGCTTGGAATCGCGAGTTCCATTCCTGGACAACGACCTGGTAGATTTCGCCGTGCAGCTGCCGGTCAAGATGAAGCTGGCTGCACGGCACGCGGTGCGTCTGGATGAAAACATGACCGGACTCAAGACTGAACAATACTTCCAACGTACGCACGACGGAAAGTTGATTCTCCGAGAAGCGGTGGAGGAGTGGATGCCCCGGATGATCACGCAGGCCGCCAAGCAAGGATTTTCCGCGCCGGATGCGAGCTGGTTTCGGGGCGAGAGTATCGAGTACGTCAAGCGCTGCCTGCTTCGTCCCGAGGCGAAGATCAACACCGTACTCAATCCGGCGGTGGTGTCGACACTCATCCACGAGCATCTGGGCGGCGGCAAGAACCACCGTTTGCTGATCTGGTCGCTGTTGTGCCTCGAGCACAGTGATTGTGAGTTCGTTTAGTCATGGCCAATCTTCTGGTTGCCGGCGCGACGGGCTTGATTGGTTCGGCCCTGATGCGGACGGCCCTGCAAGATGGGCACGACTTAACCGTGATATGCCGCGCTTCGACTGGCAGCGGCATGGCGCATGATCGTTTGCGAACCGTGACGACAGACCTGCTTGTGCCGGACCGGCTATGGCAAGTCTTGCCACGTACACGTTTTGATGCAGTCGTCTACCTGGCCCAGGGAGACGACCACAACAGCTTTCCTGCCAACGCACGGGCAGCGGTGGCGCTCAATGTGGCTGCACCACTGGCCCTTTGCCAGTGGGCGGCCGAAATTCAGTGTGGCAGGTTTGTTTACGCCTCTTCGGGTGGAGTTTGCGGCGCTCGATCTGATACCCAGTCTTGCGTTACCGAGGATTTCAAGCCACTCGCGACGGAACGACTCAGTTTCTATCTTGCGACGAAGGCGCGCTGCGAAGAGTTGTTGGGGGCGTTTTACCCGCATGTTGCCATTACGATCCTGCGGTATTTCTTTGTGTACGGGCCGCCGCAGCGTGCACATTTTCTTTTTCCGAGAATGGCAGCCAGGATCTGTGCATCGGAGCCGATCATGCTGGCGTCCGGCATCGGCCCGCGCTTCAATCCGATCTACTTTGAGGACGCCGCGCGGCTGACACTCAACGCGATGCTTTCTTCCCATGATGGAATTCTGAATATTGCCGGACCCAAACAGACTTGCCTGGCGGAGCTGGTGGAGGAAATCGCGAAATGCTTGCACATGCCATCAATGGCACGAACGAACGCCGAAGTCGCCCCCAACTTCATGGCCAGCACGGTGCTAGCCGACCGGATCGTCGGACCGGCGCGGATCCTTCCGACTCAAGGCATTCGTGAGACATTCGTGCGTCATGGAGCGACCCCGTGAAACTCTTTGATCGCGAAATCGAAATCAGCTCGAATATCGAGAGCCTCAGCCCCGACGTGACCCGCGAAAAAGGAAGTCTGAGCCGCTTCGCTCGCTTGCAAGAGCTACTGCCGCTCTTGTGTGACCCTGTCTCAAAAACACCCCTGACTCTGCGAGAAAGCGAGTTGGTAGGTTCTGGTAGGACTTACCCGCTTTCACATGGAAACCCGCTGCTTTTCCCGATTGATATAGACGCTCTGCATGCACGAATGTGCGACCCTGATTTTTTGTCGATGTATCCCACCTTGTCGCCAACGGAGCAATACTGTGTTTTTGGGCTTCTCAAAGCGTCGGGCAACAACAACAATCTGGACCACGCGGACGTCTGGTACGGACGGCACCTCTATCGCGCCAGTAAATTGCTCTCCGGTGCGCGCGGCTCCTTTTTAGACATTGGTTGCGATGACGTGTTCCTGAGTCGCGGCATGCTTGATCCGAGTGTGCTTTACGTGGGCCTGGAACCTTCTTCAGGGCCTTCTGGAGCATTACGCGTTGGCGGCTTAGGGGAGTTCCTGCCCTTCGGCGCGGAGAGCTTTGACGGCGTCAGTTTTCAGACATCGCTTGACCATGTGTTCGACTATCAGCTCGCGCTTTCTGAGGCGTGGCGCGTCCTGCGGCCGGGAGGCAGGCTCTATCTCGCCACCTTGCTGTGGCTCGATAAAGCTCAGCTTTTCACCGACACCGTTCATTTCCACCATTTCCGGCCCAGGCAGATCGAGGCTGCCCTTGAGGAATTCGAGATCGAAACGCTAAACTGCTACAACTGGAAGAATAATATGCACCGGTTCGGCGTATATCTTTCCGCCATCAAGCGCTAAGCCATGAGTGATGAAGATTTCACCGAGGCAAGTTACCGCCGTCTGCTGGAACGCACCGCGCGCGACTATCGGTTCGTGGCCTTTGACTCGACGGTGAATGAGCCGCACATCGTGTTGCGGCACGACCTCGACACTTCCCTGCACAGGGCGCTAGCGCTCGCCAGGATAGAGGCAGAACTTGGGATTTCGGCCACCTACTTCCTGTTTTCCCGTAGTCTTTACTATAACCTGCTGCACCCTGCGTCGAAGGCGTTGGTGAACCAGATCGTTGGTCTGGGGCATAGACTGGGATTGCACTTCGACGTTTCCATGCCGTACGAGCAAAGTGAATTTTTGGCGTTGCTCGACCAGGAAAAGCGCCTGCTGGAACAGGAATTTCGGCGAAAGATCGGAGCCGTCAGTTTTCATCTTGCGGGCAACTTTGAATCGCGCTTGCCGACCGAGTCCATCGTCTCGTGCATGGTGAATGCCTACTCAACCGAGATGCGCGAGAAGTTCAAGTACGTGTCGGATTCCAATGGTGTTTGGCGTTTCGACCGCTGGGAGGATGTCATCGATCCTAACCAGTTTCCGCGCCTGCACATTCTCATCCATCCCGAATGGTGGACGCCGGAATCCATGACTCCCAGGCAGCGCCTTCAAAGAGCTATCGATGGGTACGCCCATGAGATGGGATCCTGGTACGACGAGGTGACCAAGACCTATGGCCGTCCCAACTATTGATACATCTCGCGTGGCCTTGCGGCCACTCGAAGAGCGCGATTCCGATGTTCTCTTCCGGTGGATCAACGACCGTGAGACAGTCGTCTACAACGCGCCGTTTATGGCGGTATCCCGGGCGGAACACGATCAATGGTTTGCCCGCATTCGGGCGGCAATTGATACTCGCATATTTGCAATAGAGACCCGACCCAAACCCTTGCTGATAGGGTCCTGTCAACTTCTGACTATTTCGGCGACTCACAAGAGTGCATGTTTGCAGGTCCGCATCGGCGAGTCCAAGTTTCGTGGCAAGGGCTTCGGCACTGCCGCCGTACGACAGTTACTGGCATTCGGTTGGGATGATCTCGGATTGCACCGGGTCTCCTTGACCGTCCGAGCCGACAATGCGCGCGCTGTTCGGGCCTATGAGAAGAGCGGCTTCGTGCGGGAGGGTTTGCTCAGGGATGCGGCAATAATCGAAGGAAATTACGTCGATCTGGTGTGCATGGCGGTATTCGCGCCATGATGATGTACGCCGCGATTCATCAGCCCAACTTTTTCCCCTGGCTGGGTTTCTTCCACAAGCTGGCTATGTCCGACGTCTTTGTGATCCTCGATGACGCGCAGCACACCAAAACCGGGGGCAACTGGTCCAACCGCTCCCGACTCATGTTGGGGGGGGCGCCGCGCTGGGTTACGGGTCCCATCCAAAGGCCGGCCCACGGCACGATCAAGCTCAATCAGGTCCGCTGGATCGAGCAGCCCTGGCAAGAAAGGATGCTGAAGTCGCTGGCCACCAACTATCAGCGGGCACCCTTTTACCAAGAGTCCATGGTGCTATTGCGTCCTGCCATCGTCAATTCTGAGCAGAGCTTGGTGGCATATAACCTTTATGCCATCGGTCTGATTGCAACAGCATTGGGATTGCGTTGGGCGCCCGTCTTGTCGTCCAGCCTGGCGCTTTCGACTGTATCCACTCAGAGATTAATCGATGTTGTGAAGGCCGTTGGCTGCGCCGGCTATTTGGTGGGCGGCGGAGCGGCCGGCTACCAGGATGACGCACTGTTCACACAAGCAGGCATCAAGCTAAAGTGCCAATCCTTTACCCATCTCATCTATCCGCAGGTGGGGTCGTCCGCATTCGTTCCTGGGCTGTCAATCATTGATGCGCTCATGAACTGCGGCATTTCACGAACGCGCCAACTCGTATCCACCTGAATGCAACCTTCAATCTCGGCGAAATCAATTACAAAGTACTTTCCGAAATCGGGGAAGATGGGTTGGCGTGCTTTGCTGACCGGGTTGCCACCCCGGGAGCGTTTTACGGCGGTCGACGACATCAGTGTCGCCGTTATGCCGGGCGAGGTGGTTGGCGTCCTTGGGCGCAACGGTGCTGGCAAGAGCACATTGTTGCGGCTGATCGCCGGTATATATGCGGCCGACAAGGGGGCAATCGCGCTGTCAGGCGACGTAGCGGGCTTGTTCGAGTTGGGGGGGTTTGGCAATGGACAGTTGACCGGGCGTGCGTTTGTGTTGCGCTATCTTCAGTTTTTCGGAGTCATGAAGTCATCCTGGAATGAAATCGTCGCAGACGTGCATGACTTCTCGGAACTGGCTACTTATTTCGACGAGAAGATTCACACTTACTCGGCAGGCATGGGAGCACGGTTGTATTTTGCCGCTGCCACGGCCATTGCCCACGAGATTTACCTGATCGATGAAGTGCTTTCGGTTGGCGATGAGCACTTTCAGGCGAAATCGTGGGCGCGGATGCGCGAGCGTCTCGCCTGCGGAGCTGCTGGCTTGCTGGTGACACACGATTGGTCGGCCGTCATCAAATTATGTCGTACCTCTCGTGTCTTGCAAGCCGGCCGAGTCGTGCTGGATGGGCGATCCGACACCGTGGTGGCCCAGTACCTGGATCTCCCCAAGGCAGACGCCGCGCGAGCCTGTCTTATGGTTGACGAGGGTCAAATCATGTGCGGCGTCAGCGGCGAGACACTGCATATCGGGTTCGAAGTGCAGGTGAAACATTGCATGCGCGTAGAAGCCGCCGTATCGATTGAGGCATTGCAGCTGGGCGTTGGCTGGGAGTCGATCATCCTGACCGAATTTTCTTCGGTTGCAGATCAGCCAGGCCGATATTGGGCCGAATTCACGGTTGAGCGTTTACCGCTGGCTCCGGGGGACTATCTATTGAGTCTGTTTCTTGCGACACCTCCTGACCCTGGCTCAGGTGTGCGCGACGTGCTCGATGCGCGTGGATGGACATATGGCAATGGAGTGACGCTGCGCGTGGGCGGAGAACCACGCGTTGGCCTGGCCCCGTTTGCGGTCGCATGGTCTCAGGGGGGCGAGTGATGGCACTTTCCATTGTTGCGACAGGATTGGAGAAGCACTATTCTCTGATTAGCAGCAAGACCGTTAAGCGAGCGCTTCACGGTGTGTCGTTTACCATCCGAGAGGGTGAACGCGTTGGCTTCATCGGTGTCAATGGCGCTGGAAAGACTACGCTCTTGCAACTGATCGCAGGCATTTCAGACGCCAGCGTCGGGCATCTGAGTATTGCCGGCAAGGTCACCGCAATATTCACTATGGGACTGGGCTTGCGAGACGACTTCTCTGGTGTAGAAAATATCTATATCGAAGGCGAACTGCAGGGCCGTTCCCGCGAAGCGACGGCAAAGGTCATCTCGGAAATCGTTACATTCGCTGAGCTTGGCGAGTTCATCGATCGCCCAGTGCGCACATATTCAACGGGTATGAAGGCGCGCTTGGCATTTTCGACCATTGTGCATATTGACCCCGAAATACTGATCATCGACGAGGCGCTTTCCGTTGGAGATGCTCGTTTTGCGGCCAAGGCCACACGCAAGATGAAAGAGTTGACGCAAAGAGGCAAGATCCTGATTGTTGTTTCACATTCCATGGGCTCCATCGTGGATATGTGTACGCGTTGCATTTGGTTGGAAGATGGCAAAGTCAAGCTTGATGGCGCACCGCAGGAAGTGACAAATGCCTATTTAGACCAGGTCCATGCAGAAGATGATGAAAAGTTGTTTGAGAGGTTCAAACGAGAATTGACGGACGAAAGCTTAATGGCGTGCTGGCGAGTCGAGAGTTTGGATATGCATAGTGTCGCGAGTGCGCGCATGGTTAGAACGGTCTTAACGGGCGAGCCTTGCGTACTTTCGGCGCAGGTTCAGGGCATTTCGGGATCGTCCTTTGACGTCCGACTTCACCTGCGTCGGTTGGACGGCCTGGTTGTGCATGAATCGCTGCTCAGCGGCTCTGCACCATTGATGGAGTCGGGCGGTTCAGGCCCTACTACCGTGCGGATGGACCTGGGCGAATTGCCTCTAAACTACGGCACCTTCATCGTCCGCGTTGATGTCCTGGTTGATGGACACATCGCGGCAAGACGATCCACGTTGTTCGAAGTGATCAATCCTCGTCCGCACAAGGGCGGAAGGCCAGTTCTAGTGTACCCGTCCACTTTCAATGTCACCCCGTTGCCAGCATGACCCTTTTTGGATTCGATCGCAGAGACATTTCAACTGTATGGAACTTCTTCCGAATGTTCTTGCGGGACCGGTTTCTGGGCTCGAGGTTAGGCGGAGTCTGGGCTCTGCTGAACCCGCTCCTGATGCTGGGTATCTACACATTCGTTTTTGGTTTCGTGTTCAAGGCCAAATTGCCGGGAGCAAACACGACCCTGGCCTATTCGATCTGGCTGATCGCCGGCTATGGCCCCTGGTTGGCAATCTCCGAGTCCCTCAACTCGGCGGCACAGTCCGTCGTTGGCAATGGTGGACTGATCAAGAACATGGCCTTTAAGACCGAGTGCCTGCCATTGGCCGCAACCCTGCTCGGCTTGGTTCCGCTGATCATCAGCATCACATTTGCGATGATTCTGATGGTGATCGATGGCAGCCTTCCGACATGGCATGCGTTGGCTGCCATACCTGGAATCGTTGTTATCTTCTTATTCCTGGCTGCTCTTGGCTTTGGGGTGTCTGCGCTCGCGGTGCCGTATCGTGACTTCGCCGTGGTGCTTCCCAATCTGCTCATGATGGTGTTGTTTGCATCTCCGATCTTCTATCCGATTGAAGCAATGCCAGGGCCATTGAAAGACTTGGCGCAGTGGAATCCTTTTTATTTGCTGGTTGAATTCGTCCGGCAGCCTATCGTTTTCCATCGCATCCCATCGATAGATAAATGGATCTACATGATCGCGTTGTCGCTGATGATTGGTGCGATAAATTTGAGATTGTTCAGGCGCTTCAAGGGCCAGTTTTCATCCATGCTGTGAGACAACACCCAACTGTGGTCTGCAAAACCGTGCGTTCATGAAACAAGAAGATATTTCATCTCAAAATTCCGAATTCTGGGATGAGTTGTGCGGCTCGCACCTTGCCAAGTACCTGGGGGTTACAGATTCATCAGTCGCATCGTTGAAGAAGTTTGACGACTGGTACTTCGACTTCTATCCGTATCTTTTCACGCATATTCCTTTTGGCGAACTCGGCAACCAACATGTTCTCGAAGTGGGCCTGGGATACGGAACGGTTTCACAGAGACTGGCTGAAGCCGGTGCAATCTATACCGGGCTGGATATTGCGGCTGGTCCGGTCGCCATGGCGAACCATCGGCTGGAGCAGGCTGGACTGGACGGGCATGCGTTGCAAGGAAGCATCCTGGAGCCGGCTTTTGAACCTGAATCTTTTGATGCGATTATTGCCATCGGGTGCTTGCACCATACGGGGAACCTCAAGCTTGCGATCGAACGATGCTGGACCTTGCTACGGCCGGGTGGTGTGCTGATATTTATGGTGTATTACGCTTATTCGTACCGTCGGTTGCGAATGGCACCTAAAACAACTGCGCTTCATTTTCTCAAGGAATTAGTCGGCTATCGTGGTGTTGTGGGAAGTAGTGCTGAGCGCGAACGCGCAGCCTATGATGCGGCTTCAAGTGGTGTCGGCGCTCCCCACACAGACTGGATATCCATGCGGTCGCTTAAGCGCCATTGCCATCAGTTTTCCCGGTTCTCGGCAAAACTGGAAAACATCGATCAAGAACGACCTTTCGCCTCCCGAAAACGTGTGGAACTGTTGAAGTCCCGTTGGCCTGGCATTATGGGACTTGACCTTTACGCAACTGCGAAAAAGTAATCAATTTTGAAGGGTTGTCCTTTGCGCAATGTTCTCTTCCTGTATCAGGCGACCCAAACATATACCAATACGGTATTTGAGCATCTCGACAGTTTCGCCAGACATTCCCGGCATCGATACTTTTTCTGCCACCAAGACCTGGCGACCGCATTTGATCTGGAACTTTCCCGATTCGACGCCGTCGTCATCCATTTCTCAATCCGACTTCCGTACGATCAGATCGCGCCGTCCACTGCGGCAGCGCTCGCTCGGTTCATTGGATTGAAAGTCCTGTTTATCCAAGACGAATACGACCATACGCGCCGAGCCTGGCACTGGATAGGTGAACTAGGCATCCAACTCGTGTTTACCGTAGTGCCGCCTGCTGGCATGCAACGGATCTACCCGCCCGACGTATTCCCACGCACGCGCTTTGTCAACAACCTGACTGGCTACGTGCCAGACGAGTTAGTGCTGAAGCAAGGCGTGCCGGCGCCGTCGCGCCGCGCGATTCTGATCGGCTACAGGGGGCGCCCGTTGCCGATCCGGTATGGGCGATTGGGCATCGAGAAGGTGAACATAGGAAGAATGGTCAAGTCGTATTGCGACGGGGAGGAACTGATTACCGATATTGCATGGTCGGAGGAATCACGAATATACGGTCCGAATTGGTACCGCTTCATGACCTCATGTCGTGCCATGCTCGGATCCGAGAGTGGCAGTAATGTGTTCGATTGGGATGGACTGCTGTCGCAGCGAATCGCCGAATTCCAAAGGCTCAACCCAAGGGCGAGTGACTTAGAAGCGTACGAGCAATTGGTGCAGAGCCAGGAAATCGACGGCATCATGAACCAAGTGTCGCCGCGCATATTCGAGGCAGTGGCCGCCAAAACGGTGCTGGTGCTGTTTGAGGGAGCATATTCGGGCGTTGTGACAGAAGGCGAGCACTTCATCGCAGTAAAGAAAGACGGCTCGAATTTGGCAAAAGTCATTCAATTGTTGCAGGATGATGCATATGTGGATGCTATGGCGAATCGTGCGTATCGGGATGTGATCGGGTCTGGCCGCTATTCGTATTCTTCGTTTGTGCTCTCTGTAGATGACGAGATCGATGCATCTGTCGAGGCCCTGAGCCGACGCATTTTCAACAGGCGGTCAGACTCATCGCAGGAAGACTTCGCTGCGTCGCCCGCAACCCCCTCAAGCGAGGGCGCGCCACCAGCGATGGCAATTCCAACGCCAGATGTTGCTTTGCACGTATCCGCGGGGGATGATGCGCCCCTGCACCTGACGACGCGCCCGATTCGTGCCCGGCCGCCGCGGCCGTCGCCGAATTCGATGGTGACGACAATCGCCGGTGCCGTTGGCGCGCGGGATCTGTCTTGGCGAGTGGCGGTTTATTGCTGGTGGAGGTTGCCCGGGCCGACGCGAAACTGGCTCAGGCCACGGTTAAAGAGCCTTCTTGGAAGAAGCTGAAACACTATGTGCGGAATATTCGGCTTCTTAACAGATCAACCTCGCGTCGCTGCGCAAGGCTACTCGGACATCGACCTCGGGCTGGAGCGGATTCGCCACCGGGGGCCAGATGGTGCTGGCCGGTGGCTCTCTGAACGCGGCCAGGTCGGACTTGGCCACGTTCGTCTGTCGATTATCGACCTGGAAAGCGGTGCCCAACCGATGCATAGCACCGACGGGCGGTACACGATCATCTACAACGGCGAGATCTACAACTACCTGGAGCTGCGCTCTGAACTGGGTGGTGCCCCGTTTCACACCCAGTCCGATACCGAAGTAGTGCTGCGTGCCTTCGAACGCTGGGGGCCGGAATGCGTGAGCCGACTGCGTGGCATGTTTGCAATGGCCATCTGGGATGCCACCGAGCAACGCCTGTTCCTCGCCCGCGATCGGTTCGGCATCAAGCCCTTGTATTGGGCCCGTACTTCTGCCGGTCTGTATTTTGCTTCAGAGGTCAAGGCATTGTTGCCATTCCTCGACCGGCGTCAGGTCAACGCGGCGGCGCTGTCAGATTACTTCACGTTCCAGTTCTGTCTGGGTGAGAAGACCCTGATGAACGGGGTCTGGCAAATGCCCGCAGCGCATCTGGCTCTGGTGGCGCCGGGGCAGACGCCAAAGCCTATTCGTTACTGGGAAGTTCACTACGTGGTGGACTACGACCATACCGAGCAATGGTTCACCGAGCGTCTGCGTGAACTGCTGACCGACTCTGTGCGAGTCCATCTGCGTGCAGACGTCGAGGTCGGTAGTTATGTCAGCGGTGGCGTGGACTCGAGCCTGCTGGCATCGTTGGCACGGGACCTGCGGCCGCACGGTCCGTTCAAGGCGTTCAACGGTCGCTTCCTGGATGGTCCGGCGTTCGATGAGTCGCACTACGCGCGTGCGCTCGCCGACGAGCGCAGTATGCAGTTGCATGTTGCTGACATCGGGGAACAGGATTTTGTGGATCACATTTCCAAGGTCATCTGGCACCTGGACCAGCCCACTGCCGGACCTGGGTCCTTTCCGCAGTACATGGTGTCCAGGGACGTGGGCCGGCATATCAAGGTGGTCCTCGGAGGCCAGGGTGGAGATGAGATCTTCGGTGGATATGCGCGTTATCTGGTCGCCTATTTTGAGCAGTGCATCAAGGGGGCCATTGAAGGGTCGCTGCACAACGGCAATTTTGTGGTGACCTATGAATCGATCATTCCCAACCTCGAGACGCTGCGCCAGTACAAACCGATGCTGCGCGAGTTCTGGGCCAGTGGCCTGTTCGGCGAACGCGACGAGCGCTATTGGCGACTGGTCAACCGTGCCAATACGTTTGGCGGAATTCTTGCACCTGGCGTGATTGATCAGGCCGCGACTTTCGAGGAATTCAAGGGAATATTCTGGGGCAGCAACGTCGGCCAGGAGTCGTACTTTGACGCGATGACGCATTTCGACTTCAAGACGTTATTGCCGGCCCTGTTGCAGGTCGAAGACCGCATGAGCATGGCGCATGGTGTGGAGGCGCGAGTGCCACTGCTTGATCATCCGCTTGTTGAGTTCGCGGCTACGATACCGGCCGACATCAAGTTCCGTAACGGCGAACTCAAGCGCTTGCTCAAGACGGTTTTCGCCAGCAGCCTGCCCGCGGCGATCCGCGAGCGCAAGGACAAGATGGGCTTCCCGGTGCCGTTGAATCTTTGGCTCAAGCGGGGCGGGGCGGCGCGTGATTTGATTGGCGACATCCTGGGCTCTCAACGCGCCCGGTCACGCTCGTATCTTGGCAATGGGCTATCTCTGGACGCGGTGCTGGACTCCCAGAGCGATTACGGGCGCAACCTCTGGGCGATCCTCAGTCTGGAGCTGTGGCATCGCCAGTTCGTGGATGGCGTTGGTGCGTAGGAACGTCCTCTTTTGTTATTCGCGCCTGCCCTCGTTCACGAACGCCGTGCGCGACTATGTACAGTCATTTGGTAACTACTCCGAACATCGCATTCACTATTTCGACATGGATTCAGGTCCGCTGGATATCGATCTGGCGCCGTATGACTGTGTCATTTTCAATTACTGCTTCTGGGCGCGATGCCTTGCCGTTGCGCCGGACGTCCGTCGACGTATTCGCGATTTTTCCGGCCTGAAGATCGCGATTCTCCAGGACGAGTACGACTATTTCCTCTGGCACGAACATACGCTGGTAGAACTCGGTATACAGACCATCGTCACTTGCGTGCCTCAGAAGCACTGGCGCGATGTATTCAGGGGGCAGGCCTTTGCCCAGATTCATTTCATCAATGCCCTCACCGGTTATGTGCCGCAGAGCCTGCTGGAACTGCCCGCGCCAAGGCCACTGTCGCAAAGGAAATGGGCCATCGGCTACCGGAGCCGGGCCGTGCCGTTCGCGTATGGACGATTGACCCAGGAAAAGCGGCTGATCGGCGAACGGATGAAGCAGATCTGCTTCGAACGCGGTGTCGCCGTGAACATCGACAACACGGAGGAGTCACGCATTTACGGGGATGCGTGGACGGAGTTCATCAGCAATTGCCGTACCGTACTGGGAACCGAAAGCGGCTCCAATGTGTTCGACTTCCACGGTACGATCAAGCCGGAGATCGACGCATTCCTGGAGAAGAATCCGGATGCCGATTTTGACACCGTACATCGAAAATTCCTGCAGGGCCATGACGACGAGATCCGGATGAACCAGGTGTCTCCCAGGATATTTGAGGCCATTGCGCTGCGCGCCGGATTGATTCTGTTCGAAGGCGAATATTCGGGCGTGGTGCAGCCCTGGGTGCACTACATCCCGTTGAAGAAGGACTTCGGCAACATCGACGAGGTATTGGCAGCAGTCGATGACCTGCCCCGGCTCGAAGCCATGATCGAACGGGCCTACCGAGATGTGATCGAATCAGGCAAGTTTCATTTCCGCACGCTGGTGCGGTTGCTGGACGATCACATCACCTCCAGGGCACTCGTCTGCACCGGGTACGAGCCCGTGCTTGGGGTGATTGGCTGGCGCATTTCCATGCGCCAACCGCTGCAAATCCTTGCCGCGCCGCCCACTCGGCTTCCGACTGCCAGTCCGCTGCATCATGATGACCAGGTGCTGGATCCCGTCGTGCGGTTGCGCTTCGACCCCGGCGCGTTGCGGCGTGCGGTGTTGCGCCGGTACGAATCGGTGCTGTATTCCGGCGTCGGCCGGCGCCTGCATTCTGCATTGCAGACCCATGCGGTGCTTTATCGCATCTCGCGAAAACTCGTGCGTTTGCTGACGCTGAGGCGGTGACATGTCGCGATTCGATGTCGACGTCGAGGACGCGGGCCCGCTGGTCTCGATCATTGTGCCGATGGCCGACGATGCCGTCCATGGGCAACAGCGGCTCGCCAGCGCACTGGCGCAAACATGGCCGCGCAAGGAGGTCATCGCGGTTCGCCAGCAAGGCAACGCCAGCGTTGCGGATACCGAGAGCGTAGCTGGTCTGGGTCTGGGCGCGGCAATCCGAGCTGGCCTGTTGGCCAGCAGGGGCGCCTATGTCAGCGTGTTGCTGCCCGGGTCTTTGTACATGCCGGAGAAGGTCCAGCGACAGGTTGAGTACATGCGTCGGATGGAATTGCAGGATGCGGTGCTGTTCTGCGACCATGTCTATCAAGCGAACGCTCAAACCCAGGTGACGGTCACTCTACCGTCCATCGACCCGGCTGTGGTCTGGCAAAACCTGTTTGCCGGGCTGGATATGCAGTTCGCTGGCTTGCTGCTGCCGCGCAAGGTATTCGATTCGCTGGTATTTCCCGTACAAGGTGATGTCGGGCCCGCCTTGTATGCATGTTGTATCCGTCTGTCGCGTCAGACGCCGTTCGTTGGCATGGCCCAGGCACTGACCAGTGTCCAGGCTGGTTGCGCCTGGCCTGTCGATCGGTCGTTGTGGCGCGAGGCGCATGCGAGTGTGCTGGCTGATTATCTTCAGTGGTGTGGCAATGAGCGACTGCCGAATTCGGTGTTCACGACCTTGGGCGAAGCGGCAAATGCACGCCTGGATGCGCGCCTCGTGATTCCGGCGTGGGATGTTTTGCGGGCGGCGCTGGCTCGCGTGTGGGTTGCTCCGATGAATATGTCGGCCGCGCGCGCGTTGATGTTGCCATTGGCACGCGGCATCTTTCGCCGCTTGCCCAGGCGATGGCGGACCTGGTTGCGTCCTGGCGCGTCACGCCAGAACGCAGGCACTGAAAGCCGGCTCGACTTTGGCGCGATCTATCGAGGCAACGGGTTTGTCGGTACGGAGTCATTGTCGGGCGCCGGTTCGACGCTGTTCCAGACCCGGATCATCCGCCGCGAGATACCGCCGTTGTTGCGCCGGCTAGGCGTAGCAAGTGTGCTTGACATTCCTTGTGGTGATTTCCACTGGATGCGTGAGCTCGATCTCGGCGGCATTCATTACACCGGTGCCGACGTGGTACCCGACATGGTTCAGGACAATGCGCGTCGCCACGGGTCTGCCATGCGGACTTTCATGACGTTGGATCTGATCGCCGGCCCGCTGCCGCGTGCCGATCTGGTGCTATGTCGCGACTGCCTGGTTCATCTGCCCTTGGTAGAAGCGACGCGCGCGATCGAGTCCATTCGCAGGAGCGGTTGTGAATGGCTCCTGGTCACCACATTCACCGCGACCGGGGCGAATCAGGAACTCGACGGCGCCGGTTGGCGGGCACTGAACATGACGCTGCCGCCGTTTCATTTCCCGCAACCGCAGGTGCTGATCGAAGAAAAGTGCACCGAGGCGGGTGGTCGTGCGGCTGACAAGGCGCTTGGATTGTGGCGCGTTGCCGATCTGCCGCGCCCTGGCTGTAAACAGGGATAGACCGGCGTGCGTGTGTTCCTGCTTCCCTCCTGGTGTCCTACTGTTGACACTCCGCTCAGTGGTACGTTTTTCGTCGAGCAAGCCCATGCTCTGGCGCGTCTGCGGTCGCACTGGTCCATTGCCATCTGCCTGTTCGACCTGGCCCGCTCCCGCGTACCTTGGCGGCCGAGCCAAATGTCGCGGTTTGCGCACGACTTTGCGCAAAGGCCGCGCGTGTCCCATGAAATTGCTGCGTCCGGGCTGCATGTCTACCAGGTATGGAAACCGTATTTGCCCCGTTGGGGCGCGCGCAAAAAGTGGCAGGCCACGGTGATGGCACTGAGTGCGCAGGCCCGGCCCGCCCTGGCTCAGTTCACCATTGCCGGGGGCAAGCCCGACCTTATTCACGCGCTTGCGTCATATCCTGCCGGTGGTGCGGCGGCTATCCTTGGTCGCGAGTCACGCATACCGTTCGGGATTACAGAGCACCTGGGGCCGTTTCCACCGCACACTTTGCAGATGGCGGACGGGCGTCCGATGGCCGTGATCGACGACGCCTATGCCGCGGCCACGGGGTTGAGCGCGGTAAGCCGTTCTCTGGCCGAGCAGATTCTTCGATGGAGGCTGGCGCCACATGTCGATGTGTTGCCGAACTTTCTGGACGACGATTTTGGCGCGGCGGCGCTGGCTGACGACAGGCGCGCGCCCGGATTTTCCTTCCTGAGCGTAGGAGGTCCGAGTCAGGAAAAAGGGACCGGAAACCTGCTGCGGGCCTTGGCGCTTTCCCGCGGCGGCGCACGGCTGCAGATTGTTGGTGACGGGGTGCAACGGCCCGAGTTTCAGCGACTGGCGGTTGCGCTGGGTATCGCAGATCGGGTGTCTTGGCTTGGCGCAACAACCCGGGAGAATATGCCGAATGTATATGCCGCTTCGGACGCAGTTGTACTGGCCAGCCAGAGCGAGACCTTCGGCGTGGTTCTGATCGAGGCCTTGGCCTGTGGCAAACCGTTGATCGCCACTCGCTGTGGTGGGCCGCTCGACATCGTGCGTCCGGCAAACGGATTACTCGTGCCTGTGGACGACGCGGCGAGTTTGGCCGCAGCCATGGACAGAATGCAGGAGTCGGTTGGACAATACGCCGCCCAGGCCCTGCATGCGGATTTCCTGCAGCGCTTCTCTGCAAGTGCGGCGGTAGACGGGATTGAGCGTTGGTATGGAATGTTGAGAGAGCGCGGGTCGGCTGGTGCCCAGGAACAAGATGCCTGATTTGCAACCCGACGTCTTGCTGCTCACGGCCGATCGTCAGATCGACCGGCGCATTCTCCTTCAGGCCGACACATTCCAGGGCGTGGGCTGGGGCGTTTGCATTTTGGCGATGCCTTATGAACGCAGCGGCGATGACGATGCCAGGGTGGTGCGGATCGACTCCGAACCCACTTCTGTCGCGCGCGAAAATCGGGTGCTCTCCATTTATCAGTGGTTACGCGCCCACGTTCCAATGAATGGCGCGCTGATGCGGGCAATGAAGCGTTTGACCTGGCGCTATCTTGTCGACCAGGAAACCTTTCACGCGCGGCTGTTCCACCACATGGCGTCGCGCTACAGGCCCCGGATCGTCGTGGCCAACGATCTTCCGATGCTGCCGCTGGCGCATCAACTGGCCATCGAATGCAACGCGCGCCTGGTGTTCGATAGCCACGAACTGTATTGTGAGCAGGAATTTTCCAGTCGGGAGAGGCGCAACTGGGCGCGGATCGAGGCCCGACATATCGGCGCCTGCGACGCCGTAATAACGGTGAACCGGTCAATTGCCACCGAACTGGAGCGCCGTTACGGCATCGACGACGTGCATGTGATTCTGAACGCCGAGCGCGCGGCAGGTGCTGTTTCGAAGACCGACTATTTCCAGCGAAAGTTCGGTCTACCAGCTCATGCCAAGGTGCTGCTGCTGCAGGGGGGGCTGTCCGCCGGTCGCAATCTGGAACCGCTGGTCGAGGCCATGGCGCTGGTGCAAAACCGGGACGTGGTGCTGGTGATTCTGGGCGATGGGCAGTTGTCCGACATGCTCAAGCGACTTGCCAGAGTTCCGGCTGTCGCCGGTCGGGTATATTTCCATGCTGCCGTGCCCCAACGTGACCTGCTGTCGCTGACGATGGCTGCCGATGCGGGCGTGATTCCCTACCAGGCCACCTGCCTGAACAACTACCTTTGTACGCCGAACAAGCTGTTCGAATTCATTGCCGCCGGTGTACCGCTGCTGGCCAGTGACCTGCCCGAGATCCGCGGTTTTGTCGTCGATGGCCAGATCGGCTTGGTGGGGGCGATGGACAGCCCAGGAGAAATCGCGAGCCTGATGGATGCATTTTTTTCCGATGAGCGCCGCCTCGAAGTTTGGCGCAAGCGGGTCGCCGTGATGCGCAAGACCGTTTGCTGGGAGGTCGAGCAGGAGAAGTTGCTGAAAATCTACCAGGCCCTGTCATGAAGGTGGCCGTCGTCTATCAGTACTACCAAGGCCATGGCGCGCCAGGCCATTCGCTGGTGTACGAGTTGACCCAGTATCTTGCGCAGCAGGGCCATACGGTAACGGTGGTCTCTGGCGAGACCGGCTACATGCGGCGCGACAAGTCTGCGTTGCCTTGGTATCGCAGACTGCTGCGCCGCGAGCGCAATGGTGAGGTGCAGGTGGTGCGAACCTACACCTATTCCGAGTTGCACAAAAGTTACCTGGGCCGGCTGTTGAGCTTCATTTCATTTTCTCTGACCTGCCCGCTGGGTTTGCTGGGTCTGGAAAAGCCCGACGTCGTACTGGCCTCTTCGCCGCCGATTTTCCCCATGCTCCCGGCCTGGCTTGTCTGCAAGTTACGTGGTATTCCGTTCGTACTGGAGGTGCGCGATCTCTGGCCTGCGTCCGCAGTTCAAATGGGGATCCTGAAGAACCGGCAGTTGATCGCCGTCATGTCGTGGATGGAGCGGCTGCTGTATGACCAGGCGAGCCAGATCGTGGCATTGACCGAGGGTATTCGCGGCGACATCTGTGCCAGGGGCTGGCCCGAGCACAAGGTCTCGCTGGTAACCTGTGGCGCAGACGTAGATCGCCTTTATCCGGATCCGGCGGGTGCCGCGTTCGTGCGCGCAAAACACGACTGGAACGACCGCAAGGTGGTACTGTACTTTGGGGCCATCGGTGAGGCGAATAACATTCCGGTCATCCTGCGCGCGGCGCGACGCATTCAGGGCCGAACCGATATCGTGCTCGTTCTGGTCGGCGACGGAATGATGCGGCAGGCCACCGAACGCCAGGTCGCGCGTGATGGTCTTGGCAATGTGCAGGTATTGCCGCCTGTGCCCAAGGACGATGCCCGGCAATACATCAATGCGGCAGATCTGTGCCTCGTCACGCTGCAGGATATTCCACTTTTCGACGGCGCGATTCCGACCAAGCTGATCGATTACATGGCTTGCGGCAAGGCGGTGCTTTGCGGAATCCGGGGTGAGGCGCGCGACATCGTCGTCGAATCGGGCGCAGGCTTGGCGTTTGAACCAGACGACGATGCGCAACTCGGTGATCGCATTCTCGAACTCCTTGACGACCCGGCGCGCTGTGCTGCGATGGGTGTCCAGGGCCACGCCTTCGTCCAGTCGCGCTTCTCAGCGGCCCAGATGCGCGAGCAGATGGCGTCGGTACTGCAGGAGGTCGTGCAGCGCCCGGTTGGCGGGTTCACGGGAAAGCGCACCTCGCGATGACGGAACAAAAACGTGCGCTGCGCGTCGGGGTTATTGGCGCCTCAAGTCAGATTGGCCGGCCCCTGGTTCCGCGCCTTCTTGCACAGGGCTGCCAGGTGCTGCGCATTTCACGCGACAGCGCCCGGGCGAGGTCCGATTCAGTGCATGTCTATGACGCGAACAATGCTTGCTTCGCGCCGCCGATCGAGGCTGCAGACGCGCTGATCTCGCTGGCACCCTTGCCTGCCATCGGTGCCGTACTGGACATGGCCGGCTTGCTGGGCGCCCGCAGGGTCGTCGCGTTCGGATCGACGGGCCGGTTCTCCAAGGCGAACTCTCCCGCCGCGATCGAGCGCGATTTTGTCGTGCAGCAGGAGCAGGCCGAGCAGTTGTTATCGTCGCGCGCGAAGGACGAAGGAATCGCGTGGACGCTGCTGCGGCCCACGATGATCTATGGTGCCGGCGCCGACCAGAATGTGGCATTCGTCATGCGGATCATCAAGCGCTTCGGTTTCTTCCCCCTGCCGTGGGGCGCGCGCGGGCTGCGTCAGCCGGTGCATGTGGACGACCTGGCCGCGGCCTGTGCCGCTGTACTCGGTGAGCCTCGCACGCATGGCCGTGCCTACAACCTCGGCGGCGCAGAGGTGCTGCCGTTCCCGGAACTGGTACGCCGTATTTCCCGGGCGGCCGGTCGTCGGCCGATGCTGGTGCCGGTGCCGCAGTTCCCTTACCGCATGCTGATTCGGCTCGCGCAGCTAATGCCCGTTGCCGGATTCGTCCGCATGGAAATGGTGGACCGGATGTACCAGGATCTGGTCACCGACAATGGCCCTGCACAGTTCGACTTTGGCTATCAGCCGAGGGTGTTTTCGCCTGGGCAGGTTTGTCCCTGACAGTTTTCTTTTTCTTCCGGCTTGTCGCTCTTTCCACACCGATGACAGATGTCGATTTATTCAGCATGCAACTGCCCGCAGGCGTCATGACGCGGGCCTTGCGCCTGGGGAGGGGGTCATGAGCGGATACCTTGTCGGCAAGCGGTTGTTCGACCTGACCCTTGCCGCCTGCGCCATGGTGGTCCTGGTGCCGGCCATCCTGTTGCTTGCGATTGCGATACGGCTCACGTCACCGGGCCCGGCCATTTATTGGTCCAGCCGCGTTGGCAAGAACAATCGGCTGTTTCGCATGCCCAAGTTCCGGACCATGCGTTTGGGGGCACCGGAGATGGCAACCCATCTGCTTCCACAGCCCGATACCCACGTGACTCCGATAGGTGCCATTTTGCGCAGCAGCAGTCTGGACGAACTGCCTCAGCTCTGGAGCATTTTCGCGGGAGACATGAGTTTCGTCGGTCCGCGCCCCGCGCTGTTCAACCAGCACGACCTGATCGCGCTGCGTACCGCGCACCAGGTGCAACAACTGGTTCCGGGCCTGACCGGTTGGGCGCAAATCAACGGTCGCGATGAGATTCCGATCGCGGACAAGGTGGCGCTGGACGCCGAGTATCTGGCAAGGCGATCATTGTGGTTCGACTTTGTGATCCTGGTGCGCACGGCGTTCATGGTGGTCCGGCGCGAGGGCATCTCTCATTAGAATGCGTTGGCACATACCCAAGTTCTTCGCAAAGGGTCCGGTACAGCATCGCATGAGCAGGGAGCAGGAGCAGCTTGTCAACTACCGTTGAATCCAATCCGATGGCACCGGCGCAGGGTGCGCAGTCGCCGGCATACCGGACGCGACTGATTCGATTCGTTGCACTGAGCTGGGGGTTTTGTGCATTCTTTCCGGTTGGCGTGATGTATCTGCATCTGCTGCTGATGTCGCTTGCGATGGTCATGACGCCGGATCTTGCAGACCGGGTCCGCGTTCTGCGGGCCAGCCCACTTGTGCCCCCGCTGCTACTGATGCTGACGTGGACACTGCTGGCGGCGCTCGTCGGCGGCATGTTTCCGGATTTGCCAACGCGGTTGTTTCATGTATTTCGGGTAGTTCTGGTCCTGTGTCTGGCTTTGATGCTCACGCGCGAGGAAGCGCGCCACGCACTGCTTGGCCTGCTGGTTGGCGCGCTCTTTGCGAGCGCCCTGGTGGCCGCCCACCATGCCTGGGGCTTGCCGGATTGGGCTATTTGGCGCAGCCTGGTCGCGCCGCACAACAACTTCAGCAGCGGCAACATGATGACGATGGCGATCGCCGCAGGTGTCGCACTCTGCCTCGCATTTCGCCTTGGCGCCGGTAATCGTTGGCTGGCCTTGGCAGCCGCCATCGTGTTGGGCTCGACCGTGGCGCTGCATGCCGTATCTCGCAACGCGCAGGTGCTGCTGTTACTCGCCCCGATGGCTGCCATCGTCTGCCGGTTCCGATCCTGGCGTGACGTGCTGGCAGGTTCAGTGTTGCTCGCAGCGCTAGTGGTTCTGGCATGGCAACTATCGCCCACTATCGAGCGCCGCTTTGCCGAAATTACCAGCAACCTTCACACGATGATCGTTGAATCCAGATACAACACCAGCATCGGTGTGCGCTGGCGCATGGATGAGGAGGCATTCGCTGCCATGATGGAGCAACCGGTGTTCGGTCAAGGTGTGGGCAGCTGGGCGCCACGCTGGACACGAGTCTGGGCGCAATTGGACCAGCAATTGCCGCTCGACGAGTCGAACCGTTTTGCCGAGATCAACAATCCGCACAACGATTTTCTGCTGGCGGGAATGGAAACGGGTGTTCCAGGCATGCTCATCGTCCTTTGGCTGTTCTGGCGGCTGATCCGGATTGGCTGGCAACAGCGAAACACCGCGGGCAGCATTACCTTCATGATGGCCGTGTCAATTGCCGCTTCGACGATGGTGAATGCGCCGCTGCGCGATGCCGCGCTGGGAATGACGCTGTTGTGGCTGCTCGGTGCCAGCGTGGCAGCGCATCCGGAGAAGCCGATTGATTGACGTATCCGTCGCCTGGCCGAGACTTGCGAAGCAACTGATCGTGGTTGCACTGGACTTGGTGCTGGCGGTTTTTGCCACCTGGCTGGCGTTCACCCTGAGGTTGGACGAACTGCATGTCCCCTCGGGGTTGCAATGGCGGGTGTACTGGCTCGCGCCTGCGTTGGCCGTCCCGGTGTTTGCCGGCATGGGAATCTATCGGGCCATGTTTCGCCATACCGATCTGGCCGCACTGTTGGCTATCGTGCGGGCAGTGGCTGTGTATGCCTGTCTCCTTGTTGCGATTCTTTTGTGGCGCCACTGGCCGACAGTTCCGCGCAGCGTGGGCATATTGCAGCCCTTGTTGTTTTTCCTGCTCGTGGGAGCCAGTCGCGTTCTGGTGCGGTTTGGTCTGGCCACGATAGGGCGCAACCGCGTCGCGTCAGAGGGGCGGCTGCTGATCTACGGAGCCGGGGAAGCGGGGGTGCAGACCGCGGCTGCAATATCGAATGCACGGCAATTCGTGCTGGTCGGTTTCATCGATGACGACGTTGCCAAGGCAGGGCGCAGCATCAATGGGATTCGTGTGTTTCAGCCACACCAGGTGGAGGATGTCATCAAGCGTCGTGGCGTCACGGACATTCTGCTTGCGCTGCCGAGCGCATCTCGCGCCAGGCGAAACGCGATCATCGAAACCTTGCGCAGCGCGCCGGTGCATATCCGCACTCTGCCAGGTATGTCCGATCTGGCCAGCGGGCGGGTTTCGCTGCGCGATATCAAGGAACTCGATGTCGAGGATTTGTTGGGCCGCACCCCGGTTTCGTCCGGTCCACCGCAGGTGACACGCTCGGCCAGCGATCGGGTCGTGCTCGTCACCGGCGCTGGAGGCAGTATCGGCAGCGAATTGTGCCGCCAACTTCTGCTCGAGCGGCCTGCGCATTTATTGCTGTTCGACCACAACGAATACGGCTTGTATGTCGTGCAGCAGGAGTTGCAGACCATATGCAAGTCACAGGGTCTTGCGGTGGACGTGGTTGCGTTGCTTGGAAGTGTGTCCAACCCGCGTCGGCTGCAGGAAGTTATGGCGCGATATCGGCCGAGCTGGGTCTATCACGCGGCCGCGTACAAGCACGTGCCGCTAGTGGAAAGCAATGCTTCCGAAGGCATTGCCAACAATGTTTTCGGCACCCTCAACGTCGCCCGCGTCGCGATCGACAACAGCGTCGCCAACATGGTCTTGGTTTCGACCGACAAGGCCGTTCGCCCCACCAACGTCATGGGTGCCAGCAAACGCATGGCAGAACTGGTACTGCAGGCGATGGGGTCCGGCGAAGCAAAGACGCGCTTCTCGATGGTTCGGTTCGGCAACGTGCTGGGCTCCAGCGGCAGCGTGGTGCCATTGTTTCGCGCGCAAATTGCTGCTGGCGGGCCGCTGACGGTGACCCATCCCGAGGTCACGCGTTATTTCATGACCATCTCCGAGGCGGCGCAACTGGTGCTCTATGCCGGCGCCATGTCCCACGGTGGCGAGGTGTTTGTGCTTGACATGGGCGAGCCGGTGAAGATCATGGATCTGGCCCGTCGCATGATCGAGTTGTCGGGACTCTCGTTGCGTGACGAACAGGCCCCGGATGGCGACATCGCCATCCGCATCACCGGTCTGCGCCCGGGCGAAAAGTTGTACGAAGAATTGCTCATTGGCGACAACCCTGCCCCGACCGCGCATCCTCGCATCATGATGGCGCGCGAGGAGTTTCTGGCCTGGCCGGAGCTCGAAATCGAGCTCGCCACGCTGCGGGCAGCGGCCGACACCGACGACGTTGACGCCATCAAGTCGGTACTCTCGCGCTGTGTGCACGGGTATGTGGAGTCGACTTTCGCTTCGCTGAAGTGACCCGCCCTCGTGATGCTGCACAATGGGCGTTCATCCATCCGCTACCTGCGTGACCATGACCGACACATCCCATATCGCATTGCGCGACAAGGCAGAAATACTCGCGCTGGCCTTGCCCTATATCCGCAAGTTTCATGGCAAGACCATGGTCATCAAGTACGGCGGCAACGCGATGACCGATCCGGCGCTTCAGGCCGACTTTGCCGAGGATGTGGTTTTGCTCAAACTGGTGGGCATCAATCCGGTGGTGGTGCACGGCGGCGGACCGCAGATCGAGAACGCGCTCAAGCGTCTGGGCAAGAAAGGTGAGTTCATCCAGGGCATGCGCGTCACCGATGCCGAGACCATGGAAGTGGTGGAGTGGGTGCTGGGTGGCCAGGTGCAGCAGGACATCGTCGGCCTGATCAATCAGGCCGGTGGCAAGGCGGTCGGTCTGACAGGCCGCGACGGTGCCATGATCCGCGCACGCAGGCTCAAGATGGTCGACAACCAGGACCCGACGCGCGAACACGATGTGGGCCAAGTCGGCGACATTGTCAGTATCGACCCCAGCGTGGTGCGCGCCTTGCAGGACGACGCCTTCATTCCGGTGATTACGCCGATCGGCTTCGGTGACGACAACGAGAGCTTCAACATCAATGCTGATGTGGTTGCGGGCAAGCTGGCGATGGTGCTGGCGGCCGAGAAACTGCTGATGTTGACCAACACGCCCGGTGTGCTCGACAAGGCTGGCAACCTGCTCACGGATCTGTCGGCGCGCGAGATCGACGCGATGTTTGCCGATGGCACCTTGTCTGGCGGCATGCTGCCCAAGATCGCATCGGCACTGGACGCGGCCAAGAGTGGCGTGGCGTCGGTGCACATCATCGATGGGCGGGTGCCCCATGCGCTGCTGCTGGAGATCCTGACCGACCAGCCATTCGGCACGATGATCCGTTCCCACTGAGCCCAGGTGATACCCTAGGGCGCGGTATTCGAGAACAAGAACTCCCACTTTCCGCCACCATGCCAGACGCACTGCCCAGCCTTCGCGCCTCCGATTCAGCCAGTGATGATCCACCGGTCACGCGCAAGCGACCCAAGCCGGGACAACGGCGGGTCCAGATCCTGCAGGCGCTGGCGGAAATGCTGGAGCAACCCGGCGCCGACCGAATCACCACCGCAGCCCTCGCAGCGCGTCTCAGTGTCAGCGAAGCCGCGCTATATCGCCATTTCGCCAGCAAGGCGCAGATGTTCGAGGGTCTGATCGAGTTCATCGAGCAAAGCGTGTTCACACTGGTCAACCAGATCACCGAACATCCGGCGGCAGATGCAGCAGACATGGCTGAACCCGGCAAGCGCCAGGCGGCCAAGGTCATCGCGATGGTGTTGCAGTTCGCCGAGAAGAATCCGGGCATGACCCGCGTCATGGTCGGCGATGCACTGGTGTTCGAGAACGCGCGATTGCAACAACGGATGAACCAGTTCTTCGACAAGATCGAGGCCAGCTTGCGCCAGTTGCTCCGACCGGCGGCTGACGACCCAGGCTCGGACACCCCCAGCCTCGACGCACTGGTCCTGGCGTCATTGGCCACGGCATTCCTGGTGGGGCGGCTGCACCGGTTTGCCCGCTCCGGCTTCAAACGCCTGCCGTCCGAGCATCTGGACGCCAGCCTGGCGCTGATCCTCTAGCCAGGCCGTTCCGCGCGTGCGGACCTTGGCCGGGCCTGGCGCGCACTCAACAATCGTCTGTTTCATGAACGCTTGGAAAGGTTGGCATGTGGTGCGTAAGCTTACAAATTTAGTGCCTGACGTAGCGGGGTGTCGATAATCCGGCGTTCTGAATACCGCACACCACCATCGCCTTCAACATGCGTTCCGACAAACTGGGCTTGCTCGGCATCCTGATGCTGGACACGCGTTTCCCCCGCCCGCCGGGGGATGTCGGCAATCCCGAGACGTTTGAGCGGCATGGCATACCGGTGCGGCATGTGGTCGTGCCCGGCGCGTCGGCGCGCAAGATTGTTCAGCAAGCGGACCCGGCATTCCTCAGGCTCTTCGTGGACGCCGCGGTGCAGATGTCGCGCGATGGAGCAGCCATGATCACGACGAGTTGCGGGTTTCTGGCGTCGTATCAGGATGTCCTCGCCCAGGCCGTACCGGTGCCGGTGATGACGTCGAGCCTGCTGGCCTGCCGCCAGTTTGCACACCCCGGCATCGTCACCTTTGATGCAGTGTCGCTCGACCGTGCGGTTCTGGGTGCGGCCGGTGTTCCCGCGTCAACGCCGGTGCAGGGCTTGCAGCCCGGATGCGAGTTGCATCGCTGCATCCTGGGCAACGAAACCGAACTGGACCTGGCCCAGGCGAGCCGCAATGTCGTCGACGCGGCATGTGCGCTGGTGCGCCAGGCGCCTGCCGTGCAGGACATCGTGCTCGAATGCACCAACATGCCGCCTTACCGCGATGCGGTGGCACACGCCACCGGGCGGCGCGTTCACGACATCGAGACACTGGTTGTCGCGCAGTGGCGGTCGCAGATGATGCGGGCGTAGCGCCAGATCGGATCGTTGGCGTGAGGAGCGCGCAACTACGCGCTGACCACACACCCCACCTTGGCGCCAGTGTCGACAATGGCCTGCCAGGTGTTGTCGTCCACCACAATGCCGCCCTGCTCGCGCGCCACGCGCGCAGTGCGCTCGGGGTCGCCGGCAATCTGCACGCCGCCCGAGCCCTTTGGTGGCGGGCTTTGCTTGAGCCAGGTGATGAACTCCGCCGCCTCGTGCTCGAAGCTCGCGCGTGTGCCCAGCTTGTCCGGATCGATCAGGATGGTCAGCATGCTGTTGAGCACCGCGGAGCGGCCATCGGTCTCACCGCGCCATGTGGCCCCGCCAGACAAAGCACCGCCCAGCAGCTCGCACGCCACCGCCATGCCGTAGCCCTTGTGTTCGCCAAAGGTCATCAAGGCGCCGAACATGCCGTTGGATTGGGGCACGACCACCACACCGGGGTCGTTCGTGGGCTGGCCCTGGACATCGATCAGGTAGCCGGGAGGAATCTTGCGACCTTCGTTGTGCGCCACGCGCATCTTGCCTTGGGCCACGCGGCTGGTGGCGAAGTCGAGTATGAACGGCGGCTGGCCCTTGAGCGGAATGCCGATGCAGCAGGGGTTGGTGCCGAAGCGGCCATCTCCCCCGCCCCAGGGAGCGACGATGGGTCGGGCCATCACGTTGACGAAGTGGATGGCAACCAGCCCGTTGGCAACCGCCATCTCGCTGAAATGCCCGATGCGCCCGAGATGGTGGGCGCTCTTGACCGTCATGATGCAGCTGCCGTGCTTGCGGGCGCGCTCCATACCCAGCGCCATGGACTGTTCGCCGATGACCTGGCCGAAACCGTGGCCGCCGTCGATGGTCAGCAGTGTGCCGGTGTCGAGCAAAACCTTGGCGCCGGTGTTGGGGGAGAGGCCGCCTTCGAGCACGGCGTCGACATAACGTGGCAACATGCCCACGCCATGGGAGTCATGGCCACTGAGGTTGGCCAGTACCAGGTTATGGGCGACTGTAGCTGCTTCGCTGGCCGAACTGCCGTTGGCCAGCAGAATACGTTCAACGATGGCGCGCAAGACGCCGGCGGAAAGGGTGAGTGACATGGTGTAGGCGAAAGTAGGGGAGAGTGGATAAGGTTTGCTGCGGCGCGATCACATCACATCACGGCGCCGACTTGCCAGGGGACGAACTCGTTCTGCCCGTAGCCGTGGCGCTCGCTTTTGCTGGCGTTGCCGGATGCGGTGGCCAGCACCATTTCAAAAATGCGCTGGCCCATTTCGGCCACCGAACAACTGCCATCAATGATCTCGCCGCAATTGATGTCCATGTCGTCCTCCTGCTTGCGCCACAGATTGGAGTTGGTGGCCAGCTTGAGCGAGGGCGAAGGTGCGCAGCCGTAGGCCGATCCGCGGCCGGTGGTGAAGCAGATCATGTTGGCCCCGCCAGCGACCTGGCCAGTGGCGCTGACTGGGTCGTAGCCGGGGGTGTCCATGTACACGAAGCCGTGCTTGTCGACCTTTTCCGCGTATTCGTAGACCGCCTGCAGGTTGGATGTGCCGCCTTTGGCGACCGCGCCGAGCGACTTCTCCAGAATGGTGGTCAGGCCGCCGGCCTTGTTGCCGGGTGAGGGGTTGTTGTTCATCTCGCCGCCATTGATGGCGGTGTAGTTCTCCCACCATTTGATGCGGGCCACGAGTTTTTCGCCGATGGACTTGTCCACGGCACGGCGCGTCAGCAGGTGTTCGGCGCCATAGATTTCGGGCGTCTCGCTCAGGATGGCGGTGCCGCCGTGCGCTACCAGCAGATCGACGGCTGCGCCCAGCGCCGGATTGGCACTGATGCCGGAATAGCCGTCCGAGCCACCACATTGCAGGCCGATCGTGATGTGACTCGCATCGACCTCTTCGCGATGCGCCTTGTTGGCGTGGGGTAGCATATCCTTGATCAGTGCGATGCCCTTGGCCACGGTCTTGCTGGTGCCGCCGCTGTCCTGGATGTTGAACACGCGCAGCGTCTCGCCTTCGCGCAGGCTGCTGGTGGCCAGCCAGGCGTTGATCTGGTTCGATTCGCAGCCCAGTCCGACCACCAGCACGGCGGCGAAGTTGGCATGGGTGGCGTAGCCGGCCAGCGTGCGCTGCAGGATCTGCATGCCCGTGCCGTCGGTGTCCATGCCGCAGCCGGTGCCGTGCGTCAGCGCGACCACGCCATCCACGTTGGGAAAATCTGCCAGAGCCTGCGGATGGTTCTGGCGCGAGAAATGGTCGGCGATGGCGCGCGCGGCGGTGGCCGAGCAGTTCACGCTCGACAGGATGCCAATGTAGTTGCGTGTGGCAACCCGTCCGTCGGCGCGCTTGTAGCCCATGAAGCTGGCCTTGCGCGGCGTGGGTACAGGTTTGACGTCGGCGCCGAAGGCATAGTCGCGCGCAAAGTCGCCCTTGCTGGGTCCCATGTCGAGGTTCTGCGTGTGGATGTGCTCGCCCGGCCCGATGGCGCGCGACGCGAAGCCGATGATCTGGTTGTAGCGGCGCACCGGTTCGCCGGCCGCGATGGCACGGGTTGCGATCTTGTGGCCGGGCGGGATGATGCCGCGCACGGTGATGCCGTCGACGACGGCGCCGCCGACCAGCTGGGCGCGGGCGATCAGTACATCGTCGGCCGGATGCAGGCGGATGAAAGGGGTCATGGTGATGTTTTCCTGGTTCGGCGTGTATGGCGCCAACTGACGTTGTAACGAGTGTGTGAACGGTCCATGTGCTCGTGCATCGCCGCACGCGCCTGTTCGGCGTCGTGCGCGCGCAGCGCGGCCAGTATTTTGTCGTGTTCCTCGATCGCGGCGTTCCACGACTCGGGAGTTTCGAAGTGGTCGACCATGCGTTCGAACATCGGGCCGCGGCGAGCGTCCCAGAATCGCTGCACGGTGTCGATCAGTACGCTGTTGCCGCAGGTATGCACGATGGCCGAATGGAAGTCGCGGTCACCTTGCAGTGGCAACACGCCACGTGCGGCGTCATCGCGCATGGACGCGATGGCCTGGGCCATGGCGTTCAGATCCTTGCGCTTGGCCGAGACGGCCGCGATGGCGGCGATCTCGCCTTCGAGCACGCGCCGGGCGCGGATCAGCTCCAATGGACCCCAATCGCTGGGATGGGCCTGCGCGGCCGCGACTGCCGCGCGGGACGGCCCTTTGAGCACGTAGACACCCGAACCGGTACGCACCTCGACATATCCCTCGACCTCGAGCGCGATCAATGCTTCGCGCACCGACGGCCGGCTTACGCCGAGTTGCTTGGCCAGGTCGCGTTCGGCCGGCAGCCGATCACCCTCTGACCACTCGTGCGTCTTGATGGCGGCACGCAGCTGGTCGGCGATCTGGCGGTACAGGCGCTGGGTTTCTACGATTTGAAGGGCCATAGGGTTTTCGATAATTGGCCAAGTGGTAAGGCCAATCAATACTTGCATCATACCGGGCCGAAAGCATCAGGCGAAACCCTGATGCCTCTGGCGTGGCGGTTCCGGGGACTTGCCGACTGCTATCGCGGTTGCTCCGGTTTGTGGTTGCACGTTGCCGCTGGCGGTCACGCGTACCTGGATATCGATACGGAGAAATCCCCCATGAACACCCCATCATCAAGTAAGCGCCTCAGTCTCGCGGTCGGCGCTGCATGCATCGGTGCGCTGGCAGCTCTGCTGGCTTTCGGCGCGCAGGCGCAGTCGTGGCCGACCAAGCCGGTGCGCGTCATCGTGCCGTTTCCACCCGGCGGCGCATCCGACACACTGGCGCGCACGGTGGCGCAGAAACTCGGCGAGCAGACCGGCCAGACCTTTGTGATCGAAAACAAGCCCGGCGCGGCCAGCACGATCGGTATTGCCGAAGCCGCCAAAGCACCTGCCGACGGGTATTCCATCCTGCTGGCAGCTGCGCCGTTCGTCATCACGCAATACGTTTATCCGAAGCTCAACTATGACGTGCAGAAGGACTTCGTGCCGCTGGGTCTGCTGCAGACCACGCCGCTGGTGCTGGTAGCGCACCCGTCGCTCGGGCTCAAGACGCCGGCTGACTTCCTGCGCGCGGCCAAGGCCAGCCCGGGCAAGATGAACTACGCCACGCCGGGCGCCGGCAGCCTGCCGCACCTGGTGGGCGAGTTGTTCAAGCAGCAAGCCGGCGTCGACCTGCTGCACGTGCCATACAAGGGCGGTGGACCGGCCGTGGCCGACCTGCTGGCCGGGCATGTGAACAGTGCTTTCTTCTCGCCGATCGAAATTCAGGCCCACGTGAAGGCCGGCAAGATGGTGGCGATCGCATCCACCGGACTCAAGCGCACCAGTGGGCTGGGTGAACTGCCAACGCTGGCCGAATCCGCGGTGCCGAATTTCGAGTCGCTGGCCTGGTTCGGTTTTGTGACCCGCGCCGGCACGCCGCCCGACGTGCTGGCGCGCATGTCCGAGCAATTTGTCAAGGCCTTGAACAGCCCGGACATTCGCGACAAGATTGCACAGACCGGTGATGTGCCGGCCGGAACCCCGGTCGAGTTCGCCGAACTGCTCAAGAGCGAACACCTGCGCTGGGAGCGCACGGTCAAGGCTGCCAACATCACGCCGAACTGAAACACCACCGATGGCAAGCACCCGACCCAACATTCTTTGGTATTGCGCCGACCAGCAGCGCTGGGATACCGTCCACGCGCTGGGCAATAGCCATATCCGTACCGACGCCATCGATGCCCTGGTGGCGGGCGGCGTGGCGTTCAACCGGGCTTACACGCAGAGTCCGATCTGCACCCCGGCCCGGGCGACTTTTCTGACGGGCCGCTACCCGGCATCACACCATGTCTACCGCAACGGCAACGCGTATTTCCCGGCACATGAGAAGCTGGTCACCAAGTGCCTGGCCGAAGCCGGTTATGACTGTGCGCTGGTCGGCAAACTGCATCTGGCGGCGGCGAAGCACTACGAGGTGCGCACCGACGACGGTTATCGGCTGTTCCACTGGAGCCACCATCCCACGCCGGATCAGGCCTACGGCCACGACTATGAAAACTGGCTCAAGCACGAGAAGAAGGTCGACCCGCAGGCGCTTTACGCCGACCTGAACTACTTCTGCGGTCCTGGCGTGCCCTCCGAGTACCACCAGACCACCTGGTGTTCGGAAATGGCGATACGGTTCATCAGCGAGCGGCGCGACCGGCCCTGGATGATCAGCGTGAATCCGTTCGATCCGCACGGGCCGTTCGATGCGCCGCCCGAATACCTGTCGCGTTACGACCCGTCGACTATGCCGCTGCCGCGCTTTCGCGACTCCGACGTCGAGCGCCAGAAGGCGTTCGCCGCGATCGACCAGCAGACCAGGCAGGCGGAAGACCCGCGGGTACGCAAGAAGATCGTACCGGTGTCGGCCGATGGCGGACATGACGCAATTGCTTCGGCCCACAACGACTATGACGCGCTGGACGTCAAGGCCAATTACTACGCCATGATCGAGCAGATCGACGACCAGTTCGCGCGCATCATGCAGACGCTGCGCGATACCCGGCAACTCGAGAACACCATCGTCATCTACATGAGCGACCACGGCGAGATGCTCGGCGACCACGGCCTGATCCTCAAGGGCTGCCGCTTCTTCGACGGTCTGGTGCGGGTGCCGCTGATCGTGTCCTGGCCGGCGCAGTTCCATGCCGGTCTGCGCAGCGATGCGCTGGTCGAAACGGTGGATGTGGCGCCCACATTGATGGATGCCTGTGGTCTGGGAGTGCCCGAGACCATGCAGGGCAAGTCATTGCTGCCGTTGCTGCGCGGGCAGGTCGATCCGGCGACGCACAAGAAAGCCGTGGTGTGCGAATACCGCGATGCGATGGGCGGGCACGCGGACCACACCCATGCGTCGATGGTTTTCGACGGGCGCTTCAAGAGCGTGTTCTATCACGGGCACGACATTGCCGAGTTGTTCGATCACGCGCAGGACCCCGAGGAGTTTGACAATCTCTGGGTCGAGCCCGGCAACGAAGCGCTCAAGCTGCAGCAGATGCGCACCCACATGAATGCGCTGATGGCGACTGTCGACGTCGGGCCGCCGCGGTTCGTCAACTACTGACAGCCAGGCAATGTCCCATCACGGATAGCAGTATCCTTCGGTCATAATTGGACAAGTGGTAAGGCCAATCGAACGGCCAACCCACCGACGACACGGGCAGAAGCAGGGCTGCGACGTGCTGAACATCTGAATGGAGGAACTATGCGACTGAGTGGAAAATCGGCTCTGGTGACCGCAGCAGGTCAGGGGATCGGCAAGGCTAGCGCGCTGGCGATGGCACGCGAGGGGGCCAGGGTGCTGGCGACTGATCGCGATCCGGCGCTGCTCAAGGCTTACGAGGGTGTGGCCAACGTCGAAACCGCGGTACTCGACGTGCTGGACAAGGACGCCATCACCCAGCTGGTGCACGGCATGGCGAAGATCGACGTGGTGTTCAACTGCGCCGGTGTCGTGCACAACGGCAGCATCCTGCAGGCCAGCGACGCCGATTGGGATTTGGCATTCAATCTCAATGCGCGTGCCCAGTTCTGGATGTGCCAGGCAGTGATCCCGAAGATGCTGGAAAACGGGGGTGGCAGCATCATCAACATGGCCAGCGTCTGCGGCAGCCTCAAGGGTTTGCCGAACCGATTCATCTACGGTGCCAGCAAGGCCGCCGTCGTGGGACTGACCAAGGGGATTGCGGCGGACTTCGTGGCCAAGGGCATCCGCTGCAACGCGATCGCACCCGGAACCGTGGATACCCCTTCGCTGCAGGAACGCATCAACAGCTATGCCGATCCGGTGCAGGCACGCAAGGACTTCGTCGCACGCCAGCCCATGGGCCGGCTGGCACAGGCCGAAGAAATCGCACCCATCATCCTGTACCTGGCCAGCGACGAGTCGGTGTTCGCTACCGGGCAGGTCTTTTCTGTGGACGGAGGCATGTTGATATGAACCAGCTTGATTTGAACGGCCGCCACGCGGTCATCACCGGCGGCGCCACAGGCCTGGGTTTTGCGATTGCACAACGCGTGCTGGCGTCGGGCGGCGGCGTCACTTTGTGGGACCGCGACGACAAGGCCCTCGCACGGGCCTGCGATGAACTCGGCGCCAAGTCCCGCGCGGTGCAGGTCGACGTGGGCGAACACGCCTCGGTGGTCGCCGCAGTGAAGAAGACGATCGAGCACAACAAGACCATCGACGCGCTGGTCAATTCTGCCGGTGTCGCCGGCGCCAACGCCAAGACCTGGGACTACGATCTCGACGAGTGGCACAAGGTGATACAAGTCAACCTCAATGGCCTGTTCTATTGCTGCCGCGAGGTCGTGCCGCACATGCGTACGAGCAACTACGGACGCATCGTCAACATCGCGTCGGTCGCCGGCAAGGACGGCAACCCGAATGCCAGTGCCTACAGCGCGAGCAAGGCGGCCGTGATCGGCCTGACCAAGTCGTTGGGCAAGGAACTGGCAGATACCAATATTCGTGTGAACTGCATTACGCCGGCCGCCGTCAAGACGGCCATCTTCGACCAGATTTCAGCGGAGCACATCCAGTTCATGTTGTCCAAGATTCCGATGGGTCGCTTTGGAAAGCCGGAAGAGATTGCGGCCATGGTCGCTTGGCTGTGTACCGAAGACTGCTCGTTCTCCACCGGTGCGGTGTTCGATCTCTCGGGCGGACGGTCCACCTACTGAAGCTTCAGCTGAAGGTTGACGCGTCGCCACTGCATGGCGCGGGATCGTCGCGACACCAGGCAGTTTATTCTTGGCGGGGGTGCAAACCCACCTTCGCTCGTTTTGGAACATTACAGAAAGGCTAGCTCATGAAACTGGTTCGTTATGGCAAACCCGGCAAGGAAAAGCCCGGTCTGATCGACGCAGACGGCAAACTGCGCGATCTCAGCGCCGTGCTCAAGGACATCGGACCGGACCAACTCGGCGATGCGGCATTGGCCAAGCTGCGCAAGCTCAAGACCGACAAGTTGCCACTGGTCAAGGGATCTCCGCGCATGGGGTGTCCGATTGCCGGTGTGCCAAAGTTCATCGCCATCGGCCTGAACTATGCTGACCACGCAGCCGAATCGAACCTGCCGATCCCCAAGGAACCGATCGTGTTCATGAAGGCCACCAGCTGCATTCAGGGTCCGAACGACGACGTGATGCTGCCCAAGGGTTCGGTCAAGTCCGACTGGGAAGTCGAGCTCGGTGTGGTTATCGGCACCCGTGCGCGCTACGTGTCGCAGAAGGCTGCCCTCGACCATGTGGCCGGTTATTGCACCATCAACGACGTCAGCGAGCGCGAGTACCAGATCGAGCGCGGCGGGACCTGGGACAAGGGCAAGGGTTGCGATACGTTCGGCCCGATCGGCCCCTGGCTGGTGACGCGTGACGAGATCACCAATCCGCAGAAACTAGCGATGTGGCTCGACGTCAACGGCAAGCGCATGCAGACCGGCAGCACCAAGACGATGGTCTTCAGCGTTGCCAAGCTGGTCAGCTACGTCAGTCAGTTCATGACGCTTGAGCCAGGTGACGTCATCACCACGGGCACGCCGCCCGGTGTCGGTCTGGGCATGAAGCCGCCGGTGTACCTGAAGAAGGGCGATGTCATGACCCTGGGCATCGAAGGCCTGGGTGAGCAGCGCCAGACGGTGGTGCCGTTCAAGCTGTAAGCACGCATCCGGCGTCGGCTGGCAACGCAGGAGTGCAAAGCGCGCATCTGCTGCCAGGAATCATGGGCCCTGCGGGGCCCTTTTTCTTGAGCATATCGGCCATCGGCTCCGGCGCGCCAGCGGCAGGTCACCGTGCGGGTTAGTCCGAAGTAGCCTCCCTTGTATAGACAAGATAAACTTGGCAGCCTGCTGGCATGGGAAATGCTAGCTCGAAAGCGGTTGCGGGTCGGACGAGGCGCCCATCAAGCGTCGCGCGTTCGGCTGGTGGCAGCAAGACCCATTTTGTGGATTTCGATTTCAACCAACCATCGAGGTATTTCGTCATGAAGAAAACTCTGCTCGCCGCGCTGGCGCTTTCCCTGGGCGTGTCCCTGGCCCATGCGCAGGACACCAAGGTCCTGATCGGCATGTCCGGCTGGACCGGCTTCGCGCCGCTGACCCTGGCCAAGGAGGCCGGCTTGTTCAAGAAACACGGCCTGGATGTCGAGATCAAGAAGATTCCGCAAAAGGACCGCCACCTGGCGATTGCCTCCGGCGACATTCAATGCGCAGCCACCACGGTGGAGACCTGGGTGGTGTGGAACGCCAATGGCATCCCGACCACACAGATTTTTCAGCTCGACAAAAGTTATGGCGCCGACGGCATGGTGGTGAAGTCCAACATTGCCAAGATCAGCGACCTCAAGGGCAAGACCGTTGCGGCCAGCGCGCCCGGCACTGCACCGTATTTCACCCTGGCCTGGATGCTGAAGAAGAATGGCTTGAGCGTGAAGGACGTGACGGTCGTCAACCTTGAGCCGCAGGCCGCCGCCAACGCGATGATCGCCGGCACCTCCGGCATCGACGCCGCCATGACCTACGAACCCTACCTGGGCGCCGTGCGCGAGAAGCCGGCTGCCGGCAAGATCATCGCCACCACGCTCGATTACCCGATGATCATGGATACCGTCGGTTGTACGCCCAAGTTCCTGGCCGAGAACCCCAAGGCGGCCAAGGCGCTGGCCGATGGTTACTTCGATGCGCTGGAGATGATCAAGGCAGATCCGAAGAAGAGCTACGAGATCATGGGTGCCGACGTCAAGCAGACGGGCGAGAAGTTCGAAGCCAGCGCCAAGTACCTGCGCTGGCAGGACCGCGCCGCGAACCAGAAATTCTTTGCCGGCGAACACGCCGAGTTCAGCAAGGAAGCTGCTGGACTGTTGTTGGAAGCGGGCATCATCAAATCATTGCCCGATATGAGCAAGTTGGCCGATACGCGCTTCATCAAGTAAACACGAGATGCGTCCTTTGCAATCGGTGCATCCCCGCACCCGTGTGGTGCTGGGGGTGAGTTTTTTCGTTCTGTTTTTCGCGCTCTGGTCACTGGTCACGTTTGGCGGCTTCGTGCCCAAGATATTCCTGGCCGACCCACTGACCATGGTGCGTTCAGGTTACGACCTGCTGGTGGAGCAGAACTTTGCCTATGACATCGGCATGACCGTCTGGCGCGTGCTCGGTGGTTTCACCATTGCGGCCGTGCTGGCGATACCGCTGGGAGTGCTGATGGGCGCGTACAAACCGATCGAGGCTTTTTTCGAGCCCTTTGTCAGTTTTGCCCGCTACCTGCCTGCGTCGGCCTTCATTCCCTTGCTGATCCTGTGGGCCGGCATCGGCGAAGCGCAAAAACTCAGTGTGATCTTCATCGGCAGCTTCTTCCAGTTGGTGCTGATGTTCGCCGTCAGCGTCGGCAACACCCGGCGCGACCTGGTCGAGGCGGCCTATACGCTGGGCGCGGCAGACCGCGGTGTCGTGACCCGCGTGCTGCTGCCCAGCGCGGGGCCGGAGATTGCGGAGACCTTGCGCATGGTGCTGGGCTGGGCCTGGACCTATGTCATCGTGGCCGAATTGATTGGCGCCTCCAGCGGCATCGGGCACATGATCACCGACAGCCAGGCGCTGCTGGCCACCGACCAGATCATCTTCGGCATCATCGTCATCGGCTTGATCGGCCTGATCACGGACCTCGCCTTCAAGGCCTTGAACCGAAAATTGTTTCCATGGGCCCGGTTGTGATGACGGGTGGCACTGCGACATGACCATCCTGAACATCTCCCAGGTCTCCAAGACCTTTCCCGGCGCCAACGGCGGTACTACCGCATTGCAGGCGACCGATCTGCAAGTGGCCGAGAATGACTTCATCACCATACTGGGGCCCTCAGGCTGCGGCAAGAGTACCTTGCTGCGCATGGTGGCCGGGCTTGACGTGCCGACCACCGGGCGGATCGAGCTCGATGGCAAACCGGTAAGCGGCCCGGGCGCGGACCGGGGCATGGTGTTCCAGAGCTATACCTTGTTCCCCTGGCTCACGGTGCTGCAGAACGTGTGTTTCGGTTTGCGCGAAAAAGGGCTGGCGCTTGATGAGCAGCATTCCACTGCACACGCGTACATCGGTAAAGTCGGGCTCAAGGGGTTCGAGCGCCATTTCCCCAAGCAGCTCTCGGGCGGCATGCAACAGCGTACGGCGCTGGCCCGTGCGCTGGCCAACGACCCGCGCATGCTGCTGATGGATGAGCCCTTCGGCGCGCTCGACCACCAGACCCGCGAGCTGATGCAGGAGTTGCTGCTCGGCATCTGGGAGTCCGATCGCAAGACGGTGCTGTTTGTCACGCACGACATCGACGAGGCGGTGTTCATGGGTTCGCGCGTGATGGTCATGAGTGCGAGACCAGGGCGCATCAAACTTGACCGGGAGGTGCCGCTGGCGCATCCACGCCATTACAGTGTCAAGACCACGGCGCCTTTTGTGGAACTCAAGGCAGAGCTGACCGAGCAGGTCCGCGCCGAGGTGCTGGCAGCGCAAGCGGCCATGGCCTGACCTTCGGGGCGAGCCCACACTAGGGTTTACCCGCGGATTTCCTAGAAGTCCGGCTCTATTGAAAGGCTCGGACCACCGAGATGGCCGCGTTCTGACGCAAAATAGCACGATCGTTCGTTTTATTGTCCAGGCATGTCCGTTTTACCGGTTCGCAGCAATCCGCAGTCGTCCGCCGACGATGACGAGTCGCCGCGCGTCGCCGAGCCTCGCGGCTCGCTCAAAGGCCAGCAGACCAAGGCCGCCATCGTGGATGCGGCGCTCCAGATGGCCAGCCAGATGGGGCTGGAGGGATTGAGCATCGGCGCCGTTGCGGCCATCATGCATATGAGCAAGTCCGGCGTGTTCGCCCACTTCGGTGCCCGCGAGGAATTACAGATCTCGGTGGTGCGCGAGTACCACCATCGTTTCGAGCAGATTGTGTTTTTCCCTGCACTCAAGAAGCCCCGGGGTCTGCCCCGGCTGGAGGCAATGTTCGCCAACTGGATGAAGCTGGTGGCGGTAGAGATCCAGTCCGGTTGCATCTACATCAGCGGGGCGGTGGCCTTTGACGACCGGCCAGGCCCGGTGCGCGATGCGCTGGCCAGCTCGGTGAACACCTGGCTTGCCGCCGTGCGCCGCGCAGTGCTGCAGGCCAGTGAGCAAGGTCATCTGAGACCGGAGGTCGACACCGAGCAGATGGTGTTCGAGATCCACGGACTCATCCTCGCGTTGCATTACGAGGCACGTTTTCTCAACAAGCCCGGCTCGATTGCGCGTGCGCAGGCCGGGTTCGCCCACATCATTGCCACCTATGGCCACGCCGGCGCGGTCCAGGTTGGCAGCAAATCCCGACCTTCCCGCTGATATTCACTTTTCCAGGAGCCGACAACCATGCCAACCTATACCCCTCCGCTGCGTGACATGCAGTTTGTCATGCATGAACTGCTTAAGGTCACCGACGAGTTCAAGGCGATACCGCGCCACGCCGAGATCGATGCCGAAACCATCGACGCGGTTCTCGAGCAGGCCGGCAAGTTTGCCGCCGAAGTGGCGTTGCCGCTCAATATCAGCGGCGACCAGCAAGGCTGCACGATTGATCCGAAAACCCATGCGGTGACCGCGCCCAAGGGCTTCAAGGAGGCGTATGCCCAGTTTGTCGCCAATGGCTGGCCGGGCCTGAGCTGTGACCCGCAATTTGGTGGCCAGGGCCTGCCGCTGGTGGTCAACCAGTGTCTGTACGAAATGCTCAATTCGACCAATCAGGCCTGGACCATGTACCCAGGTCTGACCCATGGCGCCTACGCTGCCGTGCACTCGTATGGCACCGACGAACAAAAGCAGACTTATCTGCACAAGATGACCAGCGGTGAGTGGACAGGCACCATGTGCCTGACCGAGCCGCATTGCGGCACCGATCTGGGCCTGATGCGCACCAAGGCCGAACCGCAGCCCGACGGCAGCTATTTGCTGACCGGCAACAAGATTTTCATCAGTGCCGGTGAACACGACCTGGCCGAGAATATCGTGCACCTGGTGCTCGCGCGCATCACCGACGCACCAGCGGGCATCAAGGGCGTGAGCCTGTTCATCGTCCCCAAGTTCCATGCCAACCAGGATGGTTCGCTGGGCGAGCGCAATGGCATCTATTGCGGCGGCCTCGAACACAAGATGGGCATCCACGGCAATGCCACCTGCCAGATCGTGCTTGACGGCGCAGTCGGAACGTTGGTGGGCGAACCCAACAAGGGCATGGCGGCGATGTTCGTCATGATGAACGCGGCCCGTCTGGGTGTCGGTAATCAGTCATTGGGCTTGACCGAAGTGGCCTACCAGAATGCGCTGGCCTATGCCAAGGACCGGCTGCAGATGCGCTCGCTCACCGGCCCCAAGGCCAAGGACAAGCCGGCCGACCCGATCATCGTGCACCCGGACGTGCGCAAGATGCTGCTCACGGCCCGAGCCTACGCCGAGGGCGGCCGCGCGCTGGCGATTTTCTGCTCGGTGTTGCTGGAGAAGGAGCATCACCATCCGGACGAGAAAGTGCGCAAGGACAGCGGCGAGATGCTCTCGCTGCTGACCCCCATCGTCAAGGCCTTCCTGACCGACAACGGCTGGGAGGCCACGTCCGCCTGCCAGCAGGTGTTCGGCGGCCACGGTTACATCAAGGAATGGGGCATGGAGCAGTTCGTGCGCGATGCCCGCATCAACATGATCTACGAGGGCACCAACACGATCCAGAGCCTGGACCTGTTGGGCCGCAAGATCCTGGGCAACAACGGCGCTACCTTGCGAAAATTCGGCAAGCTGATTGCGGCGCTGGTGGAAGAGGAAGGCGTGAACGAGAAGATGGCCGAGTTCATCAATCCGATCGCCTACCTGGGCGACAAGATGACCAAGCTCACCACCGAGATCGGCTTCAAGGGCTTCCAGAATCCGGACGAAGTCGGCGCTGCTGCAGTCGACTACCTGCGGGTGGCAGGCCACCTGGTATTCGGCTACTTCTGGGCGCGCATGGCGCAGGTCGCGCTGCGCGAGATCGCCGCCGGCAATACCGATCCGTTCTACCAGGCCAAGCTGCAGACGGCCCGTTTCTACTTCGCCAAGCTATTCCCCGAGACCGCCTCGCTGATGCTCACGGTGCGGGCCGGCTCGCGAAGCCTGATGGACACCGAAGCCGTGTTTGCCTAGTATCTCTGTTGCCGATTGTCAGTTTTCAAATCATTCATTCGAGGAGACCTTCATGATCAAGTCAATTTTTGTCGCCACGCTTTTTTTGGCGGCAGCCGGCGTTGCAATGGCGCAGATGACCCCGGTGGGTAGCTGGCACACCATGGACGACAAGACCAAGGAGATCAAGTCCGAAATCCAGATCGTCGACAACGGCGGCACGCTCAGCGGCAAGGTCACCAAGCTGCTGCGCAAGGAAGCCAAGCAGGATGCGGTGTGTGACGAATGCACCGACGACCGCAAGGGCAAACCGATGCTGGGCCTGGAGATTGTCCGCGGTGCCAAGAAGGCCGACGGCAAGGACGTATGGGAAGACGGAAAGATTCTCGACCCCGAGAACGGCAAATCCTACGGCCTGCGCATGACGCCCATCGAAGGTGGCAAGAAGCTTGAAGTTCGCGGCTCCATTGGTCCGTTCGGCCGCACCCAGACCTGGGTGCGGGTTCCCTGACATCGGCGTATAGCACCCGGTTCGCCGGGTTTGCCACTGCGTGGTTCACGCCCGAACAGAAAGAGATTCCATGTCCCGTTTTCAAGTCAAGCAAGTCGCCGTTCTGGGCGCTGGTGTCATGGGTGCGCAGATCGCCGCGCATCTGGTCAATGTCCGCGTGCCGGTGATCCTGTTCGATCTGCCGGCCAAGGAAGGCCCGAAGAACGGCATCGTCAGCCGGGCCGTCGATGGCCTCAAGAAGCTCAAGCCGGCGCCGTTGGGGCTGGCAGACGATGCTTCCCTGATCCGCCAGGCCAACTATGAGGAACACCTGGAGTTGCTGCAGGATTGCGACCTGGTGATCGAAGCGATTGCCGAGCGCATGGACTGGAAACTCGACCTGTACCAGAAGATCGCGCCGCATCTCGCACCGCACGCGATCGTGGCCTCCAACACCTCGGGCCTGTCCATCACCAAACTCAGCCAAGCGCTGCCCGATGCGATCAAGCCGCGCTTTTGTGGCATCCACTTCTTCAATCCGCCGCGCTACATGGCGCTGGTCGAATTGATCAACACCCCGACCACCGAGCCCCGGGTGCTGGGCGACCTCGAGGCCTTCGTTACCAGCGGATTGGGCAAGGGTGTGGTGCGTGCCCACGACACGCCCAACTTCATCGCCAACCGCATCGGCATTGCCGGCATGCTGGTGACGATGAAGCAGGTGGAGAACTTCGGCCTGACCTACGACGTGGTCGACGACCTGACCGGCAAGAAGCTCGGCCGCGCCAGCTCGGGCACCTTCCGCACGGCCGACGTCGTGGGCCTGGACACCATGGCCCACGTGATCAAGACCTTGCAGGACAACCTGACCCTGGAGACCGACCCGTTTTATGGGGAATTCGGCACGCCCCAGGTACTGGCCGATCTGCTGGCCAAGGGTAATCTGGGCCAGAAAACCGGCGCCGGCTTCTACAAGAAAGTCGGGCGCGACATCCTGCGTTATGACGGCGCCGCTGCTGACGGCAAGGGCGACTATGTGCCTGCGGGCGGCAAGGCCGACGAGGTCGTGGGGCGCATGCTCAAGAAGCCGGCCGCCCAGCGGTTGAAGTTGTTGCGCGATGCTGAGGGTACCGAGCCCCGTTTCCTGTGGGCCATCATGCGCGACCAGTTCCACTACGCGGCGCTGCACCTGAAGGACGTTGCCGAATCGGCGCGCGATATCGATCTGGCGATGCGCTGGGGCTTCGGCTTCAAGCAAGGCCCGTTCGAGTTGTGGCAGGAGGCCGGTTGGTTAGAGGTGGCCGAGATGATTCGCCAGGATATTGATGCCGGCAAGTCGCTGTGCAAGGCGCCATTGCCCGAGTGGGTTTTCAAGGGCCCGGTCGCGGACGCTGGTGGCGTGCACACTGCGCGCGGCTCCTGGAGCGCATCGGCCGAACGCTTTGTGCCGCGGCGCGAACTGCCGGTATATGCGCGTCAGCATTTCCGCGAGGACGTGCTCGGTGCCAGCACGGTGGCGGCGCAAACGGCAGGCACCACGGTATACGAGGACGACGCGATCCGTCTGTGGACGCTGGACCAGCCGGTGTTGATTGCCTCCATCAAGACCAAGATGCACGCCATCAGCCCTGCCGTCGCGGAAGGGCTGATGCAGGCGGTCGATCTGGCCGAGCAAAGTTACGAAGCGCTGGTGATCTGGTCGCCGGACGAGATGTTCTCGGTCGGTGCCGATCTGCAGGCGATGTTGCCGGCTTTCATGATGTCGGGTATTTCGGCCATCGACGGCGCCGAACATGAGTTGCAAAAAACGATGCTGCGCCTGCGTTACGCCAGTGTGCCGGTCATCTCCGCGATCCGCGGCCTGGCGCTGGGCGGTGGCTGCGAAATCGCAGTGCACAGTGCGCGTCGCGTTGCGGCGATGGAGAGTTACATCGGCCTGGTCGAGGTCGGGGTGGGTCTGGTGCCAGGCGCCGGTGGCCTGACCTATATCGCGCGGCGCGCTGCCGAGCATGCGAGCGTATCGACGAACAAGGACTTGCTGCCTTTTCTGACCGGGCCGTTCACCGCCGCTGCCATGGCCAAGGTCGGCACCAGCGCGCTGGAGTCGCGCCAGCTGGGCTACCTGCTGGACGACGATGTGATCGTGCCGCACAAGGATGAACTGCTGCATGTGGCGATGGCCCAGGGCCGCGCGATGGCACAGTCGGGTTACCGCGCGCCATTGCGCCGCCCGATTCCGGTGGCTGGCCGCAGTGGTGTGGCCACCATCAAGGGCTCGCTGGTCAATATGCGCGACGGCGGGTTCATCAGCGCACACGACTTTCATATCGCGGGCCTGATCGCCAACGTGGTGTGTGGCGGCGAGGTGGACGCCGGCACCCTGGTCACCGAGGAGTACCTGATGGCACTCGAACGCAAGGCCTTCTGTGCGCTGGTGGTCCATCCCAAGACCCAGGAACGCATCATGGGCATGATGTCCACCGGCAAGCCGGTGCGCAACTGACCTTCGCCCTCCGCCACCCATTGCCCGCACGCCAGCAGCGCGCCACAAGCGACCTGCCAAAGGAACACCATGAAACAGATCCAGGATGCCTATATCGTCGCCGCCACCCGAACCCCGATCGGGCGTTCGCACCGCGGATTCTTTCGCAACATGCGCCCGGACGACCTGCTGGTCAAGGCTATCCAGGCGGCGCTGGCCCAGGTCCCGAGCCTCGACCCTCAGGCGATCGAGGACCTGATCTGCGGCTGCGCCATACCGGAAGGCCCTCAAGGCCTGAACGTGGCGCGTATTGGCGCCGTGCTCGCCGGGCTGCCCCACAGTGTGGGCGGCATCACGGTGAACCGCTTCTGCGCTTCGGGCCTGAGCGCGATCCAGATGGCGGCCGACCGTATCCGCGTGGGCGAGGCCGACGTGATGATGGCCGCGGGCACCGAGAGCATGAGCATGGTACCGATGATGGGCAATTCGCCGTCGCTGTCGCCGTCCATGTTCGACCACGACGAGAACATCGGCATAGCGTATGGCATGGGGCTCACCGCGGAGAAAGTGGCGAATCAGTGGAAGGTGTCGCGTCAGGCGCAGGACGCGTTTGCCGTGGAGTCGCACCAGCGTGCGGTCGCCGCGATGAAGGCCGGCCATTTCACCGATGAGATCACGCCGATCGAGGTCACTGAGCGCACGCCGGACATGGATACCGGTGAGGTGGCGTTCAAGACGCGCACCGTGTCGCTGGACGAAGGCGCACGCCCCGACACCTCGCTCGAAGGCCTGGCCCGGCTCAAGGCGGTATTCGCCGCACGCGGATCGGTCACCGCCGGGAACAGTTCGCAGACCTCGGACGGCGCGGGCGCGCTGCTGCTGGCGAGTGAAAAGGCGGTCAAGCAGTTCGGCCTGACGCCGCTGGCGCGTTTTGTCAGTTTTGCCAGCAAGGGCGTGCCGCCGCACATCATGGGTATCGGCCCGATCGAGGCGATTCCAGCGGCCTTGCGCAGCGCAGGGCTCCAACTGAACGACATCGACTGGTTCGAACTCAACGAGGCGTTTGCCGCGCAATCGCTTGCCGTCATCAACACGTTGGGGCTGGACCCGTCCAAGGTCAATCCGCTGGGGGGCGCCATCGCGCTGGGCCACCCCCTGGGCGCCACCGGCGCCATCCGCGCAGCCACGGTGATTCATGGTCTGCGCCGCACCGGCAAGCGTTATGGCATGGTCACGATGTGCGTCGGCATGGGCCAGGGCGCAGCAGGAATCTTCGAGCGGGTCTGACCCGTGGCGCAAGCGATCCATGATCGACGGGGCGATGGACACCGCGTTTGTCCGGGACCATTTCCCGCAGCGTCATGCGTTGAAGTCGCATGACGGTATCCTGAACCCGCACCCTATAGCCGAGCAATACTGGATGTTGCACCGCCAGCCCACGCGACGCATGGACCCACGAGCTCGATCTACGACCCTGGAAGGAGTCGTTCTGACCCCGCCGATTCGCTGACGCCCAACACCTGAAAGGAAATCCCGTGAGCAAGACCGTTGAATTCCTGTTCGACTTCGGCAGTCCTGCCGCCTACCTGGCCTGGACCCAGTTGCCCCGGCTTGCATCGGACACCGGCGCTGCCGTCGATGCCCAGCCCCTACTGCTTGGTGGCGTGTTTCAGGCCACCGGAAACCGCGCGCCGATCACGGTGCCGCTCAAGGGCAGTTACCTGTTCAAGGACTTGAACCGCTTCGCACGCCGCTACGGTGTGCCGTTGGTGATGAATCCGCATTTCCCGATCAATACCATCACGCTGATGCGCATCGACGTGGGTTTGCTTGACGCCGGCCATGCACAGTTGCAAGCCTACCGTGATGCGGTGTTTCGCGCGATCTGGGTCGAGCGGCGCAATATGGGCGATGCCGACACCGTGGCCGAGGTGCTCACGGCGGCCGGGCTGGACGCGCCGGCGCTGATGGCGATGGCAGCCGATCCGCGGGTGAAGGAAGCGCTCAAGACGCGCACCCAGCAGGCTGTCGAACGCGGCGTGTTTGGCGCCCCCACTTTTTTTGTCGGCGACGAAATGTTCTGGGGCCAGGACCGGCTCGACTTCGTGCGCGCGGCATTGACAACTTGATTGAGACCAGGAGATTTTTTGATGAGCGACATATTGACCGACGTGACCGATGGTGTGATGACCGTCACCTTCAACCGTCCCGACAAGAAGAACTCCATCACCGCGGCGATGTACGCGCACATGGCTGACGCACTGGCCCAGGCCCGGGACCAGGAAAGCATCCGAGTGGTGGTGTTCCAAGGCAACGAGATGATCTTCTCGGCCGGCAACGACATCGCCGACTTCCTCGACCGGCCGCCGACGACAGCCGAGTCGCCGGTCTATCGTTTCCTGTTCGGCATTGCGTCATTTCCCAAACCACTGATCGCGGCGGTCTGCGGTCCGGCCGTCGGTGTCGGCACGACGATGCTGATGCATTGCGATCTGGTCTATGCCGGCGACAACGCGGCGTTTTCCATGCCCTTCGTCAACCTGGGTCTGTGTCCGGAGGCAGCGTCGAGCCTGCTGGTGCCACAGATGCTGGGTTACCACCGGGCTGCCGAAGCCCTGCTGCTGGGTGAGCCCTTCATGGCCGAAGCCGCGCTGGAGGTGGGGCTGGTCAATCGCATCGTGCCACCGACCGAGGCCAGCAACCTGGCGCAGGCGCAGGCCCGCAAGCTGGCCGCCAAGCCCATCAGCGCGCTGGTGGAGACCAAACGGCTGATGAAAAAAGGCCAGGCGCAACTGGTGGCACAACAGATGACCGAAGAGGGTGCCAGCTTCGCGCGCATGCTGGGTGAGCCGGCCGCGCGTGAAGCCTTCACCGCCTTCATGGAAAAACGCCGGCCCGACTTCTCGCGCGCCTGATCCCTTGAACCTCCCACAGGAGACGCCATGACCACCCTCGCAGGCAAGACACTTTTCATCACCGGCGCCTCGCGCGGCATTGGACTGGCCATCGCCAAACGTGCTGCGGCGGACGGCGCCAACATCGTCGTGGCAGCCAAGACGACCGAAGCCAATCCGAAGCTGCCGGGTACGATCTTCAGCGCCGCGGCCGAGATCGAAGTGGCCGGCGGCAAGGCTTTGGCACTTCAGGTCGACATTCGCGACGAGGAGTCTGTGCGCGCTGCGGTGGCCAAGGCGGTCGAGGAGTTCGGGGGCATCGACATCCTGGTCAACAATGCCAGCGCCATCAGCCTGACCGGCACCGAAACCACGCCGATGAAGCGCTTTGATCTGATGCATGGTGTCAACGCGCGGGGCACCTATCTGTGCACGATGGCCTGCCTGGCCGAGTTGCGCAAGTCGGCTGAAAAGCGACGCAACCCGCATGTGCTGACGATGTCGCCGCCACTGTCGATGCGCACACACTGGTTCGAGAACCACACCGCCTACAGCATGGCCAAGTACGGCATGAGCATGTGCACGCTGGGGCACGCCGGCGAATTCCAGAAATTCGGCATTGGTGTGAACAGCCTGTGGCCACGTACCGCAATCGCGACAGCCGCGCTGCAGATGATTCCGGGCATCGACCTGGCCCGTTGCCGCAAGCCAGAGATCTTGGCCGATGCGGCCTACCTGGTGCTGACCAGCGACAGCAGCCAGACCGGCAACTTCTATATCGACGACATCGTGCTCGCCAGCCATGGCATCAGGGATCTGGAGCCGTATTCGGTGACGCCAGGGACGACCGACTTCATTCCCGACTTCTTTGTCGACTGAGCGCCGATCACCATACCGTAGACTGCAAGATTGTCCACGGCGCTGCCATGGTCTTTGACGCCAAGGGAGTTCGTGCCGATGCGCCTGGGTTCACCTGAAGAATTGCTCGAAGCCCATCACGGGATGTTGATCGATGGACTCACCAATGTATTTGGTGCGTTCGACCAGGATATGTTGCGCCATGTATTGCCGCAAGTCGAGTGGACCGAGTTGGGTGGTGGCGACACGCTTTTTCGTCAGGATGACAACGACGAAAGTCTGTTTTTTGTTGTCAGCGGCCGCCTGCGTGCATCCAGCGTGGATCGCGAGGGGCAACGCATCGTGCTCGGAGAGATCGCGCGCGGCGAGACGGTTGGCGAGATGGCGTTTTTCACCGGGGAGCCTCGCACAGCGACGATCGTGGCAATTCGCGACAGCGTGCTGGCGCGCTTTTCCAACAAAGTGTTCCGCGAGTTGTTGCTGGCTTACCCGCTGGTATCTTTGAACATGACGCGCCAGGTGATCGAGCGCTTCAAACGCGTCAACGCCGGACGTCAGCCGGTGGTCAAGCCGGTGATCATCGGTGTGCTGGGCATCACGCGCAACATTGAGGTTGCCACATTCGCACACAAGCTGGCGCTGCAACTGCAGACCCATGGCAGGACGGCGGTTGTGGATTCGCCGCGCATGGACGAATGGGTCGGTGAGCCGGGCGCGGCGCAGGCTGCGCGCAGTGATTTCGAACGCTCGCGCATGGTGACGGTGCGCCTGGACAAGATCGAGGCACAACATGACTTCGTGGTGTTCGTGGCGGACGCGCAGCGCAGCGAATGGACGCAGCGCTGCATTCGCCACTGCGACGAGCTGCTGCTCGTGGCCGACGCTGACCAGCCCCCCACGCTGCATCCGAACGAGGCCGACCTGCACACCCAGGACCACGGCGGCGATGCGCAGGCCGTGCTGGTGTTGCTGCATCCGGACGGCCGCCGTACGCCGACAGAAACCGGCAGCTGGCTGCATGGCCGGCAGCTGTCGGACCACTGTCATGTGCGACGGGGCGAGGCGGGGGACTGGCGACGTCTGGGGCGGGTGGTCAGCCGCAACACCGTCGGTCTGGTGCTCTCGGGTGGTGGCGCGCGTGGCTTCGCGCATCTGGGTGTGATGCGAGCGATGGAAGAGGCCGGCATCGGTTTCGACCGGGTAGCGGGCACCAGCATTGGCGCGGTCATGGCGGCGTACGCGGCGATGGATCTTCCCGCGCAGGAAATGATCCAGGCGGCGCGCAAGGCGTTTCGGACAAGTCCCACCGGGGACTACAACCTGGTCCCGCTGCTGTCGCTGATCAGCGGCAACCGCCTGCGCCGCGTCATTGATTCGGCGGTCGTGGACAGCATGGGCCAGCATATCGACATTGAAGACCTGTGGAAAGGCTACTTCTGCATCACCAGCAATTATTCGGCCGCACGCGAGGCGGTGCAGACACGTGGGCCGCTGGCCCGCTCGATTCGTGCCAGTGTGTCCATTCCGGGGGCTTTGCCACCGGTCATGCTCAATGGCGAGCTGCATACCGATGGCGGTACCTTCAACAATTTTCCAACCGACGTGATGGCGCGCAGGGGCGCTGCCCGCATCATCGGTGTCGATCTGCTGCGCGAGCGCGACCATCGCTACGACATGGCCGATGTACCTGGTCCGCTGGAATTGATCCGCGACAAGCTGCGCGGCCGTGGCCGCAAATACCGCCTGCCGTCACTGACGTCCTTGCTGCTCAATACCAGCATGATGTACAGCTATGCCCGCCAGCAGGAAGCCCAATCGCTGGTGGACCTGCACTTTGCGCCGCGTGTCTCGAACTTCGGCTTGCTGGAATGGTCGAGCTTTGATCGCATTGTCGATGCCGGGTATCGCGATGCTGTCGCACAATTGGCGCAGGACGGCGATACGGCGATTGCCCCGTTTCAAAACACATGAACGGGGCGTCCGGCACATGGGATGTGCGGTGACGGCACAAATCAGGAGACAACATGGGATACGCATCGGTGTTCAGATCCGGACTGTTCGACGGGCGGCTTGTCGTGGTCACCGGTGGTGGCTCCGGGATAGGGCGCTGCACGGCGCATGAGCTGGCCGCGTTAGGCGCCCGGGTGGTGCTGATCGGTCGCAAGCCCGACAAGCTGCAGGCGGTAAGCGATGAAATCGCCCTGGATGGCGGGCAGGCCGGGTTCCAGGTCTGTGACATCCGGCAGGAGGACGCGGTACGTCAGACGGTGGCCGGCATTGTCGCCGGTCATGGGCGCATCGATGGCCTGGTGAACAACGCGGGTGGTCAGTACATCACGCCGCTGGAGGGTATCTCCGCCAAAGGCTGGCAGGCGGTGATCGATACCAACCTCACCGGTGGCTTTCTGATGGCGCGCGAGTGTTATCTGCAGTCCATGCATCGCACGGGCGGCGCCATCGTGAACATCGTGGCTGACATCTGGGGTTCTATGCCTGGCATGGCGCACAGTGGTGCAGCCCGCGCCGGCATGGTCAGCCTGACGGAGACCGCAGCTGTTGAATGGGCCCAAAGCGGCGTGCGGGTGAATGCGGTGGCGCCAGGATATATCGCGTCCAGCGGCATGGACCACTATCCGACCGAATACGGCCCGCGTCTGCGCGCGATGGCCGCGACAGTGCCGCTGGGACGTTTTGGCAACGAGGCCGAAACGGCTGCGGGTATCGTGTTCCTGCTAAGCCCGGCGGCGTCTTTCATCAGTGGCACCACCTTGCGCATTGACGGCGCGCGACCGCAGGCGCGTTTGGGCTGGGAGTTGCGCCACGCCGACGCGCAAGGCGAGAGGGCCCCCGACGCGGTCCGGCCCTTCGACGGTTTCCACCGCGCGGTCACGCCGCGCCTGTTCCAGCGTTGACCCGACCGATCCAATTCGACGAAGCACACCATCATGCAATACACACACGAGCACCTGGAAATTCAGAAAACTCTCAAGCGCTTCATTGACGCCGAGATCAATCCGCATGTCGATGAATGGGAGGCGGCCGAGATGTTTCCGGCGCACGAGGTGTTCAAGAAACTCGGCGACCTGGGCCTGCTGGGCTTGACCAAACCCGAGGAGTTCGGCGGCGCCGGTCTCGATTATTCGTATGCGATAGCGATGGCCGAGGCCCTGGGCCATATCGACTGCGGCGGCATTCCGATGGCCATTGGCGTGCAGACCGACATGTGCACACCGGCGCTGGCACGTTTTGGCAGCGACGAGCTGCGCCGGCAGTTCCTGGCGCCCGCCATTGCCGGCGACATGGTGGGCTGTATCGGCGTCAGCGAGCCTGGCGCTGGCAGCGACGTGGCATCGATCAAGAGCCATGCGCGCAAGGACGGCGACGACTACGTCATCAGCGGTCAGAAGATGTGGATCACCAACAGCCTGCAGGCCGACTGGATGTGCATGCTGGTCAATACTGGTGAGGGCCCGCAACACAAGAACAAGTCGCTGGTGATGGTGCCGATGGACAGCCCGGGCATCGAAAAGGCGAAAAAGATCCGCAAGATCGGCATGCATTCCAGCGACACCGGGCTGATCCATTTCGACGAAGTACGGGTGCCGCAGCGCTACCGCATCGGTGCCGAAGGCCAGGGTTTCATCTACCAGATGATGCAGTTCCAGGAGGAGCGCCTGTGGGCCGCGGCCAGCTGTCTGCAGAGCTTGACTAACTGCATCGCCTGGACCATCGAGTGGGCGCAGGAGCGCAAGTTGTTTGGCAGCACGCTGGCCGACCAGCAGTGGGTGCAGTTCAAGCTGGCCGAGATGAAGACCGAACTCGAGAGCCTGCGCGCCTTGACCTATCGCGCCTGTGAGTTGTATGTGCTGGGCCAGGACGTGACCGAACTGGCCTCGATGGCCAAACTCAAGGCCGGGCGGCTCAACCGCATCATTCCGGATGGCTGCCTGCAGTTCTGGGGCGGCATGGGCTTCACGCTCGAGAACAAGGTCTCGCGCATGTACCGCGATGGCCGTCTGGGGTCGATCGGTGGCGGCGCTGACGAGGTGATGCTGGGGATCCTGGCCAGGATCATGGGCACAGCGAAGAAACCCCCGCGGGCTTGAGGCAACTGGATCAATCGAAGGAGGCCCATTTGAGCGCAAGTCAGCATCCCGGTCCGAATTCGGGTTTTGATCCCGAAGAGGCGCGCAACGATATCGAGACCTTGTCCTTTTTGGTGGCGCGTTTCGCCGCCAAGGAGATCGCGCCCCACGTGAGCGAATGGGAGGATGCCGGTGAGTTCCCACGCAGCCTGTACAAGCGGGCGGCGCAGATTGGCCTGCTGGGCCTGGGCTACCCGGAAGACCTGGGCGGCACGCCGGCGTCACAACGTTTGCGCAATGCATTGAGTTATTCGATGGCGCGTCACGGCGCCAGCGGCGGCGTGTTCGCCGGCCTGTTCTCGCACAATATCGGCCTGCCGCCGATCGTGCGCCACGGGTCGAAAGAGCTGCAGCACGAGATCATCCCCGCGGTGCTGCAGGGCGAGAAAATTGCGGCGCTGGCGATCACCGAGCCCGGCGGCGGCTCGGACGTGGCGGCGATCCGCACCACCGCGCGGCGCGAAGGTAATCATTTTGTCGTAAACGGCGAGAAAACCTTCATCACCTCGGGCATGCGGGCCGACTACCTGACCGTGGCCGTGCGCACCGATGACGCCGCCGCGTTTCCGGCCGATGCCGATGTCGCGCGCGGTGCGCAACCGGCGCGGGGCGCCCACGGCATCTCCTTGCTGGTGGTGCCCGGTGACAGTGAAGGGCTGACCCGGTCGCCGCTGCGCAAGATGGGCTGGCATTGTTCCGACACGGCGCAGCTATATTTCGATAACGTGCGCGTGCCGGCGCGTTACCTGATTGGCGAGCCGGGTGCGGGCTTCAAGATGATCATGGGCAATTTCAACGGCGAACGTCTGGCCATGGCGGTGGCAGCGCTGGGTTTTGCCCAGGCCTGCTTTGACGAGGCGCTCGATTGGGCACGCCAGCGCAAGACCTTTGGCCAGACGCTGGTGACACATCAGGTGATCCGGCACAAGCTGGTCGACATGCAGATGCGGCTGCACTCGACCCAGGCCTGGATTGACAGCGTGTCGGACGCCGCCGATGCCGGTGCCGAGCGTGCGGGTGGCGACACGGCGGCGTTGTGGGTCGCCCAGGTCTGCCTGCTCAAGAACCATGCGACGCAGACCATGCAGTTCTGTGCCGACCAAGCGGTGCAGATCCTCGGCGGCATGGGTTACATGCAAGGCTGCCGCAGCGAGCGCATCTACCGCGAGGTCAAGGTGATGATGATCGGCGGCGGCGCGCAAGAGGTGATGAAGGAGCTGGCGGCGCGCCAGCTGGGACTATGAGCGGCAAGCTCAGAGTGCAGGCGACCGGACCGGTGGTGTTCGAGCCTGAATTCGTGGCGGGACTGAAGAAGATCTTCGAGGAGATGATCGTTTTCAACCAGACGCTGGGACTGAAGATCCAGACCTTGGAGCCGGAGCTGGTTATCGGCCGGATCGTGATGCGCCCCGAATTGATCGGCCACTATGCGCACAACCGCTTGCATGGTGGCGTCATCAGCGCCGGCCTGGACGCGATGGGCGGGCTGGCGGTGATGGCGGCGATTGGCGCACGCCACATGGACGAGGCGCCCGAGCAGCGGCTGCTGCGATTCGGCAAACTCGGCACCATCGACCTGCGCGTGGACTATCTGCGGCCGGGCACCGGCGAATATTTCGATCTGCATGCCATTGTGATGCGGCTGGGCTCGCGGGTAGCGTCAACCCGGATGGAGTTTCGGGGGGCGGATGGGAAGTTGATGTCGACGGGGTCGGGGGTTTACATCATGTCGTGAGGGGCAGGATGAGCGGTGCTGTTATGGGCCCGATCTT
>Ga0105047_10000158_pt1 | contig 99729 bp, 72 predicted proteins | sample MAT04_FD_78384 | JGI IMG/M metagenome (GOLD analysis project Ga0105047, IMG submission 78384) | Freshwater microbial communities from Lake Fryxell liftoff mats and glacier meltwater in Antarctica - MAT-04 (megahit assembly) | ecosystem: Environmental > Aquatic > Freshwater > Ice > Liftoff... | reverse complement strand
TCACAGCCGCGAACGTCGCCGCGCTGCATGACAAGCAACCGCGTCAGATCAGTTTCACCAGCACGTGCCAGTTTATGCTGGCGTCATGGCAACGCCTGTCGGACTCTTCGCTGACGTGTGACAAACTTCTGAACCAATGTCGAATCCTGCTCAGACTCATCTCAACGTGCATCGTTGCGAACCGACCGGGTCGCCTCGAACCGCGCGTCCTCAGACGTCGAAGACACGGCTATCCCCTCATGCAAAAACCCAGAGACGTGCTTCGCGATGAATTACGCAAGGAGTGTAGTTGAAACAACTTACATCACGACAGTGCCATTCGTGTCAGGAATCGTTTATTTAGATTTTGGCCTTCCATGTGGGCGAGCGGTAATTTCAAGGCTTAGAGATTGCGTGGCGGTGGTCGCCCACGCTTCGTCACCGAAGGGGGTGCCGCGATTGACGCTGCGGCGGATCGCGATCAGTTCAGACTCCGTCTGCGGAGAATTCACATGATCCAACCAGCCTGCTGCAAACGACTACTCTGACGTGCTGCTCTAAGTCGCTGAATAAAAGTAACGACAGAAGAAATCGGCACTTATCTGTCAATTTCGCCCATCACGATATCAAGGGAACCGACAATTGCAGGGATGTCCGCAAGTGGAACTCCCTGGCAGATCTGATCCGTGATGGCGACGTTGCAGAAGCAACTGCTTTTTGCACGTACGCGAAGGGGATTGCCTTCACCGTTGCCGACGACGTAAAAGCCCATCTGACCGCGAGGAGCTTCGGTTTCCAGATAGACTTCGTCCTTAGGCAGTTTGCTGTTGAGCTTAAAGACTTCACGAAAGCTGCCCGTGGCAGCTTTGTATTTTGGAATGGCCTGGCGTACCAACCGAATGGCCTGCATTACTTCCATCATGCGGACATAGAACCTGCACCAGTTATCGCCGAGCACAACTTCGCGTGGTGCGTCTTTGAACGGAGCGGCGATCACATCGAAATCGTAGTCCGTATACATCCGCGTGTAGATCGGCTCACCGTCACGTCGCAGGTCGAAATCGACGCCACTTCCGCGAAGCACGGGGCCAGTGCATCCGTAGCTGACAGCCATTTCCGGTGTCAACACGCCCTGACCGGCAGTCCGCTTGATGAAAATCGTATTCCGAGTCAGCAGTGTATGATATTCCTTGATGCGTGGTTCCAGCCACTGCAGAAACATCTCAATCACGTCTGTAAACGGAAAGCGTTCGCCATGGGGCCGGCCAGTCAACGAAGCCAAACCATCCGGCATTTCGATTTCGTCAGGCAAATCATGCGTGGCACCTCCAATCGTGAGATAGCTGTAAGTCAGTCGAGCGCCGCACGCTTCTTCGAACAGATCCAGAATAATTTCACGTTCACGAAATGCATAGAGAAAGGGACTGAATGTTCCCAAATCCAAACCATAAGTTCCCATCCCTACCAGATGGCTGGCGATTCGGCCAAGTTCGGCAATCAGGACTCGCAAATGCACGGCCTTTTCCGGAACTTCCATGCCGATCAGTTTCTCGACGGCCAGGGAGAATCCCAGATTCATATTCATGCCGGCGAGATAGTCCATACGATCGGTGTATGGGATGTACTGCGGCGGAGATAAGTTCTCGCCGATTTTTTCGGCGGAGCGATGCAAATATCCGATATGCGGCGTGCATTCATGAACAATCTCGCCGTCCGTTCGCAGTAACAGCCGCAACACGCCGTGCGTGCTGGGATGCTGCGGCCCCATGTTGACCAGCATCTCGTCCGTCTGAACGTCAAATTCCACGACACGCGGATCTTCAATCTGCATACTCATAACACAACTACTCCGGTCAGCGTTTGCCGATCGTTGATTCAACTTTTAGGATCAATGCAACACAATTGAGGTAGCCGATTTCGCCAGAATTCACGAACCCACGGAATTCTGACGAATTCCACTACAGCCAGAAGGATCCGGCGAACTCCGCCTCGATCAGCGGCCTCGAACACCATGATACTCAAGCGGGAAATCGTAGTCCTTCCGCAGGGGATGTCCGACCCAGTCTTCCGGACAAAGAATGCGTCGAAGATTCGGATGACCTTCGAAGAAAATTCCTACCAGATCATAGGCTTCTCGTTCATGCCAGTTGGCAATTCCCCACAGGGAACTGACCGAGGGCACCACTGGTAATTCGCCCGGCACATCATTCTTCCAGCGCGGAACAACCACTTTGAGTTTAAGCTGATGGCGCAGTGTCAGGCTGCTGAGCTGATAGACGACTTCGACATGTGGCTCGTGTCCGAATTTTGCCAGCTTCTTCGGATCTGTTTCCAGGTAGTCACAACCGCAGAGATCGTTCAGATGTTTAAACTGCATTCGCTCATCATCGCGAAGAAACGCGGCGACATAGACGATCTCAGACGCCTCAACCTGAATCCAGGGATCGATCGCCGGGTGCGTAACGCTGCCTACCACAGCGGCTCCGAATTTTTCCAGCAAAACAGAATGGATGCTCTGAATATCCATGAAATGATTTTCCGGGTTCCTGAACAGCGTCGTAAAAGTGAAAACTCAATCAGCCGCGAACGGAAGCCACAGTCTGGTCAGCAGCCTGTGCGGATTTCTTCGTCAACGCTCGAATCCAGTCCAGATCGCCGCGTTTCCAGACGTAAGCAAATCCAACAAGCAACACGCTGAAGAACACCAGAATGTCGGCCAATCCAACCCAACCAAGCTGCAATGCCGTCTGGGCGTCAATCACCTGTGATGGAGTGATCGTTGCAGGGTCGATGCTCAGCAGTCGTGCGCTCAATTCTGTCCTGGCAGAATCCGACAACTGCGTATCAGCCAACTGCATCGTACTGCCATAGACTGAAGCCCACGGAAAGAAGAACGCCACTTCCACATCGAAGATGATGAACAGCAGGGCGACGACGTAGAACCGCAGGTCGAACTGGATATAGCTGGAACCGATCGCCGGTTCGCCGCATTCATAGATTGCATCTTTTTCCGGCGTCGGCAACTTCGGTCGCAGCAAGCGGCCAACAATCAGCGGCACCATCAGGAAGCCGATGGCTACCAAAGCAAACACCAGAAAATGTCCGACGAGATCCGTCATCACTCCAACCTTAAATTACCGAATATGTTATGTGACTGGCCTGAGCGACAATCCTACGCATCCTGCTTCAGTCCGTTTTCTTTGGAATATCCACCGCTGCTCAATTCGTGATACAGCGATACTCGAGCTACCTTGCCACAATCACCGGAATGCCAACCGAGCACCTCAGGTTCGTCACTCCGCCAGCACAGCCAAACTCGTTCACCATCCAGGTCACCAGGGAAATCAACGGTGCCCGATTGCGCGTCCGTTAACGTTCCGCCAATCTGATGCAATTCCTGAGCGAACTCATCCAGTCGCTGCTCATCCGCAGACAGCTCTGCTTCCATCTGCACGACTTCCTGTTCGTAGATGGAATCGTCTTCACCGGACGCAGGATACCGTTCTCGCAGGGAGAACATCCGCTGTTTTCGAATCGCGATATCTCGATGCAATTCTATAATGTCGCGAACGATCGTTCGCACCAACGGAAGTCGCAGATTGACACCTTCGACCGTCAGCAATGTTTCTTCAGCGACCATAGTTGAATCTGCCTAATTGAGTGATCATTCAGCCAGCAATCAGAAGCCTGACGGCTGTCACGATTTGCAATACCAACCATCCTGTCGGCAATTCATCACCATCACAACGTTTTCACATTCAGCCCTTAACTCTCACTGCCAGCAAACTCAAACGGGCTGGGTTCACCCTTCACCCAAACAGCCTGATGCAGAACTTTGGATTCCGAAACGACGGTCGGATTGAGCGTCGCCTTGCCCCACGCGATTTCGAGCGGCAGCTTGGCATAATCAACAATACATCCGTCACGGCTGTAACAACTTAAGTCATGCACTGACCCCATAAAGATGCAGTCCACCGGACAAGGGTCAACGCACAGTGCGCAGAACATGCACTTTGTGTAGTCGATTGTATAGCCGTTGATTCGAAAGCCTTTGCCAACCGGGCTTTTTTCTTTATCGATGTAGATACAATCCACCGGACACGCCACAGCGCATTTGTCGCAACCGATGCATGTTGTGAGATCAAAGCGATGGAAGCCCCGATATCGCGGCTTCACTTTGAGAGGCACTTCGGGGTATTCGTAAACTTCGGTGAAGGTCCGTCGATTATACGTCTTCATCATCGTCAACAAGGTGACATACATGCCCTGCAGTACGGTAGTTACCGACATCCAGACGTTTCGGAACCATTCCAACATGTGAATCGACCCTCGGTCGCGCGGCCTTGCAATGGATTTGTTCAAAGCGCAGCACCCGGCTTTGAATACGTGTCGTCAGAATTATAGGTTTGCCTTCAAGCGAAGCAACTGGCGGGAACACCATCCTGGCATTGGGAAGCTGAGAATCTCAGTCAAATCAATCGGCCGAATCAGGCTTTGGACGATTCAGATCTTCAAATTGCTGCGGGAGTCGAAGCACGTTTCTGGGCCGGGGCGGCAGATCGTTCAGATCAAAAGCCTCTTCCGCAGCTTTGCCGGAATCTTCATACCGAGGCTGATTCTCCAGTGCTCTCAAATTGCGTGGATAACATTCATCTGCGAAATACCGACCATGCGATCCCATGCTGGCGAATTGTTCTTCCACAAAGCGGACTTCGTGTGTTTCCAGGATCGTTCCGGTTTGAAGCTCCAGGTTTGCGAGTTCGCTGTTGTAAGCCGCCAATGCCTGCGCCTCCGACGCCACCGCATTGCCCCAATCTGTGACGCCCTGCAGATAGTTCAGCAGAATTTCCCCCGGCAAACTCGCAAAATAACGCACGCCGCGAGCTTCCAGATTTTCCCTTGCAGCCTGTCGAGCGTCTCGAAACGCTTCGTACTGGAGAAAACTTTGGTCTATGGTGCGGAGCGAGGTGGCCAGCAGATGTTCGATCTGATGCAGACTCTGTTGAATGTTGGCACGGTCTTTTAAAATGAGCAACTCCTGATTTCTCACCTGCGCACGGGACTGACGAAGGCTGAGTGGGACGGAAAAATTGACGCCCATTGTCCAACTGTTGTTCTCATCCAGATTCGAAGAAAGTCGGTTGCCATTGAGGACTCGACCACTCAATCCGTTCCATCGCTGCAGCGCCACGGCATCGAACTGCGGTTGTGCCAGATTGCGACTTTGCACCAGTCGCTTCTGATCGGCCATCAAAATCAGATTCAGTTCGATCAGATCAGGACGATGTGATTGAGCTGTTTCATTCATCTCTTCCCAGCGAAACTGAACCTGATCACGAGTTGGCGGTGTTGAAGGCACAATTCGCTGGCCGTCTTCTGGAGGAAGTCGCATCATGTTTCGAAGTGCGGCTTCGCGTTGCAGGACATTCGCCCGTGCGGCAATCACGTTCGCCCGGATATTCGCAAACGCCAGTTTTGCCTGAGCAACATCTGCCTGATCTTTCGTCTGCGCTCGAAACTGCGCTTCCAGACGATCGTAGGCCCAGCTCAATTGTTCCTGCTGTTTTTCCCGCGCCCACAATTCGGTTCGCGCCTGCACAAGAGACCAATATGCCGAAATTGTGCCTCGCAGCAGTTCCTGCATGCTGTTCTTGAATTGAAAATATGATTGCTCCTGCTGCAGTCGAGCGATCACAATCGGTGCCGTGTTCGCTTCACGCCCGAAGCCGGCCAGCAATGGCTGAGTATAGCTGAGTTCTGCAGCGGGGGCGTTGCGGTTGAGAAAACCGGCAACCGCCTGATTGTCCCACTGATTGTTGAACTCGAGCCCCAGCGTTCCACCGTAGGTATTCAGGTCTCGCAATCCAACATTCGAATCATTGCCTCCGGTTTGCCCGGTAATGATCTGCGTGCCCAGACCGTTGAGTCCCGGAATCTCCGTGTGGCGGAAGGAACTGTTCGCCGAAAACACAGGATCGAAACGCGCCTTGGCCTGATCGATGGGCGTGGTAGCAATCGCGGTGTCGTAAATTGTGCGACCTGACGAACTGGCCGAGACACCCGTCAGGACGCGAATGACTTCCGAATGCTGAAGCGACAGACGCAGAACTTCGTCCAGCGCCATCAATCGCTCAGACTGCTCGATGCCCTCCGTGGCGACCGTCACCGGTGCCTGACCGGGATTGCGATGGAAGATCGATAAAGATTCTTCCCGTCGCCAGCGAATATGCCGCTCATCATCATTGAGCAACTGCGCGTCGGCAATTGACGAACCAGCCGCCAATGCGGCCAGCACGAACAGAACCATCCTTGGCGCATGTCCGAACCGGAATACCATGTTGCTTGAAATCGACCTGGCAGCAGCGATCGAATGACTCATTCCGCCTGGTCTGGCTGCTCCGGCGATACCTGTTCATCGGCTGGCACCGTTTCGAACGTATTTAACGATTCGAAGGCGTCCTCAAATCGTGTCGTATCCATCACAATCGATCCATCCCGCATAACCAGAATTCTGCGGGCATGACGGGCCACGTTCAGGTCGTGCGTCACCAGAATCACGGTAATCTGTCGTTCTTCATTCAATTTCCTAAAGAGTTCAATGACTTCGCGACTGGTTTTGGAATCCAGGTTGCCGGTTGGCTCATCACCCATCAGCATCGATGGATTTGTCACCAGCGACCGAGCGATCGCCACGCGCTGCTGCTGACCGCCGGACAACTGTCCTGGATGATGATCCAGACGGTCCTCCAGGCCCACCATCGACAGCATTTCCCTGGCCCTTTTTTTTCGAGCGCGGCCAGGCATAGCCTTCCCGTAGAGCAGCGGGAGCTCCACGTTGTCCAGCGCCGATGTGCGGGCCAGAAGATTGAAGTTCTGGAACACGAAACCAATATGCTTGTTGCGAATCATCGCACGAGCATTGCGGTTCAAAGTCGCAACTTCCTGACCGTCCAGAATGTAACTTCCGGTCGTCGGTCGATCCAGACATCCCAGCGTATTCATTAAGGTCGATTTTCCTGACCCGGACGGCCCCAGCAACGCAACATACTCGCCACGATCGATAAACAGCGTCGTTTCTCGCAGTGCATGGACTTTGACCTCGCCCAATTCATACGTCTTGGTGATGTTTAGCAGTTCAATGAGTGCCATGAATTCAGCGGCCGGTTTTTCAATTTCAATTGGTCTTTGGGAAATCGATCCGAGTGTAGCCGAATCTTCAGAACGACGTTGGTTCTTGAGAACCTGCCATTTCTGGAAGACTATTAATAAGTATGCCACTATGGCATTTTGTTTCAGGGTTCGCGCGGTGCCAATATGGCACTATTCGAACCAGAATCAGCGAACTGAATGTCGCGCGGAGAGAAGTGTACTTGTCATAAACATAATAATGACATTGGTTTATGTTCCGATACCATGAACACAGTGAACTAATTGGCACGGTGCTTGCTAAGCGAGAGTTAGCTCTGCAAGTCGTGGTAGATCGTCGATGTGACGTCCCTTGCAGGCGGAGAGTCATTTTACGAAAAGGAACTTTGCCATGCAGTGGAACACTTCAATTCTGACAGCCCAGAATCCGTATGCCGCACGGCGACGAGACTTGCAGGTCAACCATGGGCTGGCAACCGAAACATGCTTCGGAGCCATGACAGTGGTTGAAGCGAATGATCGCTGGACCGTTGAGGTTGATGTCCCTGGCGTCGCGCAGGAGGGCATCGATGTCACGCTAACCGACGGAATACTGGTGATCGAAGGTCACCGAGAGCTCCGCAGTGAAAACAGTGTGAAACAGGTGTTCAATGATCGGACGTTTAAGAAATTTCGTCGTGAACTGCGCGTCCGTGAGGGCGTCGATTTGAGCCGCATTGAAGCGGACCTGAAAGACGGGGTTTTGGTTCTGACGCTGTTCCGATCGCCGGAATCCAGCCCTCAAAAGATCAGTATTCGAAATGTGAATGCTTAAGGTCAACCGGTACAGTTTTTTTGATTCGAACCCATTTCCAACAAATTCAGGAGAGTAACCATGACTTGCACTAAAGAAAGCTGCCGACCTCGAAGTGTTTTTGAAGAACTCGATCGAGGATTGAGTGAATTTATGAAAGGAGTCCTGTCCCCGGAGACTTCAGCACCGAGTGTGCCCGGCATGACTGTCTTCGAAAAGGAGGACCGATACCAGGTCGAATGTGACTTGCCAGGTATCCCGCTCGAAAACATTGAGTTGTCAGTCGAGAACCGCGTGCTGACAATCAACGGTCGTCGGAAACAGAGTCAAATCGACAAGTCAGTGAAAGTTCTGCTGAACGAACGACCTGTCGATGAGTTTCGTCGCAGTCTTCAACTGGCGAAGAATGCGGACTTGACTACCGTCGATGCCGAACTCTCCAATGGAGTGCTTCTCGTGACGATTATGAAACGACCTGAGGTTCTGCCTAAGAAAATTCAAATTCGGCGCAGCGGTCTGGAATCGTAAAGTCGATTCTGCGGCATTCGTCGTCAATCCGGGAGCCTGGTTTCTTGCAAAAGCCAGGCTCTCTTTTTGCTTTCGCGGAGTTCATGAGCGATCGCACTTGAGCGTTAGATCTAACATTCTCCAAACAGCTGAAAAAACTGGCACGACGCTCGGACGCTTCTGCGGGCACCTGTTGCGTAGACTCTGCGGTCTGCGAAAACATTCACGAGTGGCAGCCGCTGAGTTCGAGGAAAAGCCTGGCCGGTATCCAGACGGAACAAAGGAAACGGCCAGGGACGTGATAGGGTTACTGAGTTCTCTCGGGTGTTTGACATCCGAATGATTCCCACGACCTTTAACGCTCGCCGGAAATTGACGTTCTTTGAAAGAGTTCGGTCTTTTTCGGAAGCGAAACGTCCTACCTCCGAAGATCAGGATTGAAACCGATGAGCAATGCCAAACCGTATCTGTTCGGCGCGGTGCTGGGTGCGTCGGCGATGTACGTCGCTCTCCAATATCACGTGGTTCATTCGCACGACGGATTCCAGATGGTGCCGCGCACACCGCAGCATTCGGTCGGCCTTGCGTATGCGGACGTTCGAAACTGGTCGCCTTCGCAATGGACCGACCGTCCGGAACTCGCCCGCGCCCTCATGGCTCACGGTTCTTCAGATCTGATTTCCGAATCAGTAGCGAACTCCCTGGCCGACAGCGTCACCGAAGAAAATTCCACGCTGGATCAATTGCGATCTTTCCTGAATAAGTCGAATCAGGATGGCGCAAAAGGAACGGCAGCGGGTTTGCTTGAAATTCCATCCTCAACAGCCAGACCAGCGGATCTGCCGTCGAATCCTGACGACGATTTGACTCGCATCCCGTTTCCACAAGACGCCAAAAAAATCAACGTGGCAGATCCGTTTCGCGTTGCTCAGTCCCCGCAAATGCCTGTTGCAGACGTTGACTATTCTCCGCGCCCAGCGGGCTCATCCCGGTTCTCCGCCGCAGACGTGATCGACGGGCTGCGCGAAGGTGTGAATGGGCGAGTGGATTCTTTTAGTGCGCCAGCGCCCGGACCAGCAGTAACAACTGCAGCGAAAGTTTCTGCAGCAGGAAATTCGGCGATCGAAGAACTGACAACATCACAGCAGGCCCAGGCAATGGAAGACCGGATCTTTGGCAGTTTGAGCAGCAGCAACAGTTCCGCAGGACAGTCATCGAATCCTGTCGGATCGACTACGGGTGATTCCATGTTTGAAGAAGTTTCCACCCAACTGGAAAGCCGCGCACAGGCCGCATTGAACCGGGCAAAGGAAGCTGCTGTGAATAAATCCGGCAACCTCGTGAAAGACGCTACGACGGCTTCAGAAGGTTATACTCGACAGCGCATCGAAGAGATGACTCCCGATGCCGTCAAGTCTGTCATCAAAAATGTGACGTCAGACGGCACGACTCAGTCCGCCGGATCGCTGCTCAATCAATTCGACCCGTTCCTTGAGTAGGAATGGAACGTTGTGCTGCAACAGCCCCCTCCCGGACATCGCTTCGCTTGTCCGACCTCCCCCTGACGCTGCGCTTGGGGGACGTTGCTTGCGAACGTCTGGTCACAGATCTGACAGTGATTGTTCGAGCGATCCTAAGCGTCCAGTCATTTGACTATCACACAATGCAACGTCGCTCGGTCGTGGTGCCGCAAGAAATGACGTATCATGCCGAAAAGTCATTCGTTTTCGGAAACGTGATAGAGAACTGCCATGAAGCGTACCGACGTGAGCGACAGCATTGAAAAAGTGAAAATTGCGACAGAGTTGCAACAGTTGTTGCACGAACAGTCTATCGACAAAAATACCCCTGGCTCGATTCTTAAAGATTTTGAAACGCTGCTGGATTACATTGGCGACCGTGGCTTAAAAACAACCAGCCAGTATTATCTGCTGCCTCAGGGATGTCTCAATGAATTGAACTCAAGAATGTCTCGCCCGATGGCACACCGGTTAAAGCGTGCTCAGCAAAGATCGTTTCCACTATTGCATGGTTTGTACCTGCTGCTTCGAACGACAGGGATTGGAGTAGGAACCGGCCTGCCTCCATCCGGACGTCTGACACTTAACGCAGAGCCACTGAAGATCTGGCTTCAACTGAATCCCACTGAGAAATACTTTGCACTCCTTGAAAACTGGTTGATTCATGCCAGCACCGAATCCTTCGGAGAGTCCGATCGGCGATCGAATGTCTGCATGGAGTCATTCACATGGGTCTTCGACGGTCTCACACGTTCACCTGTCATACAGATTGAGCAACCCAAAAACCGAAACCCAATCGTCCACGGCACGATGAGTGCCCTCACCGTGTCACTTATGGAAGCGTTTGGCTGGATAAGTACCGAACACGCACCTCCGGTTGATGGCGAGACACAACAGATTTCACGGGTCGAACTGCTTCCGTTTGGAAGTGCGATGACTCAACTTCTGATGTTGGGAAGGTTCTCAAGGTATCCGGGGTATTCGGGAACTCGGGAGCAGAAGCCTGGAATTCTGCAGCCGTTGTTCAGGCCGTACTTTCCGGCGTGGAAGCAAAATCTGGAATTGCCGGAGCCAGAAAGCCGCCCTGGAAAATATACGTGGCGCGTTTCTGTTGGAAAACCGTGGAGACGAATTGTAATCCCCGGCGATTTTTCTCTGGACTCACTTGCCAATGCAATTCTGTGGGCGTTTGATTTTGACAACGATCATTTGTACCACTTCGAATTCCCAAACCAGTCCGGGCGAATTGTCCGCTACGAGTGCCCGTACTGCCGTGATGCAAGTGCGTGGACCGACGAGGTTGCGATCGAGGACTTGCCGTTGGCCGAGGGCGCCGCAATGAAATTTGTCTTTGACTACGGCGACAACTGGCAATTCACCGTCAAATTGGAAAGCGTCACAGAAGTCGATCCTGCGCTCACCGAAGCGAAAATCACGCAAAGCTCGGGCAAAGCGCCTGCCCAATACGGCGACGAGGACGACGAGTGACGATGCTGCTGCGTCGGAGCGGCAGCGTAGCAATCGATCAGTGCTTTAGGCGAGCGGCAGATTTCGGCTTACCGTGGAAAAGCGGGGGGCTAACAAGCTGTAGATTTAGTCAAAACGCAATCCACAATGAAACGCTACATCCGGAGACTGACGTCTCGCGACTCGCCGGTTGTTCGGCCTGGTGCTCCCTAATCTTCCACTCGCCTGAAAGTCCGCTCAGACGTCGCCGTTTAGGAATGGTCGAGCACCAAGGATTTTCGCCACTTCATCGCGTTCCAGGTTTTCCGCTTCCAGCAACGCCGCTGCAAGTGCATCAAGTTTGGCGCGATACTGTGTCAGCAATTGAATCGCCGAAGCGTGAGCTTCGTGCATGATTTTTTGGACCTCAATATCGATCAGACGGGCGGTCTCTTCACTGAATTCGCGATACGTGTGCATTTCCTTGCCAAGGAACGGATGTTCCTCTGACTGTCGAAAAGAAACCGGCCCGATGGCTTCCGACATCCCCCAACTGGCCACCATCCGACGCGCCAGTCGAGTGGATCGGTCGATGTCATCTTCGGCTCCGGCAGAGAATTCATTGAAGACCAGTTTTTCGGCTGCGCGTCCGCCCATCATCATGACCAGCCGAGCTTTGAGAAGGTGCTCGCCGACGTTGTACATTTCTCTCTCTGGCATCAACTGCGTCACTCCGAGCGCGCGACCGCGAGGAACAATTGAAACTTTGTGAACGGGGTCCATGCCTTCCTGACACCATGCCAGAACTGCATGACCGGCTTCATGCCATGCGGTGAGATCCTTCTCCTTGAGTTCCACAGGCTCATCGCGGGCAGCTCCCATCAGGATCAGATCCTGAGCGTAGAGAAAATCGACCATTTCCACTTTGGTTTTGTCTTCCCGTGCCGCTTTGAGTGCGGCTTCATTGACTAGTTTTTCCAGCTCTGCCCCGCTGTAGCCGATCGTCGTGCGAGCCAGTGCTTCCAGTTCCACGTCGTCCGCCAACGGAACTTTGCGCGAATGGACTTTCAGAATCCCAAGGCGGCCTTCTCGACCGGGTTTATCGACAGTCACGTGACGATCGAAACGGCCCGGTCGCAAAAGTGCCGGATCGAGAACATCCTGTCTGTTCGTAGCGGCCAGCACGATGACAGTTTCGCCCTGCTGAAAACCATCCATCTCGCTGAGTATCTGATTCAGCGTTTGTTCACGTTCGTCGTGACCACCACCAACCCCGGCACCCCGGACTCGACCGACCGCATCAATTTCATCAATGAAGACGATACAAGGCGACGCCTCGCGAGCGGTCTTGAATAAATCTCGAACTCGCGTCGCACCGACGCCGACAAACATTTGAATGAATTCAGAACCGTTGATCGAAAAAAACGGAACGCCGGCTTCACCAGCCGTCGCCCGAGCAAGCAATGTTTTTCCGGTCCCCGGAGGACCAACCAGCAAAACGCCTTTGGGAATCCTGGCTCCCAGTTTCGTAAAACGTTTTGGATTTTTTAAAAACTCAACAACTTCCTGCAGATCCTGTTTCGCGTTCTTCAGTCCCGCAACATCATCAAAGGTTGAGGCCTTGTCGCTCTTCTCAAATCGTCGCGCTGGACTTCGTACAAAGCCCCCCATCATCCCTCCGCTGGAAAACGGATCTGACGAACGCCGCATGATGGTCCAGAGAATAAAGATGAAGATCAGTGGCAGCAGAATCCAGATCAGCAACTGAGTTCCATTGTCCACGGCAGTCGGCGTCGATTCGACCTGAACGCCGTTCTTGTCGAGGTCGGCAACGAACTCGTTATCACGCATCCGTTCGGGGGGAAGGACTGTGTTGAATTTCTTGCTGAGCTTGCCCGTGAATCCAATCGGCGATTCAGGTATTTCTTTCCATTCGCCTGTCATGAACTCCTGCTGAAAGCGAACTTTTTCAATATTGTTGGCTTTCAGTTGTTTTTTGACGAACGAATAGGGAACGGTGGAGCCGTAGTTCGACGGGGAGCTGTAAAACATCCACATCACCAGCGCAAAGCCGATGATGCCGAGAATCACCATGGTTCCGAAACTACGCCGTCGAGGATCGCCACCTGAGCCGTCGCCTGATTTCTGATTCGAAGGCCCGGGAGTTTTGTCTCCGGATTGCTGATCCATGCGAACGTATTTCCTGACTGGGATTCTTATCCATTGATTGCTGATGAACAGGTTCACGGTGTTCCGCAAAGCGTAGCGGAGCAGTCGTTTTCTCGCAATTGAACCCGAATGTTTGCGAGATTCCGCAGTGATTATGCTACCAGTCGCCAAGTTCCTGGGACAGTTCGCACCAGCGTTCTTCAACCTCTGCAAGTTCTTTGGCAACTGTTTCAATCTGAGTGTGCAGCGACATTGCTTTCTTTGCATCCGAAGTATTCAGCATCTCTGCATTGAGTGCCTTACGCTGTTCGTCGAGCTTCGCAATGGTTTTTTCCATATTCCGAAGTGTTTTTCGCTGCTGATGAATGTCTTTCCCGGACGATGGTTTTTCAGTTTTGGTGCCCGCACCCTTACCGGCAGGTGCAGTCGCCATGCGGTTTGATGCCCGTTCCCGTTCGCCTTCTTCGATTTCCTTATTGACGTAGTAGATGTAGTCGTCGTATTTTCCAGTGTAATTCCGGGCTCGGCCATCGCGAACTTCGATAATGTTCGTGGCAACGCGACGCACGAAATGGCGATCATGGCTGGTGAACAGCACAGTCCCTTTGTATGTGAGCAAAGCCTCCGCGAGCGATTCCACGGTTTCCACGTCCAGATGGTTGCCCGGTTCGTCGAGCACCAGAATGTTGTATGTCCCCAGCAACAGACCGGCCATGCACAAACGAGCTCTCTCGCCCCCGGACAGGACTTTGATCGGCTTCTTCGTATGTCCACCGCGAAACAACAAAGATCCCGCGCAGGCCAGGCAGTCCTGTGTCGTCGTGCCGGGCTTCGCTTTGTATTCCAGATATTCCAGTACAGTCTGATCGGGGGGCAACGTGGTGTAAACGTGCTGAGCGTAGACACCAATTTCGCAGCCGTAGCCCCATTTCACTTTTCCATCGACGGGCTTGAGAGAATCGACGAGCGTTCGCAGCAGTGTGGTTTTCCCCTGACCGTTGTCACCGACAATCGCGGCACGCTGCTGATGTTCGACCTCCAGCTCGATACCAGAAGCCACGGCCTTCCCCTCGTAACCGATACTCAAATCCATACAGCGAACTGCCGGACCCTGCCGAGGTTCCACCTGAGGCGCTCGGATGTGAGCGGTTGGCAAATCCACTTCGATTTCTTCCAGCGACAATCGGTCCAGTTGCTTTTGTTTCGATCGTGCCTGGCTGGCACCTGTCGCACGGGCTTTGTTTTTGTCGATAAATCGTTGCAGTTGCTTTTGCTTTGCCAGCACACCGACGTTGGTGCGTTCCGCACGGACTTTGGCTTCTTCGACCTGCTTCAAGTATCCCGAAATCTTGCCATTGTACATTGTCAGACGACCGCGATTCACATCGAGCGTCTGATCGCATGTTGCTGTCAGGAATTCGCGATCGTGCGAAACAATCAGACAGGCGGCTGGAAAATGTTTCAGGAAGTGTTCTAGCAGAATCTGAGTGCGCAGGTCGAGAAAGTTCGTAGGTTCGTCGAGCATTAACAGGTTTGGATCGTGCAGCAGCAGCGCCGCGAGCTTGACGCGAGTCTGCCATCCGCCAGAAAGCCCTTTTACCGGACCATTCAGATACAACCCTTTCAGTTCAAACTCGGCGGCGACTTCACCGCATTTCCAGTCCGGCTGGCCGCTGTCACGGATCAGAAAGTCCAATGCCGATTCTTCGGGCAGGAATGGATCATGCTGTCGCAAATAGCCCACGCGGAGGTTTGGAGATCGCATGACCGAACCACTGTCGAGTTCTTCGTCGCCTAACAGGACGCGGAGGAGCGTTGATTTACCGGCACCATTGCGGCCGATGAATCCCACTTTTTCGTTTTCGTAAAGCGTCACACTGGCGGAATCGAGCAGCATCTGGTCGCCGAAACTCTTGACGCCGTCGGTGAGTTGAATCAAAACTGACATGGGATCGGGAAAAACCTGTTTTCTGGCACAAAATCAAACTTCTAAAACGGCGGTTTACCCGTCCCGTCGAACTCCATCAAGGACGATCCGGCTGTTTTCCCGCCGTCGGGGTGGAATCTCCTGATTTTCAGCCGAATTATGAGCGATTCATCATGCAGGGAGTAGCAACCCTTTCGGGATCACGGGTTGTGTCGTACAACTCGCGTCTGCCGAACGCATTTCGATTGAACGGATTTGAAAGCCCCTTGAATGAACTCATCGAGCGACACAACGGTCCTGATCTTTGGAGCGTCAGGCGATCTGACCTCACGCAAGCTGATCCCGGCTCTGTTTCGACTTTCACAGCAGCAGTATCTGTCACCACGCTGCCCTGTGATCGGAGTGGCCCGACGTGCAAAGTCGCATGACGAGTTTCGGAACGAGGTGCGGGACACCGTGAAAGCTCGCCTTGGCGATGACAAATTCGATGCCGCCGCGTGGAATGTTTTCGCGAAGCAATTGTTCTACCAGCAACTGGATATCACGAACGTCGATGAGTACGCCACGCTGAATTCATCAGTTCAGACGATTGAAGCAGAGGTCGGGGCAGGAAACAATTCTGCTCGGATTGTCTATCTTGCAACAACGCCGGACTTGATTGCTCCCGCTGTCGAAGGCTTGAGCGTGTCCGGGATGATTCCGCCACGAGAATCGGAAACACTCCTGCGAGTCGTCGTTGAAAAACCATTCGGCCGCGATCTGGCATCGGCTCAGGAACTGACCGTCGTGTTGTCGCGATACTTGCGAGAAAGTCAGATCTATCGTATTGACCACTATCTCGGGAAGGAAACCGTCCAGAACATCCTGCTGTTCCGGTTTGGCAACGCAATTTTTGAGCCGCTGCTGAATCGCAATCATATCGATCATATTCAAATCACGGTGGCCGAAGCACTGGGCATGGAAGGATCGCGGGGAGGATATTACGACACGTCCGGAGCAATGCGCGACGTGTTGCAGAATCATGTGCTGCAGTTGCTGTGTCTGATCGCGATGGATCCTCCGTCACTGTTTCAGGCTCACGAAATCCGTGATGAAAAAATGAAAGTCCTGCAGTCGCTGCGACCGGGTGTCAGCGGTCCGATCGGCAACTGGGCGATTCGCGGACAGTATGCGGCGGGGCTTGTCGATCGTCAGCCAGCTCTGGCGTATCGAGAAGAAGACCGAGTCAGTCCGAACTCCAATCGGGAAACGTTCGTCGCGATGCGCGTGGCACTCGACAACTGGCGCTGGGCCGGTGTACCGTTTTTTTTAAGAACCGGTAAACGGCTCCCGAAGCAAATGACGGAGATTGCCATTCAATTCAAGAATCCGCCATTGAATCTGTTTTCGACAGTCGAATGTGACGGTGATCTGTGTGACCTTGTGGAAACTCGCCCCAATCAGTTGATCCTGCGAATTCAGCCGCAGGAGGCGATTTCGCTGAGGTTTTCTACCAAGCGACCGGGGATGAATTATCAGGTTCAACCCGTGTCGATGGACTTCGAGTACGGCGAACACTTTACGGCTCAATTGCCAGAAGCGTACGAACGTTTATTGCTCGATGTGATGCGGGGCGATTCCACATTGTTCACGCGCAGCGATGAACTGGAAGCTGCCTGGAAATTCGTAACACCTGTTCTGGAAGCCTGGGAAGGCAGTTCATCATCGCCGGAGACGTATCCCGCTGGCACATGGGGACCGGCGTCCGCAGATCGCCTGATTGCTGAAATCAAAGGGCGATGGCGAGCACCTAAGTAGCGGCTACTCGGCCGTTTCAAAAACCGTCAGCCCAGCGGCTTTCGCTTTTGACACTGTCGAAAATGCCAGTTTCTTTCCGGCTTCATCGACGATCAGCACCATGGGGTCGCGTTCTCCCGCGTATTTTTTAAGAATTGCGTCAACCGCTTTGAGAGCCGTCACATTGCCCAGGTCAAAGGTCTGCGGCATGTTTTGTGTGAACCCGGCCGCTTTGAGTGCGTCACCGTCGATCGCGATTTCTGTCTTGATCGATTCACCGATGTATCCGAACGCTTCCTGAAGTGGCGTGGCACGGAAATCAATCAGGAGCTTTAGCTTCAATCGATCGGCCACCTTTTCGGGAATCTGCGTGGCATCGGTTGTTGTTAAACGCGGATCGTCGTCAAAGTTTGTCAGCAGAGACTGGTTCCACGTCAATATCGCAGCGCCCGCAAGATTGCTGGCAGCGTTCTGCGGCAGCAGTGTGATGAGTCTGACACCGGCGGGGTCAATGTGAGCTGTTGTACCGATTTCAACCGCCTTCATCATTGCTGGCAAGCGACCGATCATGGCTCGCGAGCCGACAGTCGCAGGCCACATCTTTCGGACACCACTCAGAATCTCTTCAGGAAGCTTCGCAAGTTTTTGCTGAACGAATCGTTGGAGTTTCGCGGATGTACTGGCCTGTGTCGGATGCACCAACGTTTCCATGTAGAGGTTCGGTTCCAGATGGACGCTCCAGGAAACGGTCTGCACGTCTTCACCAAACCAGAACAGAAACTTGTCGGACAACGCCTGCAGTTGATCGACAAAGGCGTCTTCCCGGTGAGCATCCACAATCGTGATGTCAAACAGCAGAGTCAGTTGTCGATCGCGATCGGAATGCTCCACTAAAGGAGCCATATCCGGTAATAGCAACGCAGGGTCTTTGAATGAAGTCACCAGTAAATCCGACATCGTCGAAGCCGCGACGACGAATGTTTGCGGATCAATCTTCAGATAGCTGAAATCAGCGGCTTCGTACAATTCCACTTTGCTCAATTCGACGTTTGGATCGGCATAGAGGCGGCCTTTAAATCGAGTTTTGAATGCCTGATCCGTCTGCGGCGATTTCAGTCGCACGACTGCAGCAACATCAGGCACAGACATCCGAGCACCGAAATTGATCGCAAACGTCAATTCAGAAATATCTTCCGGTTCGAAGCGCGTGCGAGTCCTGATCTGATCCTTGAGCCAGACGCCAAGGGAACTCAGCAACGTCCGGAATTCTGATGTTTGTTGATCTGCTTTCCACAAATCCGCCGGGTGCAGATGACACAGCACATGTGGCGTGAATGGCAGGTAATCGACGGGAATTGGCTCGCCAGATGTCGGACTGAGCGCCTTCGCGTCTTCGTTCGACTCAGCGCGTGCAGCGATCGATTCCTGGTACGCGACTTTGGGTTGAATTCGCGGGGTCAGCACCGACGAGTCGTTGCGCTGACTGAAGAGCCAAACGCTTCCGCCAACAGCCCCCAGAATCGCGACCGCGATACTTGCCATCATGGGAACGTTGCGTGATTTCCTGCGACGATTTTTGACGCGATCAATCACACTTCCTGATGGAGTCACCGGATCATCCGGAACCCAGCGTGCGGACTTCCCAGGCAAGAGGGCGGTGTGTTGATCCGGATCCACCAACTGCAATGGCACCTCCTCCGGTTCATCAGCGACCGTCGCAGGAACTGCTAGAGCAAACCGAGCACCGCATTTCGGGCACTTCACCCGCTTGCCGATCAAACGAGTGTCGGGGAGTTTAAGTGTCACCCCGCAAGAAGAACACGCGATCTGAAGACGGGCCATGAGTTAACCAAATCAAACCAGCACCGCAGACTGTTCGGTTAAAGACTTTTGGATCTCTTTCAACGCACGCAAAATGTCGCGTTCATGGGATTCAACCGTTGTCAGCAAATCTGCTGCTTCAGCGTCGCCAGCGGTTCGCAGCGATACGACAGAATTGCTGATCTTTTCACAGACAGACGCATGGCTTCGCAGCAAACCGCCCATCACCGACTGCAATGACAAAAACTGCTGATCGGTGTATTCGGTCGGAAATGCTCCAAAGTCGATGTAGTGCTCGCGCTGGTCCAGCAACGCTGCGATGTCTGCCACGTCCTGACGCTGCCTGGCTGCCAAAACGAGAACCTGGGCTTCGTCCGACACAGCATCACCCGCGACCCATGGTGAACTCTCGGAGATATACTGCAGAAAACTGCGAGCCATCTGAATCAGTAAATTATTCAGAAGGATTTCATTGTCCTGGAATGTCATTTCCAAACCTGCTGATGGATCACAAAAATGTCACTGCGGAGATTAAAACTTTGCCAGTGATTGAGCGGCAGCACCAGCAGTCGAACTCAGGAACTGCGGAAGAACTCCCAGTAGCAGCACAAATGAGGCAAGGGCCACGACGTAAATGGATTCCAATGATCCCAAATGTACAGGAACCGGTCGCGCGTCGTCTGGTCGAGCATCCATAAACATTGTCTTCAGCACGCGAACGTAATAGACAAGACTAAACACCGTATTCAGAGCCCCAAATGATACGACGACGTACATGAACCAATGAACTTCGCCTGCCTTAAACGCCGATGCAAATATCATGAATTTGCCAATGAACCCGCCGAACGGTGGCATCCCCACCAGGCTGAACATGCAAATCAGCATGACTATGCAAAGTGTGGGAGACTGAGTGATGAGGCCTTTGAGACTGTCTACGTCTTCACTGAAAGTGTGATTGCGTGCAATGGCGACGACAGCGAAGGCACCGAGGTTCATAAACATATAGACAAACAAGTAATACAGCAGTCCTTCCACAGAGCGGTTGATATCAAGCTGCATCGCGGCAGCGCTGGAACTGTTGGACAAGACAAGCAAAGCCGATACGGCCATGACCATGTAGCCAGCATGGGCGATCGTCGAATATGCCAAAAGCCGCTTCAGATTCTTCTGGGAATACGCTGCCAGGTTACCAAAGGTCGTCGTTACGCAGGCAATGAACCCGAGCCCGACACCAAAAGCGATCATGAGCGATTCCGTCCCCGGAGCACCTGACAACGCCAGAGCCAGACGAACCAGCAATCCGAATGCTCCTGCTTTGGAAGCCACGGACAAAAAGCCGGCAACTTCGGCGGATGCTCCTTCGAATGCGTCCGGACACCAGAAATGAAACGGCACCAGTGATAATTTGAACGCCAGCCCGACCATCACGAGCAAAATCCCCAGCGAGACTGCTCGCAATTCGGGATCTCCCAGCCCGCCTGATCCACCAGCCGCTGCCTGCCCGAGACGTTCCGCCAATAGTGACATGTCTGCAGTGCCAAGCACACCTGCAATTAAGCTGATCCCGTACAACATGACTCCAGCCGCACCAGCTCCGTAGATCACGAACTTCAATGCGGCCTCACTGCTGGGCTTGCGGCCTTTGAGGAAACCGACCATGGCGTAACTTGGCACGCTCGCCATTTCCACGCCAACGAACAGCATCAGAAGACTATTGGCGCTCGCCATAATCATCAGGCCAATCGTCGCACCGAAGAGCAGCGAATAGAAATCCGGTCCGTCTTCGTTGTCAGGAATTCCTGTAAGCGAAGTCAGCGCGATCGTGAGCAAAAGAAACAGCGACAGAAACGCACGGAAGAAGACCGTGAACGTGTCGTGTATGAGCAGGCCAGTAAAAATCTTCTGAGATACGATGGCATCCGGCGCACCGATCTGGCGGAATTGCAACCATGTGAACACCAATGCGAGGAACGCTCCAAAAACTGCGGTCACCGACGCCGGAATCATTCGGTCCAGATTGACCAGCCTCATCAGCAGCATCGCCACAATTGTCGCGCTCAGGCACAACTCGACACTGAAGCCGGGCAATGACAACGTTGTTGTTTCAGTAATCAGGTTATCGAGAAGCTGAGGAAACAGCATTTTTGACACTTGCCGACAAGAGAACAGGGTACACACCACTTCGCAATTCAATAACAATCAGCGCTGAGCTTGCAATTCATCACGCTTCAGCTTTTCAGCCTCTTGTTGATAGCCAACGCGATAACCGGATTCTGCCGCTTTCGCAATGCCACTTATCGACGGCGTCATCATGTTGAACAGGATCGCCGGGACCACGCCAAACACGATTGCCAGCGTCAACAGGGAGCCCGCGATTGCGGTTTCACGCATATTCATCGGGGTCAGATCTTCAGGATGTGGCCCTTTGTATTCGGCACCAAGATAAACCCGCTGCATTGCCCACAGAATGTAACCAGCGGTCAGAATAACTCCCGAAGCGGCAACAATCGCCAAGGCAGGATTGAAGCTCCAGGTACTCAGAACTACAAACACTTCGCCGATAAACCCACACAGCCCCGGCAGGCCAAGACCAGCAAAGAACAAACCTGCGGACAAACCGCCGTAGAGTGGCATTTTGCCCATAAGACCGCCGAATTTGTTCAGGTCACGATGGTGGACTCGATCGTAAATCACACCCACCATAAAGAACATACCAGCCGACGAAATTCCGTGAGCAATCATCTGGAACATGGCACCGTTGAGGCCCATCTGCCAGTACTCAGAATTCATGGTCTCGCCGGTCTTCTCGTTAATCTTCCAGACAGCCAGTCCCAGCAGGACATAGCCCATATGGCTGACGGAACTGTACGCCACAAGCCGTTTGAAGTCAGTCTGAGCAAGCGCGGCGAACGCACCATAAATAATACTGATAACACCAATGGCGACCATGGTGTACGCCAGATACTGAGCTCCATAAGGACAAAGCGGGAAGGCGATACGGATGATGCCATAGCCACCCATTTTCAACAGCACGCCAGCCAGAATCATACTGATTGGTGTTGGAGCTTCCACGTGCGCATCAGGCAACCATGTGTGAACCGGAAACGCCGGCAGTTTGATGGCAAATCCAATGAACAGCATGATAAAGGCGGTGATCTGCATTGATGGACTCAGAAGTTCGCCATTGGTTGCAGCTTTGGCCAGTTCAATCAGATTAAAGCCATGTTCAGGGACTACACTGTTGAAGCGGAACATCAGCATTGCCACCAGCATCAACACACCGCCAGCAAGTGTGTAGAGGAAAAACTTGATTGCCGCATACTCTTTGCGAGGGCCTCCCCAGACACCGATGAGGAAATACATCGGCAGCAGCATCACTTCCCAGAACACATAGAACAGCACAAAATCCAGTGACAGAAAGACGCCCATCATCCCCGATTCAAGGAGTAGAAACAGAACCATGTAACCCTTGACATGTTTCGTGATACTCCAGCTTGCCCCCATCGACAACATGCTGATCAGGCCGGTTAGCAGGACCAGCGGCATACTGACCCCGTCAACTCCCAGCCGATAAAAGGCATACCACGAAGGAATCCAATCCTTCTCGAAGGTCATCTGCATACCGGCGGCGGGATCGAACTGGCTCCAAAGCACCAGAGTCAGGCCAAAAGTGACGGCCGTCATCGCAAAAGCGAACAGACGCATCGCTTCGGCGTTTTTGCTGTCAAAGAGCAGCGCCAGAAGCAGTGCGCCCACGGCAGGAACAAAAATGATGGCTGATAATAGAAATTCAGGATTCATCGTCTAACCCGGAAAGGTCGTGATCAAAATAGCAAACAGCGCCACAACACCCACAACGATAAACATCACATACTGACGCAGGCGGCCAGTCTGGATGACTCGCAATGACCGGCCCGCAGCGAACGTGGAATTACCGATCAGATTGACGAAGCCATCGACAATCGCTTCATCAAACAATTTGTCCCACTTGGAAACAAAAATCATCGCCTTCGCGGAGGCATGAATGATGCCGTCAAAGACCGTCTTGTCAATCCACGCACAGAATGCTCCGACAACATGCGCCGGATAAACAAACAGCGCGTCATACAGCTCATCGAAATGCCATTTGTTCGCCAGAAATCCATGCAGCCCTGACAGTTGACGTTTGATCTCGGCAACATTCACCATTTTTGTGCCATAAAGCAACCACGCGATGAGCGTACCTGCAGCAGCCGCGATCAACGCGAACGCTCCAGCTACGCTATGGGCTTCATGAATTGCGGCATGTCCCGGAAGAGAGATACCTTCAGATGCCTCGATTGCAGAAATTCCGTTTGCCACATGGGCCGGTTCGTTACCGGTGATGAGCAGATACAACGGACCTTCCTGGCCCCCGATGGCACAGAATGCTGCAAAAATCGACAATGCCAGCAAAGGGCCGGTCATAAGCCATGGTGATTCGTGGCAGTGGTCGTAAATGTGCTGATCACGAGGCTCCCCGGCAAATGTATAGAACCACAGTCGGAACATATAAAACGCCGTGATGCCCGCAGTCACCAATGGCACAATGAACAGCAGAAAGTGTGCCGGATTGTTTCTGACAAGGGCAAGAGCCGACGCGACGACCGCATCCTTGGAATGAAATCCAGAGAACGCAAAGATCGACGAGAAACTAATGAGTCCAGGAATCGCTAAACCACTGATGGCGATGACGCCCACCAGCATCGTAAACGCAGTGATGGGCATCTTTCGCCATAAACCGCCCATTTTGGGCATTTCCTGTTCGTGATGGCAGCCATAAATGACGCTGCCGGAACACAGGAACATCAGGGATTTGAAGAAGGCATGTGTGATCAGGTGAAACAGACCAGCACCCCAGCCAAAGACACCCAGCCCAAGCATCATGTAGCCCAGTTGGCTGATAGTCGAGTATGCCAGGACCTTCTTAATATCCGTCGCAACGACTGCGATCGTAGCCGCCAGAAACAGTGTGATGCAGCCGACATAGGCGATTGTCAGCAGAACTTCCTGGACGAACATTGGATAGAACCGCCCAACCAGATAAACGCCGGCCGCCACCATCGTCGCTGAATGCACGAGCGCACTGACAGGTGTGGGACCTTCCATTGCATCCGGAAGCCATGTCTGCAGAGGAAACTGTGCACTCTTGCCTACACAGCCCGCGAATACTCCGAGACCCGCCACCACGAGCAGAGAATAAGGAATTGTTTTACTGTCAGAGGAAGCCGCTGCAGAAACCGCACCAATTCTCACATCACCGGATTCTGCATCGCGAAGCACATTGCCTGCTTCGTCGCGAGGCAGCATTTGAAATAATCCAGCTTGAACAACTTCGCCTTTGTCGTTGACAGTTTCGCCAAAGCGGAACGTTCCAAAGAACGTCCAGAGTACCATCAAGCCGATCAGAAAACCAAAGTCCCCGACCCGATTCATAATGAACGCTTTGTTCGCTGCGTTGCACGCAGATTTGCGTTCGGTATAGAAGCCGATTAGCAGGAAACTGCAGATACCGACAAGTTCCCAGAATATGAACACCTGAAAGATGTTACCTGCCAGAACCAGCCCGAGCATCGAAAAACAAAACAGCGACAGAAAAGCAAAGAACCGGTAGTAACGACCGGGGCGATGCACGTGATGGCCATTCGACAAATACGCATTGTGATCGACATATTCCTCGGTCAGTTCTTCGGACATGTAACCCATTGCAAACACATGAATACAAGTGGCTATGAACGTCACCATCGTAAACATCACCAGCGTCAGACTGTCGATGTAATAGTCCAGTGAGATGTCCAGACTGCCGAATCGGGCAAGATGGTAAAGCGTCCCGGAGAAGATAGTTTGGCCACGAACGACGGGTGCTGAATGGGAGTCGTGGGAATCATGGGCATCCACCGATGCGTGGTCGCCTGGTCCGTGACCTATTGCTGTATGGTCCACTTCGTGAGGCTCGGCGTCAGCCTGATGACTGGCCTTATGTTCAGTAGCAGAATGCGTTCCACCGTGATCGTGGGACACATGCAACACTGTCCAGTCGTTCGAATTACCCCAGATCAGCAAAGCACTCAAGCTGCACAAAAAACCGATGCCAATGCATCCGACCGACATCCATGCGGCAACACGGCTCTTGCGTGATCCCCAGAAGCCACCGAAGATCTCAACGGCAAATCCGGCAAGCGGAAGCAGCCATGCGATCATCAACAGGTTTCTCAGTGTTTCGCCAACCATGAGTATTCCAGAAAACCAGCGTGAATTAAAACCCAACCAATCTCAACACCACCCGAGCGTCAACCCTTCAGCTTGTTCGCTCGATCCACGTCAATCGTCAGATGATTGTTGTAGAAGTTCAGAACAATCGCCAGAGCGACAGCAGCTTCCGCAGCCGCCAACACAATCACAAACAAAGAGATTACCTGCCCGTCGAGACCCAAATCGGTGTACTTCGAGAAGGCCACAAAATTGACGTTGGCTCCATTGAGAACCAACTCCACACCCATTAGTACGCCGATGCCGTTCCGCTTTGTCGCCATGCAGACAACACCGCAGACAAACAACACGGCTCCTACAAAAAGATAGGACTCCAAAAACGAATCGGCCGTCATGGAAGATCACACCTGAAAGGAAACAAACGACAAGTATTGAACGACAGACTTCAAGGCACTGAACCGGGCTCAACTGGGCGTCGCTTGGCTCGGGCCAGGTATGCCGCACCGATCAGAACAACCAGCAGATGCACAGACACAATTTCAAATGGCAGCAAGTAACCGGGAGTCAACGCATCTCCGTCAGAAGCCATGTCGTGATCCGGACGGCTTCCGAGAAAACTCAGCCCCAAGGGACGCAACGTGTCTCCCGCAGCTATCACGGAGCTACCTGATGCGGCAGCCGACACTGAAGAATTCGGCCAATGAATCTTATTATCTTCGCCAGCACCGATACTTAACGAAGCAAACACAACAAGCAGAAACAGCAGACCGACGAAGCTGCCCATTACAATTTCACCCGGTGATGTTGCAATTTTCAGGTACGGCCCGCTCGCAGTCAGCATCACACCGAAAACCAGCAACACCAATGTGCCACCTACATAAATCAGCAATTGAGCAGCACCGACAAAGTCCGCATTGGCCAAAAAAAACAATGCAGCTGTGCTTCCCAATGAAATCACCAGCCAAAACGCCATCCGAACGACTGTTTGGCTGAACACAACAGCAATGGCACCAAGGCAGGTTGCCAGAGCAAACGCTGTAAAGAGGAAGGATTCGCCGTTCACTGCACCACTCCTTCCGACTCAATGCCATTTCTCGCCGGAGCCAAAAGCCCAACATCAACCGACGGGTCGGCCATCACAGCCACGCCACCCTGACCTTCACGAGTTTCCCGCAACCCTTCCGCCGCGCGATCACCGATCGGAGCATTCCAGGTCGTACGACCCAACCCTGTTACCAGCACAAGCGGCCACAGAGTCGCCCCCAGAAACAGAAAGCAACTGATAGGAACCAGATATTTCAAGCAAGTGGTCATCACCTGATCGATTCGCAGCCGAGGCAACGTCCAGCGTAACCAGACTTGAACAAATACGCCAAAGCTGGCCTTGGCCGCAAAAATCCCAGCCCCGATCACATTTGCCAGATACCCCACCGCAGCAGAACCTGACGAACCGTCGATACTGGCATTTCTCGCTGCATACAGAGCATCATCAATCGGAGCCAGCCCTGTGTTCCAGCCACCCAGGAACAGAATCGAGGCGATGCCGCACACGGCAAACATGCTTGCGTATTCTCCCATGAAGAAGAACGACCACCGCATTCCACTGTATTCCGTATGAAAGCCGCCCACGAGTTCACTTTCGGCTTCCGCAAGGTCGAAAGGAGCACGCTTACAACTGGCCGTTGCGACAACGAAATACACGAAGAATGCGATAAACGTAAACGGATCATGAAACATGAACCAGTTTGTAAACCAGCCACGTTGCATCCCGCCGATCTCACCGAGATTCAGCGACCCGGCTGCGATCACCGGCACTAGTGCACAGATTGCCAGAGGAATTTCGTAGCTGACCATTTGAGCCGCCTCACGCATTCCGCCGAACAGCGACCATTTCGAGCCGCTTGAATATCCTGCCATGATAATGCCAAACACTTCAAGCGACAGAATGGCGAGAATAATGAACAGACCACAATCCGCCGCCACTGCCACCCAGCCATGACTGAAAGGAAGCACCATGAACGCAGCGAACGACGACACACAAACCACATACGGAGCCGACCGAAACAGCATCGAATCTGCCGCTGACGGACACAGGTCTTCTTTTTGAACCAATTTAATTCCGTCTGCAAGCGACTGCAGCCAGCCGAACAGCCCGCCGACACGAGTTGGCCCCAGTCGGTCCTGAATTCGTCCTGAGACCTTGCGTTCAAGCCAGATAAATGCAAACGGAGAAACCGCAAAGACGTGAACCAGCAGGACCGCGTGAATCACGGCGGCGATCACATATTGCCAACCACCGAGCTTCTCGAAAAAACCGGCGATAGATTGAGCGGCGAACATCATGGATCACACACCCGAAAGCAGTTCCAGCAGTCTGTGTCAGATTGTGACAGGCAGGTACAGCGCACCCGTCCTGACGGCAACTGTAATGAAAATCATCGCAGGGATTACGTTCATGCAATCACTTCGGCAACGATCGCCCCAACGGAGGCGGCGAGACTATGACAAAACAATTTTCGCTCTGCAACCAACTGCAAACCGCTTTCGCACGACCGGACTTCGTTCCATTGCCTGAGACGATCCATTGAACTGTTTCTCGTGGCTGGGAAGTCGATGATCCGCTTTCGATGTTGTCACTCAGGCAGATTCCGGAAAAAAGTCGATGGAAAGATAAGGCGTGGCGACTCACACTGTTGTATTCTAATCTGAGATGGAATGAATCTGCGAAATTCCGAAAGTGCGTCGAGATGCTGGCTCAACTGATTCCCAAACGAGATGGCCCGCCGATTACGCTTCACAATGCCATTACGGTAGTGGGGCGAAGTGCAAAACAATGCGATCTTGTCGTGCCGCATACCAGCATTTCCAAACAACATTGCGTGCTCGTCAAGACGGACGGGCTGTTGTATCTTCGGGACCTGGGCAGCACCAATGGCACGCGAGTCAATGGGCAGCGTGTGATTCGCGGAGCGCTCCTGCCGGGTGACTTATTATCGTTTGCCGGTTTCAGTTACCGCGTTCATCTTGGCCCCGACGCTGGTGCAGCGAGCGTCAGTCAGAATGGTGCAACGGAAATGATTCCCGTGATTGACGTTGTCGATCTTGCCGATAAGGACGAAACAATTCGGAGCGGCGACAGCAGCAACAGCGATGTGCGATTCCTGCGTGATTCTGAAGTGAATCGATGAGATTGAACGAACGATAGGATCGGGTTTTCGTCGAATTGGTGATTTCTAAGCAGATACCGGCGGCCAGACTGCATCGCGACTGGGCCTTTAGGCCGGACAGACCACTCTGTTCCCCAGCCGGAACTTCCCCTGGTGTCCGACGTTGCCAGGATCGCACTGCAGATCGGCTGCAAAGTGTCATGTATGGGCCAAGCTGTTTACATTCCCGCGATTGTGTTTCTGACACAATCTGACACAATCTGACGCCTTAGTCGCCTCTGAAGTTTACCTCAGTGGTTTTCAGGATTCTGCACTACTGGAATTCCCAGAGTTTTCGAGTAGTGCAGAATCCCGAGAACCACCGGAGTGACTCCGGTGGCGGGTAAGTCGACAGGCAGCGTGCGGGGGGACGACAGTCCCCTGATGACGCAGTTCGCTGCCATAGTTCCAGCCGGAGACTCACGTCTCGGGCTCGCCAAACTCACTTTCACGACGCACGATTGCATCGCTCCACCCAAAGGGATTCCAATGTCTTCACTGGCAAAGCATTCGAGACACTTATCGATGCCAGTTCATTTGTTGATTCAATTTTGCGCCGCAATAATCTTGATCAGCTCGGCAAGTTTCGCGGATGACTGGCCACAATGGGGCGGGCCGCAGCGAGATTGTGTCTGGCACGAAACAGGGATCGTGGACAAGCTGCCTACCGACGGCCTTTTGCCTCGCGTCTGGTCGGTTGAAGTCGCCGAAGGATATTCCGGCCCGGCAGTCGCGGACGGCCGGGTCTTCCTCACAGACCGCGTCGCCGACGGTGAACTCGAACGCCTCCTGTGCTTCGATGCAGAAACCGGTAAGTCGCTATGGAAACATGAATACAGCGTTCGCTACACCATCAGCTACGCTCATGGGCCTCGCGCGACCCCGGTGATCGATGACGATCGCGTCTACTTCATTGGTGCTCAGGGAAACATGTCCTGCCGGAACGTCACTGACGGTTCGGTGATCTGGGAGAAGTCGTACGAGAAGGATTTTGGCACTGAGATGCCAACATGGGGCATGGCGGCTTCACCGCTGATTGATGGCGACAAATTGATCTCGCTCGTGGGCGGCAAAGAGAACGGCCTTGTGATCTGTTTCAACAAGTACACGGGCAACGAAATCTGGCGAGCATTGAACGATCAGGATGTTGGATATTGCCCGCCCGTGATCTACGAATTTGGCGGGCGGCGACAACTGATTATCTGGCATCCTTCTGCCATTTCGTCGCTCGATCCTGAAACCGGAACGGTGCTGTGGGAGATTCCGTGGGCCATCAAAGCCGGTCTATGCGTTCCGATGCCGCGTAAAATTGGCGATCGCCTGTTTCTGACTTCGTTCTACGAAGGCCCGCATATGCTGAAAGTGGATGCGGATCATGCGGAGATTTTGTGGAAGGGCAATGGCGTCAATGAACAGCAAACCGATAAGCTCCACTCGATCATGCCAACGCCAGTCGTGACAGACGACAACATCTTTGGAATCTGCAGCTACGGACAGTTGCGATGCCTGAAAACGGAAACCGGCGAACGTGTCTGGGAAACGCGGGAAGCGACCGGTGAAGGTCGCTGGTGGAATGCGTTTATCGTCCCGCAGGGTGATCGTTACTTCCTGCACAACGAACAAGGTGACCTGATCATTGCGAATTTGTCGCGTTCAGGTTACAAAGAAATCAGTCGCGCTAAACTGATTGAGCCGACACGTCCGGTGCAGCGGAGAATGACAATCTGGTCGCATCCGGCTTTTGCCATGAAGAGTGTGTTTGCGAGGAATGACAAAGAGCTTGTGCGAGTCAACCTGGCGAATTGAAAGCCACCTTTCGACGGAAACAGATTTCGTATGACGCTTCGACTGGCGGTCGCCACAGAAGATTTCGGCCAGCCACTTCGACAGGCCATCACACAAGCCGCATTAAATAAGGTGCAGGGCTTAAGACTAAATGCACGGACCGAAGTTCGCGGCGAAGAATTCTCTGAAACAGCTTTGCGGCAGCTGAAGCACTATGTCGCGGAACATCAGCTTAAAGTCGCCGGGCTGATGTATTCTTCGCGCCATGCGATCTACGACAAACAGCACCTGGATCAGAGACTGGACGGCATTCGATCTGCGCTGACTCTTGTGAGAAAACTGGGGACGTCGGAACTGCTTGTCCGTATCGGCCGGATTCCGGATCCAGAATCGGTGGCACTGGAAGCGGATCCCTCCGCGCCCGTGAATGACGATGTCGATTCACTGCGGAACCCGTTTTCGTTTGCGCCGGCTTCGTCGGCCCTGAAGTCATCTGGATCGTCTGACGCTCAGAAGTTTCAGTTTCTGTGCAGCATCCTGAATGACCTTTCCGGTTACGCCAGTCACCACGGAGCGACTTTACAATTGCAGATTTCCAGTTTTGAACGTGACCGCATTCAGAAATTGCTGGCGCAAATCACGGCGGGGCCAGTCGGCATTGTGTTTGATCCTGCTTCCTGCGCAATGACTGGCAGTTCGCCTGTGCGAGTCTTCCGAGACGTCTTTCAGCACGTCGGCTACGTGCGGCTGCGAGATTCTCAGAAAGATGTCGATGGTGGTGGCATTGAAGTTGCGTTTGGCGAAGGCACTGTGGACTGGGACGAACTGCTGCCGACCATCGTGGAAGCCAATCTACCGGTCTGGACTTGTGTAGAACGCACAGGTGGCGAACAGCGAAGTGACGATGTGCGGGACGCAATCAGAAGAATCCAAAAATTGCTGCCGTCAACGGGGTAATCATGCCCACCCATGAACATTTGACAGCCAATCCGTTTAACGCAGTCGTAGTGAATGGTTTGACCTTGATTCTGCAAAAGGTCAGCTCAAAGTATGGCATTTCGCCACCGTGAGTTCATACTGGTTTCGAAGATTACTTTCCGCCTGAAAAGTTTCCCTGACATTCCGTTGTGATGGCATCAGAACGTGTTACGATTTACATACAGTTGGCTGGTTCGGAAAATTGCTGACGATCGGAATCGATGTTGCATAGGAAGACATTCCCATGCTGAATCGTGCATTTTGCGGGATCAGATCGACACCGAAGGCACCGACGATGATTCAAACTGCAACACTGTCTGCTGCAGAATTCCGCACTCGTAAACCGAATAACGAACGGTCCATGCCGCAGATTACGTCCAAAGATGGACTAAAGTCCTTTTTACTGACATCGCGACTGCTGTCGCCGAATGAGTGGAATTCTGTAGATTCGCAGTTAAACGATTCAAACTCCGTAGAATCATTGCTGCAGATTCTCGAACGCCGCCAGTTGCTCACACCGTTGCAGACCGGACGAATCCTCAAAGGTGAAACCGAAGGGCTCATTCTTGGAAAATACAAACTACTGTATCGGAATGCGTCAGGCAGTTTTGCCCGAGTATTTCGAGCCGCTTCGCTGGACGACAATCGGGTCTTCGCGTTGAAATTGCTTCGCGAACGCTGGGCCGACGACCCCAGAACAGTGGCGAATTTCGAACGAGAGGCTCGAATCAGCCAGAAATTCGTGCATCCTAACATCGTGCCGATCTTCGACATCGGCAACGAGGGGCGATTTCACTACTTCACGATGGAATTCGTTGAGGGCGGTAATCTTCGCGATTTTATGAAGATCCGCCGCGTTCTGTCGCCTGTCGAAGCCACAAGGTGCATGCTGCAGATCTGCCTGGGGCTGGAATACGCCCTGAAAATGGGGGCAACGCATCGCGATATCAAGCTGACGAATATCCTGATGAACAGTACAGGTGTGGCCAAGCTGGTGGATTTTGGATTGGCAGGAGCTGCATCACCCAGTCAAGCAGGAACAAGCGACGATGTGCAGCGGGCTCTGGAATATGCCTCGCTTGAACGCGGCACAAATGCCCCTCGAAACGATCCCCGCAGTGACCTGTTTTTTGCCGGTGCCGTCTACTACGAACTTCTGACGGGCGAAGGCCCGTGGGCTCGCACAAATGACCGGCATGAAAAAATGCTGCTGAGTCGTTATTCGAATATCCGCCCCGTTCAGTCGATACTGCCCGCATTGCCAGCATCGATTGCTCGTATCTGCAGTCGCCTTCTGGAAGTCAGTCCTTCATCCCGGTATCAGACGGCGACGGAAGTCCTGGTCGATCTGCGTTCCGTGATGGCCGAACTTGGACAAACCGTCGATGATCCGCCCGGAGAAAGACCGCAGCTCACGATCGAGCTGAAACCGGATTTCAGGATGCTCGTCGTCGATACGTTGAAGAAACGCTGCGCCAAATTGCGACAGTACTTTGTCAGCAAAGGATTTGACGTCGCATTTATCCAGTCACCAGAGAAAGCTCTGTCGATTCTGAAAGACAGCCCTCCAGACGGGATCCTGTTTCTCGCTGACAGAAACACTGAAGAAATTCTGGAATTTTATCCAAGCGTGCAGGCCCACGCTCGATCACAAAAAGTTCCATGCCTCGCAGTTTTCGCGGCTGAAGATGCCGAATCAGTCAAAAAGAAAATTGTGTCCACCCGCTTTGGCACAACGATGTTTCAGCCAGCAACGCTGAGGGATATCCGGATGCATTTCGAAGACATTGGTGCATTGACGCGGTAGTGCTTCGTCAACACTTAGCTTTTGAGTGGCCGGGGTTGGAGGGCACTAGCCCCAATGGCACGTGATTTCGGTGGATCACGAAGGTACTACAGGGTTCCAGCCTGTAGAATCCCGTTCAATGACAGACTGAAATCTGTCGTACAACAATCGCAAAACAGTGACGAAGTTCGGCTGCTGCCTTGACCAGACGACATTCTCAGGTCACCCTGTAGACTCTGAAAGCCACCCGCAAACTGCTCCACTTTATATTTCATGGAGTCTTCTGGTGGCGAGATCCTGCCGAAATCTTCCTGCCTCAAATCTTTCCGGGTGGCTCACGATGAAATCCACGTCAACACAAACCGATCCGTCTCGCCGCAGTTTCATGTTCGCAACGGCAGCAAGTGCTGCGGCGCTGACTGCCATTTCCAGTCCGCTCCGAGCGGGTGTTTTCGCCGGAGGCAGCGATCTCCTCAAGGTGGGGCTGGTCGGGTGCGGTGGTCGCGGCACTGGTGCTGCCGAACAAGCGTTGAATGCAGATCCCGGTACGGAACTCGTTGCGATCGGTGACGTTTTCGAAGACGCCACTGAGCGTACCCGACGTTCTTTGACGCGAATGTTCAATAAGGAAGGTGCGATTCCGCGAGTGACGCTGACGGACGATAGCTGCTACTCAGGATTCGACAACTACCTGCGAGTGATCGAAAAATCTGACGTGGTCCTGTTGGCGACCTCGCCGCATTTTCGCCCCCAGCACCTGCGAGCTGCTATCGAAGCCGACAAACATGTGTTCTGCGAAAAACCTGTCGCCGTTGATGCACCAGGCGTACGTTCAGTGCTGGAATCGAGTGAAATGGCAACAGCCAAAGGCCGCGCGCTGGTTTCGGGTTTATGCTGGCGGTATCACCCCGGCAAGCAGGCGACGTTCGAACAGATCCACGGCGGACTGATCGGCGATATTGTCTCCATGCAATGCAGCTACATGACCGGCGGTGTCTGGGATCCCCGGAGGACTCGAGACAAATGCGACAGCGAAATGGAGTATCAGATTCGCAACTGGTACTACTACACATGGCTGTCAGGCGACTTCAACGTCGAACAGCACATCCACAGCCTGGACAAAATGATGTGGGCAATGAAAGATGAAGTCCCGGCGACGATCAGCGGTTCCGGAGGTCGTCAGGTTCGCACCGACGACAAGTACGGCAACATCTACGATCATTTTGACATCGTCTATACCTGGCCCAACGGCGTCAAGGCGTTCGCACGTTGCCGCCATTGGCCAAATTGTGAGAATGAAGTCGAAGACTATATTATCGGAACAAAGGGCCGCGTGAATGTGATGAGTCATAAGATCGAGGACCATGCGGGCAATCTGCTTTGGAAATATGACGGCCCCGACGGTGACATGTATCAGATAGAACATAACGAACTGTTCGCAAGTATCCGCAGCGGCCAGCCAATCAACAACGGTGACTACATGTGCAAGAGTACAATGCTGGCAATCGCCGGACGGATGGCTGGCTACACCGGCCAGCGTTTGACATGGGACGCCGTTATGAATTCCAAAGAAGACCTCAGCCCCAGGGCCTATGAATGGAGCGACAATCCAGTTCCCACCGTGGCGATTCCCGGCAAGACGAAGTTCGTATAAGACAAAATGGCGAGCGGAGCGGCGTCAGCCCGATAGTACTGGCTTTGCGATTGTACCGTAGGCGTCACACTTCGAGTGACGAATGCCAAATGCCGTGATTTACGGCCTTCCTCACTCGGAGAGTGAGGTCTACTATGTCATTTGACGTTTCGCTCTATAACCTCTACAGGCTCATGCCATGCGTTGTTTCATTTATTCCTGGCCGTTCGCAGTCGCCGTGCTGCTGGCAATGACGACGACCGTTACTCAGCGTGCCGCTGCGGCTGAGGACACATCATCTGCGACAGTCGTAGCCGATGCGGTTGCCGACACGGAAACGGATAGAGATTCAGCGAAAGAGGGTCATTCCATCCACGGTGAAGTCTTCAACGAAGGCCCGCGCCAGGCCGCTTACCTCATCGATGGATGCGGCAAAATCAAATTCCCCGTGACGACTTCCAATGAACAGGCACGCAAGTTTATCGAGCAGGGCGTTGGGCAGTTGCACGGATTCTGGTACTTCGAATCCGAACGCTCGTTCCGTCAGGCCGCGTTGCTGGACAGCGACTGCGCAACCGCCTACTGGGGAATGGCAATGTCTAACCGCAGTAACGAAAAACGTGCAAAAGGGTTTATCGCAGAGGCACTGAAGCGCAAAGATAAAGTGGAAAAACGCGAACAGATGCTGATCGAAGCGCTGGACCGATTCCTTAACGCCAAGTCAGAAGACGACAAAGAAAAAGAAGAACGAGCGGACAAGTACGTGGCAGATCTTGAAGACATAATAATCGCCTGGCCGGATGACATTGAAACCAAGGCGTTTTTGTGTGAGTATCTGTGGTCGGGCAAACGTCACGGCCTGCACATGGCCTCAAACCTGTCAATCGATGCCTTGATCCAGCAGGTTCTTGATGTCGAACCCCTTCATCCGGTGCATCATTATCGCATTCATTTGTGGGACAATAAGAAGCCAGAACTGGCACTAAAATCTGCCGCGCTCGCTGGCCTGGCGGCTCCATCGATCGCTCACATGTGGCACATGCCAGGGCACACCTATTCCAAACTGCATCGATATCATGATGCCGTGTATCAGCAGGAGGCGTCGGCTCGTGTCGATCATTTTCATATGATGCGTGACCGAGTTCTTCCCGATCAGATCCACAATTTCGCTCACAACAATGAATGGTGTATTCGGAACATGATCTCGATCGGACGTGCCCATGACGCCGAAGCGCTCGCACGAAATATGCTCAGCATGCCGCGACATCCGAAGTACAATTCTCTCGAAGAATCCGGCAGTTTCAAATATGGTCGTGACCGACTCATCAATGTCCTCCAGAGTTTCGAAATGTATGAAACATTGGCAAGTCGGCGTGGCACGGCCTGGCTGGAAGACACTGGCGACGCTGACGAAGATCTGCGTCGTGATCGGGCCATCGGATCAGCGCTGGCGGCAACCGGTAACGAAACCGAAGCGTTGATCTATCGAGATCGACTGCAGAAGCTTCTGGAGGCCGAAAAACAGAATCTGTCAACTGCTGTCGTCGAAGCCGAAACAAAGGCACGGGATGCGAAGTGTGACGAAAAGGCTATCGAGAAGGCGAAGAAGGACGCTGAAAATAAAATCAAAGGAAAAATCGAAGGGTATGAAAAAGCTGTTTTCGAAATCAACGCCCGTGTCGCAGCAAGCAAGGGCGAATTCACAGAATCAATCGAGTTGCTCACAAAGGCTGGAGTGTCCAATGAAGATCTGATTGCTGCCATGCTTCAAGCAGGCAAGACTGACGAAGCCATCGAAAAGGCCGCTGCGAATGTCAAATCGAATCCCGGCGAGGTTCGGGCATTGGCCAGTCAGATCGAATCGTTGTATGCCGCGAACAGGAAGGAAGATGCCAAATCGACTTTTGAGCAGCTCCGCAAGATCTCGTCCACGATCGATCTCGACGTCCCACCGATGATGAGGCTGGCTCCAATTGCCGAAGAATTCGGCTACGCAGCAAACTGGCGACTTGCTCACGAAGTGCCTGCGGATATCGGCACGCGGCCAGACCTGGATGCACTGGGACCATTCCGCTGGTCGCCTCGAGAAGCTCCACAATGGACGCTGTTGGATTCCATCGGAGCAAATCTCTCGTTGAGTGACTATCAGAATCAGCCAGTCATTGTGGTTTTCTATCTGGGATACGGCTGTCTGCATTGCGCAGAGCAACTCCAGGCGATTGCAAAAAAATATGACGACGTCCGGAAGGCGGGCTTCACTGTCATCGCAATCAGTACGGACGAACAAATCAACTTGAAACGGGCGTCCGAAAGTCTCGACAATGAGTTTCCGTTTCCACTGGCGGCCGATCCTGAGATGAACATCTTTAAGGAATACCGATGCTACGACGACTTTGAAAAGGCGGCGTTGCATGGCACGTTTATTGTCGATACCCGTGGGAAAATTCGGTGGCAGGATATTAACTTTGAACCGTTCATGGATTTGGATTTTCTGATCAAAGAAGGCAGGCGACTCGTTTCCTTTGACCACACGATTCATGCACCTTCCAGCATTCATGTCACGGCTCAGACGAATTAATCTGCGGCCCGGATTCCTACCGCTCGCTTTACGAACTGGCAACACAATTTGCGTGTTGGCTCATGGGTCGCGACCTGATCAAATCACCATTCCACAAAACAGTTTCAAATTCGGACATGTATTGAGATCGAAGGCGTGCGATGAAAAAATCTGCCCTGGTGATGATGCTGCTCTGGTCTCTGATCGCTAACAAATCTGACGCGGATGATCGCCAGCCCGGACCGGAGAAACGCGGCGAGGTATTCTCTCAGGCGATTGCGAAGGAGGATCAAGGCGACGTTCGTTCTCCATCGGTCGTACCGGATGGTCAGACGAAGGCGGTATCGCGGGAAGGGGCTGAATACCTTGAGAGACTCAGCAAGGGCACGCCGTTCGGCACAGTGGATTTCGATTTGGAAGCGCTTCGGGCAGGCATGGGAACGCGCAACGAACCCTCGATTGAAGGGGTGAAGTTGATGCGGGTAATGATTGGGGACATTCCATGTGAATGGGTGCTGACTCCTGGCGCGGACCCCAATGTACGGCTGCTGTACCTGCACGGTGGCGGTTGGGTTTCAGGTTCGGGTGGAAACTATCTCCCGCTGGCCGCCGATATTTCCGCGGCAGCGAAGTGTGCCGTGCTTCTGCCTGACTACCGACTGGCACCGGAGCATCGTTTTCCTGCAGGGCTTGAAGATTGTATTGCTGCGCACGACTGGCTGATCGCGAATGGTCCGTCCGGTCCTGGCCCGGCGCGGGCGACATTCATTGCCGGGGATTCGGCAGGAGGTAACCTGACTCTTGCAACACTACTGGCGTTGCGAGACCGCAAGCGGACGCTGCCTGCTGGTGGAATCGCAATTTCGGCGGCGACGGATTTTACGCTGGCGAGCGAATCTCTTAAGACTGTCCATGATCCCATTATCAGCGCGCGAACGATGCCAGAATTTCGCGATCGATATCTGGAGAAAATGGATCCCCGCAACCCGCTGGCCTCACCAGTCTTCGGCGACTTCCATGGCATTCCGCCACTGCTGATTCAGGTCGGCGAATACGAAATGCTCCGCGACGACAGTGTGCGAGTAGCAGAGAAGGCAGTTTCCGACGAGATCTCGGTGAAGCTCGAAGTGTGGCCAGGCATGGTGCATGTGTTTCAGATTCGGGGGTTGCCGGAATCTCGCGAAGCCATCGAGCACATTGCTGAATTTCTACGCGCACACTTGCCGAAGTGACAACAATCGGATTGCCGGAAGAGCAGGAACTACCGGGCTGAACAACCGAACGCTGGCGCGTGACGGCTGATTGAGTCACGACACCTAATTGACCGCTCGATGCTTATTCTTCCGGCACCGTCTCCTCCTGTGGCGGTAGTTCCTCCAGCACTTCAAACTCACCAAATACAGGTGTCTCAAGCTCGACGTAGCCCACGGGGTGACTCGACACGAATTCGCGTGGCTGAGCTTCCAGATGCGGATTGTCGGTCGCATGAGTTCGTTCCTGAGCACGCATCCTCGCATCTTCGTAGGCTTCAGGGACCCATTTACCTTCCTGAAGATAGATATTATTGAATTCCAGCAATCGACCAGTCGCCAGATTCAGACTTGTGATGGCCTTGTTGTAGGCGACCACCTGCTGATAGTAAGCACCTTCAGCTGCAGCGACGCTTGCCTGAGCGCGAAGTACAAGATCCAGTGTCAAAGTACCGACGTCGCGTTTGGCTTCAAGTAGTTCGACTCGTTCTTTAGCCGCTTCCAGGCGATTGAGGTTCGACTGAGCCGCGGCGTAAGTTGCCGCGACATCCTGAATGGCATTCGTAATGTCGTGGGCAATACTGCGTTCCTGAGCGGCGAGTACGGCATTGGCTTTTGCAACCTGCAGCTCGTAGTTGCGTGCCTGACTGCGTGCCTGGCGCAGGCCGATTGGCATACTGAACTGCATTCCAACGTTCCACTGATTCAGGTCGTCATGTGCCATGGACCCCAACGCACTGTTTGTCGGTGTACCGGTGGCGGGATCGATGATCGTTTGGCTGCGCAGAGTATTGCCGACCCCCAGCAGGTTGTAACCACCGACTGCGTTCAGGCTGGGACGTACAAGGTTGTTGGCTGCGTCCAACTGCAGTAGCAGACTTTTGATTTGCCATTTCTGACGCCGTAATTCGACACGATACGTCAGCCCATCAACCAGACTTGTGTGCCAGTCCGGAAGCAGTTCTGCAACAATTGGCTCCTCGGCTGGTCTCAGCACAGTCCCGTCATTCATCGGCAATCCCACGAGTCGCCGCATTTCGGATTCGGTCTGGTACAGTTGATTTAGTGACAGCTCGAGGCTGGATTTTGTTTCATACAGTCGATCGCGGGCCTGCAGTTCTTCGGCCTTTTCCAGAGTCCCAATTTCGAACTTTGTTTGCGCCTCGCGCCACGTCTGAAAGGCACTCTCATGAGCAGTCACGCTCGTGTCATAAAGGCGATACGCAAGGTAAAGATCCCAGTACGAATTTTCGATGTCACGCAGTGCAGTTCGGACGGCGACTTCAAAATCCGCAAGTGAAATATCCTGGTTGATTCGGGCAATGGCCACGCCCTGACTCACCCCGGTGATCGCTCCGAAAGCCGGGTTTGTCGGTCCGGCAACTCGTGTGTATTCGACGCCGCTGCCCGCGAGGAGTGGCTGAATAAACTGGGCACCAAGGACACCCTGATAGACCGACGGATAATAGCTGCTTGAAGAGTTAGACCAGTTGTCTGACCAGTTGCTGATCACCGCGACGTTGCCGCCGCTGGCGAAGGCTTTCCCGAGTGCCGTATTAAAGGCTCCGCTTTGTGAACTGTTCTGCGGCAGCGTTGGCACGTTGAGCCTGGTATCCTGACCAGAGAATATCAGGCTCGACGTTAAACGAGTGTCGAAATCTGCCAGAGCCGCATCCATCCCTCGGCGACCGAACAGAATCCCCGTTTCCTGAATCGCGGAGTCATATACCGACGCGACACCAGCCGGATTTGTCAGCACGGCTTTGGAACCGACACCACCGAGCGCGCTGGTTTCGATGATTTCATTGTGCGAAAGCGAGGTGAGCATTAATTCGTGCAGGGTCACCTCTCGCACCTCGTCATCGACGCGCCGCTGCAGATTGCGAGGTTCACCGCTGAGTGCCACAGCTCGGGCTGTGACGTTGTCAATGGCTGGGTACTCAATCGACGTCGCGTAATCGCGATAGGATGTGATCGGCTTGTCTCCGTCCACGTATTGCAGTTCGCCCGGACTCTTTTTTCGTGTCATTGAACACCCGGAAAGCATCATCGATGATGACAATGCGCCGATCAGAATCAGCCGGGGCATGCGGGCGCGACGACCAGACACCGGCTGGGGGCTCGATGCCTTGAGCAGATGACGACGGGCAATCTGCCGCCGTACAGATCGCGAAAGTGTCTCGATCCATTCCCGAACACGAATCGCAACGTTACCGAATGCGAATGATCTCATGTGACGTCCCTGTCCTAAGTGAACTGTCACATGTCGTTCCTTGCCTGAATGGCATGCAATGCGGTTCAGGAAACGTGCAGTTCGTCTGTGAAGCACGAACATCTTTGTCCCGTACTTCACATACGAACGGGCGAACTGCTGAAAATCGCAGAACTCGCCAATGTGACAGATCAACCAGATGAGCTATCGTCGCAGCGTTCAGCAGGACATGAGTGTGCAGCATCAGGACCATATTCCGTATATGTCATTCCCAGCTTCTTCTTGAGAAAGACAACCTCACCCGCATCGTTTCCCTCAACGGCATGACCGGCAAATTGCAAAAGGTAGCCACCGAAAAAACAGACACATGGCCACCATGCGGTCGCTCCTGCCAGGATCGTCCACGGTGTGCCAATAAAAGTCAGTGGTATCCCGATCAAATGCAGTCCCTGATTGACTCGATTCCGGTGCCGGGGCAAGTAGTTTTTCAGGAAAGCTTTTATCATCGTTCGGAACCCTCAGAGTCTAGAACAGCGCAGCCGGACTATTCCGCACAGCCGTCAAATTTTACCGGATCGAAACCGATCATCGGAATTGATTCGCCGTTCAGATGGACTCGCCGCATAGGAATTCCGTGCCTTTCCAGGTATATTGAGCTGAGATCCACCGTCCGGCGACAGCAGCGAGTACGCAAACCAGTCGCCTATTGTTCGAATACTATTCCCCCCGTTCAGATGTTTCAGATCGTGTCCTTCCTACGATACGAGAGGCAGCAGGATTATGACGACAACAGAAACCACTGCAAGTACCGAAGTAGGCAGCTACTTTATCTCGAATTATCCGCCTTTTTCTCAGTGGAAATCCGACTTCGTCCCGATCGCGATTGAAGCACTGGATTCAGATGCTGAGCTGACCACAAACACGCCGCTTGGTTTGTATATTCACATTCCGTTCTGCCGGAAGCGCTGCAAATTCTGCTATTTTCGAGTCTACACTAATCAGAATGCCCAGGCGATTGAAAACTATGTTCAGGCTTTGATGCGCGAAATTGAACTCATTAGTCAGCGATCCGCTATCGGAGATCGCGAACTGAAATTTGTGTATTTTGGCGGTGGAACGCCCAGCTACCTGAGTTCGCGACAGCTCCGATCTCTGCGAGATCGAATGAGTGAATACATTTCCTGGGATCGCGCGGAAGAAGTCACCTTTGAATGCGAACCCGGCACATTGAACCTGGAGAAACTTGAAACGCTCCGCGACATGGGCATCACCAGGATTTCTTTGGGCGTCGAAAACTTTGACGACCGTATTCTGGAAGAAAACGGTCGAGCACATCTGTCGCCGGAGATTATGCGTGCCTATGACTGGATTCAGCAAGTGGGATTCCCGCAGGTCAATATCGATCTGATTGCCGGGATGATCGGGGAGACCGATGAGAACTGGCAGCGTTGCGTGGAAAAAGCTGCGGCGATGCAGCCCGACAATATCACGATGTATCAAATGGAACTGCCATTCAATACGGTGATTTCAAAGGAGATGCGGGAAACCGGAATCAAATCACCGGTGGCAGACTGGCCGACGAAACGACGTTGGGTGAGCGAAGCGATGGATCGACTTCTGGCAGCCGGTTATCACGTCTCAAGTGGCAATGAGATGATCAAAAATCCTGCAACCGATCACTTTGTTTATCGCGATCATTTGTTTCGAGGCAGCGATTTGATTGCCACCGGTGTCTCCAGTTTCGGTCATTTTCAAGGTGTTCATTATCAGAATCTGGATGGAATTGATGAGTACATGGAAACCGTCAATCGCGGTGAATTGCCAATCAATCGGGCGCTGAAACCGACTCCGCATCAGATGCTGATTCGTGAGTTGGTCCTGTTGATGAAAGAAGGTCAGGTTGATCTTGGACGTATCAATCAAAAATACAATGTTCGAGTTCAGGAAGAATTTGCCTCCCCGTTCCGCAATCAGCAAAATGCCGGATACCTTAATATCGACGGGGACAGGTTAACTTTGACTCGCAAAGGACTGTTGCAGGTAGACAGCCTGTTGCCGGAATATTTTGAAGCGCAGCACAGATCGGTCAGATATACGTAGCAGTTGAAGTGCAACTGAATCCAGAAAAACCGGCATTATTGGAAAAATCTACCCAATCGTTAAAGTCGAACACTCAGCAGCGTCGATGAAAGTGATACGACGTGTCAGCGTGTTGAACGCTGACACTGGTGAAAATTTTCATATCATCGGAATGGCTGAGATGTTTCATCGCCTGCTCGGACTGGGTTTACTTCTACTTGTATGTTTCACGGGTTGCAGTCTGCGTGACCACCGAGGCTGCAATTGTCAGCATCACGGGCGCATGCATCGTCAGTCCGCGAATCCAAACACAATCTACAACCCACATGACGAATGCACGTGTCCGGCTCCGCTTTATCCAGGCGATCAGCAGTGTCAGGGGAACTGTCGAAAACACAAGCGTCAAAGGCCATTACGGCGAACAACGGCTGCCCTTCGTCGAAATTCAAAGCATTGGTTAACTGGGTTGAGTGGGAGCGGATCTGACGGCGGTTGCTGTTCGGATGAATGTTGTATAGACGGACAAATGGCAGGCCCGCAGATGATGGGTCAACCTGTGATGTATGCACAAAATGGCTGCGTTCAGCCTGCGTGGGGAACTCAACAGTCCTGCTGCTGCGATTCGTGTTCCATGTCAGTGTCGAACGGGTGGTTCGAAGACGGCGTGACTTCAGAAGCGTGGTTCAATGACTCAGCAAGCTCGAACTCATCGGGTTGTGGTTGCGGAGAATCACAGGCTGACAGCGGTCCAGTCTATATGCCCGAACAAAGCGAAGCTTACGAATACTCGGCGGACTCCCCCGCAATGAACATCCCTGTGCCTGACCACACAAGTCATGGTCCTCGGTCGTTCCCGCCGACATCGCCGCACAGTTTTTCGTCGCCAAACGGCTCGCCTGGCAATCACAATATGGAAAGTGCTCCAACGGCACCAACAGATCAAAGGACCGTGCCGATGCCGCAGGATATGACCCCCATAGATCCGATGGTGCTTCCGCGAACGAATCCTAACGGTTTTGATCCCACCGAAGATGCCGCGCCACCTGCGGACCGGGCGGTGGATCCCATCAGCTACGAACTTCCACGACTGCCACCAATTCCTGAGCGAGTACACTACTCAACATTCAGGCGGCTTGAGGCACAGCATTTTCGACCGATCCAAATCAATTCCCAACAGTCGCTGCAGTAGCAACGGAAATTCCTGATTCGGACTATCCGGCACGATCGTCGTTGTTGGCACAGGCATGTTCGACACTCCGCAACTGTCTGGCAGTTCGCTTGTTCGAGAGATTTTTCGGGATCGTACTTTTCAACCGTGACGATAAGATTTTCCAGAACTCGCAAGTCTGCGTATTCAGGAAAGTCAACCAATGAATGCCCGTGTCTTTTTGCTCGCACTGTTCACCGCTGCCTTTATGGCTGTATGGGATGCTGATCGACCAGCCAAAAGTCCAGTCGCCACGAATCAGGCGGGCTTGCAACATGCTGCTGCGTCAGTATCGCAAGACACCGCCAGCCTGATTCCGTTGCCACACGATTTGCAGTCCGGAACCTGGCATGTGTTTAATCACGACGGTGATACGTTTCACATCACTGTCCAGCACAGAAGCAGCAAACCGAGCCGACCATGCAAAGTCGCTTTGATGGAACCGGAAACTGAAAAACGTATCTGCGTGGTGACGGCAGCGGACGGCATTCGCTGGTGCTTTATCAAACAGCAACCTCGAACTGCGCAAAAATCGGAATCTAACACTCGATAGACATGAACCCTGACACGCGCATCCCGGAGGTGTTCAGGCGATGGGCGGCTGTTATGATCGCTCGATCAATAACGATCGTGGCTACGCTCGCCAGAGCGTGCAGATCCGCCGCCGGGCGACGGCCGCTACGATCGAAATGGGACAGTTGTTTTCAGAGTGATCCTTAACCATTCGAGTCAAGGTTGCGTGAACGGCGCTAATCATGGTCGGGGGGACACAAATCCTGCACAAGCCAGTTCATGACGACTTGCTGAACGCTGATGCGGTATCGGGCGCGTAGTCATCACGAAATGCTTTTTCGAAATCGTAGAGGTCAAAAAAGTCTGAAAGCTGATCGTTGGGTGTCCGACGCATTTCACCTGCCTCGATCATTTCGAAGACGATATGCCCGAAGTCGGCAGTTGATGTCACGCCCCAGCTCTTGAAGACTGTAATGCTGAGCATACCGAAATGCTGCAACGCCAGTTTTCGCAAACCATCCAGTAACTCAGGTCCCGTGATATGGCCGGAAACTTCAGATCTTCGATCGCGACCCAGTTCTTCCTGGGTAAATCGCAGCGCCGAGTACACAAATTTAAAAGCGCTGGGATGATAAGTGCTTGATTGAGTATAACTGGCGGTAGAGCCCATTCGAAACGTCCTGTGTGGCGAGAGGTGCCGTAATTCATCGTTTCTTAACAGCCGTCTGCGAGTCTACATCAAATGCCTTTCAGATAAAAGAGCCGCTTACATATTTTCGTCGTCGTCGCCGTCATCAGTCGGTTGAATTCTCCCACTTCGCGAAATCACGGTGACAATATCGTTTTCCGCTGTCATAACACGTCTGCCATCTGAAAAGACCACAACGAGTTTGCGGGCCAGAAGTTCCTGTGAGATCACACGTCCCTGGCCATTCTTCGTGACCACCATCGCGCCTACAGGCGGAAGTTCACGGCGGTGCTGTTCATACGTGTCGTATTCGTAGCGCAAACAGCATTTCAGCCGACCACATCGCCCGGAAATTTTATTTGGGTCCAGCGTCGCCTTTTGCAGTTTTGCCATCTTCATGGAGACGGCGGGCATTTCCTGCAAGTGTGTGTTGCAACAAAGTGGTTTGCCACAGTCACCGTAATCCGCCAGCAATTTGGCTTCGTCCCGAATTCCGATCTGACGCATTTCAATGCGCATGTTGAATTCCCGCGCCATGACTTTTACAAGCTCACGAAAATCGACGCGGCCTTCAGACAGATAGTATAAGATCAGTCGCTCACCTCCGAATATCTGTTCGATATCGATCAGTTGCATTTTCGTCAGGCGTTCAGAAATCATCGCGGCAGCCTGCTGGAAATTCTGCTTTTCACGGTCGGCGATTTCAGATCGAGTCCGACGGTCTTCACTGGTCGCGATTCGCAGGATGCGTCCCGAGTTGGATCGGGTGTTCCCGAGATAATCGTGAGTCCGTTCGGTTGCCGGGCACAGCACCGTTCCCCACTCGACACCGCGTTCAGATCGAACGACCACTTCTTCACTGCGTCGAAACACCGTGCTGCGGCGTCCTTCGAACTCACCAAGGAGTCTCATGGCTCCGTAGCGAACGACATAACGTTGCGGTTGTTGGTCCTGAAGAGTGTCTTCCACGAATTTCCTGCCTTTTAACCCTCAAACTTCTGACGGGCGCAGACTATACCCCGCCCGGCTCGAAATCCAAAGCGTGGACGCAGGACTGAACTTCGGATCGCCCGAAAAACAACTGTTTGACAGGGACAGCCTGAGACCTTTCCGCTCACTTATTGATTGAGCGATCCTCAGATCCTCGACGTGGTTGAATCCCGGACGTTCCTCACGTAATCTGCGGACCTGAGCGAACCGTGATCCAATTTTCCACCTCGTATATCGATAGGCCGATTTCGAATCTTTCGAAACGGCAGGTGCTTCATGATTCTGAGCGGCAGCGAAATCAAAGCTCGACTTGGTGGCGACATCGGGATTGAGCCGTTCAATGAAGATCAACTGAATCCGAACAGTTACAACCTGCGCCTGCACGATGAACTGCTGGTCTACGAAGAGATCGTCCTGGACATGAAGCGCCCCAATCGCTTTCGCCGGATTACGATTCCTCCCGAAGGACTGGTGCTGGTACCCAATCAGATGTATCTCGGTCGTACAGTGGAATATACCGAAACGCGAAATCTTGTGCCGATGCTGGAAGGCCGTTCGTCCATAGGGCGGCTGGGAATGTTTGTGCATATTACCGCAGGATTCGGCGACGTGGGTTTCTGTGGATTCTGGACACTCGAAATGCTGGCCGTACAACCGGTCAGAATCTATGCAGGAGTGCAAGTCTGCCAGATTTTTTATCACACAGTTCAAGGTGCCATTACAGAATATGCCACCGGAAAGTATCAACGCAATTCCGACATCCAGCCCAGCCTGTTGTACCGTGAACTCACCGCGCGCGATGAACGCCAGCGCCAACTGGATTTTGGAAACGGTGAACAACCGTAGCATGAGACTCCAGACTCGTGCCTGTTGTTGTTTCTATTTCTATAACTGTTTCTATAACTGTTTCTGTTCCGTTGGCCGAGCGAGTCTGGAGACTCGTTCTACGAATTGCAGCAACGATCGACGATGAACCACCCCTCCACTCGCACACTGATTGACCAGTTGAACTCTGGTGAACTTTCCTCAAGGCAGCTCACTCAGTCATGTCTTGATCGCATTGCGGCACTGAACGGCCAACTCAATGCGTTTGTTTTCGTCGATTCAGCCGCTGCGTTGCAGCAGGCGGACCATATTGATCGGCGACGAAAGGCGGGTGAACGTATCGGACGTCTGGCAGGTCTGCCGATCGGAATCAAAGACAACATCTGTCAAAAAGATCGACTGACGACGTGCGGCAGTCGCATGCTTCAGAATTTTCGACCACCATACGATGCGCATGTTCTGGAACGCCTCCGCGCGGACGATGCAGTCATCTTAGGCAAGCTGAATCCTGACGAGTTTGCGATGGGATCTTCAACGGAAACCTCCGTTTTCGGGCCAACTCGGAATCCATGGGATCCCACTCGTTCCGCTGGCGGTTCGAGTGGAGGATCGGCCGTTGCCGTCGCTTCCGGAATGGTCCCGTTGGCGCTGGGTTCAGATACTGGTGGCTCAATTCGTCAACCCGCGAGTTTTTGCGGCGTTGTTGGCATGAAGCCCACGTATGGGCGCGTCTCTCGATACGGTCTGATTGCTTACGCCAGCTCGCTGGATCAGATTGGGCCACTCGCCGGCGATGTTTACGGGGCAACATTGCTCCTGGAATGCATTGCAGGGCATGATCGACGCGATTCGACCTCATTAAATATCGAAACTCCGGCATGGACGGCGAATCTTGATCGGCCACTGGATGGCCTGCGGATCGGAATCGCGGATGAATACTTTACTGAAGGCCTCGACTCCGAAGTTGAATATCACGTGCGCGAAGCACTGCGAGTTCTGGAATCTGCCGGTGCAACACTGCATTCGGTATCCCTGCCACACTCAAAGTATGCCGTCGCAACGTATTATCTGATTGCGTGCAGCGAAGCATCGAGTAATCTGGCACGCTTCGATGGCATTCATTACGGGCACCGCGCCGAGAAATTCAATGACCTTATCGATTTGTATTGTCAGAGTCGTGGCGAAGGATTTGGTGCGGAAGTAAAACGGCGCATTATGCTTGGGACGTATGCGCTGTCAGCGGGTTACTACGACGCCTATTATCTGAAGGCCCTAAAAGTCCGGCGTTTGATCGCCAACGATTTTGCGAAAGCCCATGAAACTGTCGATATCATCGCTGGCCCCGTCGCGCCGACACCGGCGTTCCGCCTGGGAGAAAAGCTGAACGATCCACTCGCGATGTATCTCGGCGACATTTACACTATCAGCACAAATCTGGCCGGTCTTCCGGGAATCTCAGTACCATGCGGACTGACGGCTGGTAAGTTACCTGTGGGACTGCAGTTTCAGGCACCAGCCCTTGATGAAGCTCGACTTCTGCAAGTGGCTCACCAGTACCAACAACTGACCTCGTGGCATTTGGAAACCGCTGGAGAATTCCTGTGACAAACCAACGAAGATTATTCATCAGGTCAGTTTATATTCTACTCCTGCTGACAGCTTTCTTCAGTATGGAGAGGGTTGGTGACGCTCAATCAGACACGAAATCCCAGGCAAGTGAATCAACCAGTCAACTCGCCGAACAGGTCCGAAAGTCGCTCGTCGTTGTACGGGCGACAGATCGAGCTGGTGACGAAGCAGGTTTTGGCGCGGGCTTCGCAGTGGATCAGCCGGGACTGATTGCGACGGCTCGACACGTCATTGGAGACGGGCGAGATTTTATTGTGGAACTGCCAGATGGGACAAAGGCAAACGTTGTGGAAGTTTTTGCATCTTCCAGCCAGCTTGACCTTGCTATTATTCGAATCGACGACACGTCAATGCAACCGCTGCCACTTTCTACTCAGGAACTGTTGGCTCAAACTCCACTCATCGCATTGGGCCATCCTCTTGGCCGTAAAAATCAAATGGCGAGCGGGACGTTTTCTGGCAACCATGAAATCGACGACATTGAGATGATGGAACTCGCAATGCCGATCGAACCCGGGAACAGCGGTGGTCCAGTCCTTACAGTCGATGGCGATGTGGTCGGGCTGGTCACAATGAAGTCCTCGGTCAAAAACAGCGTCGGGTATGCACTTTCCGTAAAACTGATCAGACAGTTGATTGATGAACCAAACCCGATACCAATGGCCCGATGGAAAACAATCGGTGCTCTGGATTCAAGATGGTGGAAGCCGGTCTTCGGAGCGGAGTGGAAACAGCGGGCCACAAGAATTCTGGTGAAAGGTGTTGGTGATTCCTTCGGAGGTCGAACGCTGTGCGTGCGGCAGGGGCAAGTTCCTGAATTTCCGTTCGATCTGAAAGTGGATGTCAAACTGGGTGACGAACAGGGCGCGGCGGGACTCATCTTTCATTCCGATGGCAGTGATCGACACTACGGCTTTTATCCAAGCGCGGGAAATTTGCGGCTCACGCGATTCGATGGCCCTGACGTCGGATCCTGGACAATTCTGCACAACGAACCACACGCGAGCTATCGAGCGCAGGATTGGAACACATTGGTTGTACGAATTCATGCTGATCATTTCGAGTGCTTTCTGAATGGCAAGAAAGTGATCGAATCACGTGACGACCTGATTCCGCACGGTGCGACTGGATTGGCGGCGTTTCGCGGCACGCTGGCTGAGTTTCGCCGTTTTCAGACAGGAACAGATTTGCTGCCTGGGTCGCTTAGCGATGAAGCTCGGGCTGCAGTCAACGAGATTCTTTCCACCATCCGTCCAAATCACCCTGCGGATACCACTGCAGTCGCGAAGTTGATTCCGTTCGGCGCGCAGGCATCGGATGCGATTGCGGCGGAAGCAGTTCGCATGGAACAACGGGCAAAGCGGCTGCGACAACTGGCCGTGGAAACCCATGAAGCCAATGTTCGCAGCCAACTGATTAAGTTCCTGTCGTCGAACAATGCAGAACCCGAAGATGCAGGTGAAACGAAGAACGATACTTCACTCCTGCACGCGGCGCTGCTCATCGCGCGAATGGACAATGCGGACGTCGATGTCGAAGCGTACATCGATCGCGTCCAGCAGTGGACAGAAGAGATCTGCGGAACGCTGGCTGAGGATGCTGACGAAGCCGCCCGGCTAGTGGCGATGGATCGATATTTCTTTGAGGCACTTGGTGTTCACGGAAGTCGCTTTGAATACTACACCCGAGCCAACAGTTACATCAATGAGGTGATCGAAGACCGTGAAGGAATTCCTATCACATTGTCTGTCCTTTACATTGAACTTGGTCGCCGATTGAAGCTGAATATTCAGGGAATCGGTTTACCGGGACACTTCGTCGTGCAGTTCACGCCTGCTGCCAATCCGACGGAATCGCAGATCATCGATCCCTTTGAACGCGGCAAACGACTGTCCGAAGAAGAGGTAGTCACCCGACTTTCGGAAGCGCGTTTTCCAAATCTGCCGCAATTTCGCGTCCCGCAGACAACGGCACAAATCTGCGAACGCATGATCGGCAATCTTTTGGGACTGGCAGAACGCGAAAAAGATGACGCGGCAGTTCTGCGGTATCTTGAAACACTCGTCGAAATCGACCCCGCAAATCCTGAATACCGTGCGAAGCGTTTGGAAATGCGAGCACGCTCTGGGCGGCTGACGAACGCGATTGAAGATGCAAACTGGTTTTTCGACAACCAGCCGGAGGGTATCGACCTGGAACGTCTTAGTTCTCTCCGCACAACTCTGGAAACAGACCTCGCACGGCAACAGGCAGAACATGCCGATGCGGAGCGATGCGAGCTACCCTAAGCGATTTCAGCAGGCTTGACAAACATCAGTAATTTCCTGCAATGGATTTGGCAGATCAGGCAGACTGCGTCGAGGAATCCTGTCAATCGGGATAATCCGAGTGTGCGACATGGCGTTTCGCTGGACTGACTTTGCAGGATATGACGAATCTTCAGATAGCGGGAGTTGTGCGCTGTGTCGCTCGTTGGGCGGACCACAGCGCTAAACGTTCTTCCTGAAGGCTACCCGAAAACATTGTCAGCACGAATGATTCCCAAATCCGGACAGCCCCAACAGCCATTGAACGCAACTCGCGCGAGCGGCGTTTTGATTTGGTTGCGCCGACTCCTGCGAAACCGGCAAGCATTTTGCATTCTCGGGGGCACCGCAATTGTTGCGACCTGCGGAATTCTGAGCGCGTCGCTTGATGCAACCGTTCAGGCGGGTCAGTTCGGAGAAGAGACGCCTCGACATTCCGGAATGATGATCACGCCGGGCGGAGCCGACTCAACTACCGGAACGATTCCTTCCTGGCGTTCGCCAACCCGCTCTGCGACTGCACCCGGCACGAACACTTCTGTATCGGTTGGCCAGCAAGGTGCCACGAAGGCAGCGCCAAGGGCCACTCTTGGTCGTCCAATTCTCTCACGGGAAGCATCAGGCAATTTGCAACAACCAGATGTGGCTCCGTATGAATATAGCGGTAACAGTGAAGTGGAAGTCCTGATTCGCCCATCGACGGCAGGAACCCTGCAGAAACACCCGTCAGTCCAACCCAACAATTCGATGTTCATATCGCAAGAGTCGGCAGGCAATGTTCCAGATGTTCCGCTATCGCATCGATCCAATGAAAGCGAGCCGTTGTTTCCTGATTCCGTCGCGATCGCACAACAGACGGATCCGCAGAATTCTCGCATCATCAACTCAGACACGCAGCATTTTTCGATGCCTCATCATTCTGGCTACGCTCCGGGAACATCTGGATTTCGCGCAACAGTCGAGTGTGACGCGTCGCAATGGATGGATCCCTATTACGGTCGAACCGGGCAGATCCCGAACGGTCGCGAGTTTTCTCCGACTCCAGCACCATCGGTCGTGCTGCCGAATGATTTTGTTGCCTGGTGGGATCCTTTGGTGCGTGAAAGTGCCGGGCTGGCTCCAAACGCCGTGCCTGTGGAAGTTGCGACACTGGTGCAGCAGGCATTGGCCCATGCACCACAAGTTCAGGTGCTGCAGGCGGATCCCGAAGTGCAGTACACGATCGTACGTCAGGAACAGGCCGCATTTGACTGGCGTGCGTTCCTGGACGCCAAATATAGTGACCTGAACGATCCGATTGGAAATACATTGACGACGGGAAACAATGCTACTCGCTTCAGTGACAACAAAGTGAATTCTCAGGGCGGATTCAGACGCCGCACGGAGGCCGGCGGCGAGTTTCAAATTGCTCAATCCATCGGTCATCAGTACAACAATTCCCGATTTTTGCTGCCGAATCCACAAGCGACCACTCGTCTGGAACTCAGCTTTCGTCAGCCGATTCTGAACCATGCAGGGACAGTCTACAACCAGAATCAAATCGTTCTGGCGGGAATCAGTTCCAACATCAGCAGTGACGAATCCTTGCAGGATCTTCAGACGCACCTGTTCAGCGTGGCAGAAGCGTACTGGAGCCTGTACAAAGCCCGAGCCGAATTCTTTCAGCGTCAAAAGCTGCTGGCGTCATCTCAGGGTGTCCTGCAGACACTGGCAGGTCGTAATCAGGTCGATACCATTCCGCGTCAAATTCTGCGAGCGAAAGCCGCTGTCGCGCGAGCCGAATCGCGAATGCAGCGCGCTGTTACGGATATTCGCAATGCAGAATCGCGTCTGCGTTTGCTTGTGAACGATCCGGAAATGCTTAACAGAGGTCCGCTGGAGTTCACGCCAGCCGAATCGCCCGCTGCGATCGCATCGCCGATTGGGCTTCGCGAAACACTGGAAACCGCACTTGTCAATCGCCCCGACATTTCTCGCGCCATTCGAGAGATGAGGGCTTCCAGTGTCCGCATCGGCGTCAGCAAAAACGAACTGCTGCCGCGTCTGGATTTTCTTGTGACGTCGTATGTTGCCGGACTTCAGGAACGGACTCAGATTGGTGATGCACTTGGAAATCAATTCAATACTGGCCGTCCAGGATATACAATCGGACTCGAATTTGAAGTGCCGCTCGGAAATCGTGCGGCAAAGGCCAAACTGGAACAGCGACAGTGGGAACTGAAGCGTGCCATCAGCGCGTTTCGTGTCACGGTCGAAACGTCACTGACGGAAGTAGAAATCGCCAATCGCGAAACGGACACGTCGTACCGTGAAATGCTCGGCAAATATCAGGCAATGGTTGCCGCTCAAAACGAGGTTGCGTACCTGCAGGATCGTTTCAGCCTGTTGCCTCGCGTCGAAGATTCCACGATGCTCTTGCTGGAGGATCTGCTGGACGGATACGAACGACTGGCCGATGAAGAATCCGCCTTCGTGCAATCGCAAACCGGCTATGCCTTGTCAATCATCCAGTTGCGACGAGCGACCGGTACACTCATGCGGTCTCGGCAGGCAACGCCGGAAATTGACGCTGGCGAATCCCAATGGATGTCTTCTCGCGCGACCCAAACAGCAGACGACAGCGAAGAACGTGCCTCACGAACAGTCAGTTTCCGCCCGACGGAACCTCTGGACGAGAACGGACGTCCGCCAGCTGCGTGGTCAGTACCAATGCAAGCGCGTGCCGGGAATCATGTGATCGATACGGCCCCTCCAGCGAAGTCGGCGGCTGAAAACTCAGCCGTGCGACAGGCGTCCTCAGCCCGCCCGGTGTCGGACTTCGGACACTCGTTCGGAAACTGATATGTCCGATTCCACTTTCGCACCACAACATGAGCAGCGACAGTTGCTTTTGCGACCTGCTGCGTCCCGCCAACTTGCTCGCGCGACGTCGATACAACTGATACCGCATATTCGAGAACTCGCGGCGTCCTTGTCGTCGGCTCCAATCGCGCAACTGCGTCACGAAGTCAATGTTGTTCGTGGCGAAATGGCACGCGGCGAGGCACCGGGCGAACCGCATATCCTGATCGCGGGATTGGCGCTCGCCACAGAGGCTTTACGACGTACCGAAACAGTCACGCTCTACAACGAACAATTGCTGGCTGCGATCGCGATGACGCGCCGCTGCATCGTGCAGATGCAGACAGGTGAAGGCAAAACGTTTGTGGCGTTGGTGGCGGCATTGCATCTGTCACTTACCGGGCGTGGCGTGCATGTGATTACGCCAAACGTCTATCTTGCTGAGCGAGATTTCCAGTTGGCAGCCAAGGTCGCCGAACCGCTCGGTATCACGGTCGCCTTATTACCGGAACGAGTGGATGCCGCAAAGAAATTACCTGCCTACGATGCAGATGTCACCTACGGTACGGGACATGAATTTGGTTTTGACTATTTGCGTGACCAGTTGACGCTGCGAGAAAGATCCCGAGAACGAATGGGCAACCGCCTTCTGCTGAATCTTCGTCCAACAGCGACTTCGCGCCGCGTCACGATGCAGCGTGGACTGGCGTATGCTGTGATCGATGAGGCCGATAGTGTGCTGATCGATGATGCAGGATCTCCTCTGGTGCTGAGTTTCGGATCGAATGATCGTGCGCCTGATGCGGAGGCTCATCTGACAGCGAAAGCTCTTGCCGATTTGTTGAAGCACGATACAGAGTTTGTAGTTGAACCGTCGAATGGTCGAGTGGCATTGACCGAAGCAGGTGTTGCACGATGTCATGCTGAGGATGTTGCCATTCCCGTGCTTCAGCTTGTCAGGCCGTGGACAGAATACGTGCATCAGGCGTTGCGAGCTCAACATCTTTTCCGCCGCGGCGTGCATTATGTGATTCAGAAAGACGAAGTTCGGATTGTTGATGAAACCACAGGGCGAATTTTTGAGGATCGTTCGTGGCAGGATGGTTTGCATCAGGCAATCGAAGCTTCGCAGGGACTACCGATTACCGCTGAGAAGCAGGCAGTCGCCCAGGTGACTCGGCAGAGATTCTTTCGTTTGTATGAAAATCTTTCCGGGATGACCGGGACGGCAACCGGCTGTGCACGGGAACTGAGCGACGTGTATTCGCTGAGTGTGGAAGAAATTTCGCTGCACCTCCCTTCACAGCGAGTCGTCCTTCCAACAAGATTCTTCGTGAGCAATTCAGCAAAATACCATGCGATTGCTGCGGACGTCGTGCTGGTCCAACAACTTGGTCGAGCGGTCCTGATCGGGACTCGATCCATTTCAGACAGTGAAACGCTGGCGGGAAAACTTGCGTCACTGTCCATCGAATGCCAGTTGCTCAACGGGCTGCAGGATGCCGCTGAAGCCGAAATTGTGAGTCGTGCAGGGAATCCTCGCCAGGTGACGATCGCCACGAATCTGGCAGGACGCGGGACGGATATTCATTTACATCCGGATGTGAAGGCCAACGGTGGTCTGCATGTGATTGTTGCTGAGTGTCAGACGTCGTCTCGCATGGATCGGCAATTGATCGGCCGCTGTGCGCGGCAAGGCGATCCAGGTTCCGCGCAGGCTTACGTATCGGCGGAGGACAGCCTCATAGCAGTTCATGGTCCGTGGCTGGTGGAAGCCATGCTGCGTGAAGCCGATGCCAACGGAGAAATCGACGCAGATTTCGCTCCACAACTGAAGCGAATTCAGACCTCCGCCGAACGCCAGCAATACGCTTCCCGCATCAACATGCTCCACCGCGACATCGCGCGAGATTCGCTGTTGAAGAATGTCAGATAGGCGACCCTTGTCTTCACGAGCATAGGACAGTCTAACTACTGTTGAAGATCAATGCTGTCAGTTTCCTCCAGTGTGACACCATCAGGCGTGATGGCCCTTTCTGACGCGCGTGATTCACCTTCTGGCGACACAAGCATTCGTTTATCAGTCACAGAACTCGTCCCCGGTGCGTCGTTGACTCCATTCACAGCCGTGCCATTTTTCACGACCGAAGAATTGTTTCCCATGATCGCAATCAGCAGCGCTAGAGCCATCGCGGCGACTGATGTGGCGACGGCGACCATGCGAACCGATCGAGGTTGATGCTTAGATTCCGGGCGACTTTGATTGGCTTGCAATGCGTCTACGATGGCCAGCGTCGGTGACTGACCGCGACGCAGCGGTTGGCTGAGTCCAGTTGGAACTTCCAGGCGAAAGAACTCATGCAACAACGATTCCACCTGCTCATCAGACGGCATCGTGCTCGGAATTCGATTGGTGTTCGAATCATTTTTCACGGTCAAACCCTTGTTCCACAAGAATCTCGGCGAGACGGCGTCTTGCCCTCGACATTCGCATATCAATCGCAGCCGGGCTGCAATCCATGACAGTCGCTATCTGAGCGGCTGACCAGTCCATTGAATACTTCATCACCAGAACCTTTCGGTCGTCTTCATTCAGTGTACTCAAAGCCTTGCGGACTTGTTGTTGTTTCTCCGCCAACGATTCGATCTCTTCTGCGGAGATTCGCTGAATCGAAAACTCATCCATGCCTGGCAGAAAATGGCAGGAATTACTCTTCTTTCGAGAAACATCCCGCAGCCAGTTTTGTCCGACTCGCAGAAGCCAGGCCCGTAAGTCGCGAACCGGTTCTCCCTTGTAGTCGTAATATCGCAGGAAAGACTCCTGCACAGCATCGTACGCTCGTTCCGGATCACTGCACATCGAATAAAATAACGCCCACAATTCGCGCGAATGCTCGCGATAGAATTGCTCGATGGCCGCATCCCGAGTTGGCTCAGAACCATCGACTTGTTCTGGATTCGGATTCGTCATGCACTAGTCCTGCTGACGAAATTTGAATCCAATATTTGACAAATTGCTGGCATTTTAACTGCCCTGCTGGGAATAGGGACGAGTCCAAACAGAATATCTAACGAGGAAAATTGCCTGTTTAGACCTCCAATCGGAAGTCTCTCGACTTCCGCCATCAAGTTCAAGCAACGCCCGCCCTCTGGAAAATACCAGTTTCACGGTCACAGAATTACCGCCCACCGTCAGCAGCGGTTAGAATTCAGCCATCCTGCCCACTGTAGCCCGACCTGTCCTCAGGTCGGGAACCAATCAACTTTGCCACGAGAGTACTCTTCGCCTTTCTGACGCATGGTTGGTTTGGATTTGCAACGTTGCAGGGATGCAGATCTGAGGATAGATCTGCCTACAATGGCCCCGCTTGGCCTCTAGTCGGGTTCCCAGCAACTTCGTATCGCCTTTCCTCCCTCCCGCATTACAAACTCTGGTTCCTGAATGAAGTCAACTCCCAGGCGACCATTGCTCGCTGACAAGCATTTTTCCAGCATGCATCGCTGGCTCGACATGGAAGGCGAAGCAGAGCGTGAACGTTTGTCTCAACGGCGAAAAGCCCAGTCGTCCGACACAGCCGAACGTACGGGCGAAACACTGCTGGATCTCGTTGTTCGTACTCATACGACCGGGCTTGGCGGGCGATATCTGATTACGCTGGCAAAACGCCGTTCGCCCGATCGATTGCCCTGGAATCGCTTCAAGGTCGGCAGTCCGATTCTGTTGTCTGACAATCGCGACGAAGACGCCGAATCGCTGCAAGGAGTTGTGAGTGCTCGAAGTGTCGATTGCCTTGAAGTCGCTGTTGACGACTGGCCTTCCAGCGACCGCCTTCGGATCGATCTGTCGCCCGATGAGGTCACTCGCAAACGCCAGGCCGCCGCGCTGCACATCGCCGCAAAAGCGAAGGGGCGTCATGCTCAGCTTCGCGACATTCTGTTGGGGGAACGTGAACCGACGTTTCATCGAAACATGAAGCCACTGACGGACGTGTCTCCGCGATTGAATCAGTCGCAGCACAACGCAATTCAACATGCGTTGTCGGCAAACGATCTGGCTATTATTCATGGCCCGCCGGGAACCGGTAAGACGACAACGGTAGTGGAAGTCATTCGCCTGCTGGTGGCGCGGGGACTGAAAGTGCTGGCGTGTGCTCCAAGCAATACCGCCGTTGACAATTTGCTTGAACGATTATTGGTGGTCGGCGAAAACCCGGTACGGCTGGGCCACCCTGCGCGCGTTTCCGAGGACCTGCGACAACATTCACTCGACGCGCTGGCTGGTCGCCACGAGGCGATGATGGTGGTTCACCAGATGATGCGTGAAGCCGAACAGATCGAACGCCAGTCCGCTCGGTACACGCGAGGCCGACCGGCTCCAGGGCAGCGCGGCCAGCAGCGTCAGGAAGCGCGCGAGCTCAAACGCCACGCCAGAATTCTGGAGAAGCAGGCGATTGCTGATCTGCTGAAAGACGCCCGAGTTATCTGCGCGACAACAACTTTTGATGATTCTGTATTGGATGACATGCGATTCGATGTGCTGGTGATTGATGAAGCCTGTCAAAGCGTCGAACCAGGCTGCTGGGTTCCATTGCGCCGTGCTGACCGACTGATACTTGCAGGCGATCATCTGCAGTTGCCTCCTACGATTCTGTCTGATGCTGCTAAAAAAGATGGCTTCGCCGTCAGCTTGATGGAACGCCTTGTCAATCACTATGGCGATCTGGTGACACAACAATTGACCGTGCAATACCGAATGCACGAATCGATCATGGGATTTTCGTCGCAACACTTCTACGACAACTCACTGATCGCCGATGAATCCGTGCGTCAACACGTGCTTTCAGATCTGCCCAGAGTGCAGCGTGATCTTGTCTCGGATGATCCAGTGACGTTCATCGATACTGCGGGAACCGGATGGCAGGAAGAACTGGAACCTGAAGGTCTGAGCAAACGTAATCCGGAAGAGGGCCGTCTTGTCCTTAAGCAGGTCAATGCACTGTGTGAAGCTGGCCTGGCTCCATCAGACATTGCCGTGATCGCACCGTATGCGGCTCAGGTACGCTGGCTGCGAGAAAATGCGATTTACGACAAGCTCGAAATCGATACTGTCGATGGATTTCAAGGGCGTGAAAAAGAAGCGGTCGTGATTTCGCTGGTACGTTCAAATTCCATCGGTGAAATCGGCTTTTTGTCCGACGCGCGCCGCATGAATGTCGCTCTAACTCGGGCAAAACGAAAAATGATCATCGTCGGTGACAGTGCCACGCTGGCGTCCGATCCATTTTTTCAGTCGCTTCTGACGTGGATCGAAGAAACGGGAAACTATCGGACGGCGTGGGAGTTTGTTGATTGATGATTTCTGATTGACGATTTTTGATTTGGCGAGTGCTCAATCCAGCTTGCTTTGCGGAACAGGGTGGTCGGCCACCCGTCAATCAATGACAGACTCCAGGGCCGATTCAAAACGGAGCCGATTCGTCATCAGGACCAAAATCCGGTTCGTGGTTCGCTGTCGCGTTCGCGCCGCCGCCACCCTCGCCAGCCTTGATCAGTTCGTATTCTGTCGCTTCTGCGCTAAGAAAAAACTTGACTTCACTCTGTTCATCTCGCTGCCATTTGCGTCCGGTCAAACGGTAGCTGACTTTGATGGTGTCGCCTACGCTGAGATTGTCCACCATGTCGCAACTGTCGGCAATGAACTCCAACGGCAGATAATTTGTAAACCGCCCGGTAGCCTGTTCGAGGACAACCGTGCGTTTGCGGAACCCCTTCTGGCCAAAACTCTTCGTCGGTTCGATCAGATGAACCTGCCCAGTTACAGTTGCTTCGCTCATTACATCACAGCTTTCGATGGATCTCAGGACAGCGCGTCACTCCCGCGAACCACAGTCGTGGTCCGGAAGTCCAGAATCGCATCGTACCGGGAAGTCGTAGCCTTTGGCAACGGTCTCGCTGGTTTCACTTCGTGACAGCGGACATTGGTGTGCCGACGCAGCCCTGCATGACCTTCATCGTTTAACGGCAAGCCGCAGGCGTAGATTTTTGGGGAATTTTCCCGCGCCTCGCCGTTAAACGAACCCGGCCCGATGCTTAGGATCTCGCTGGAAATATGCTCCGCGCGGTCAAGAGTCAGAGAATTGGCGAGCGGCATGCGTCAGCTTGCCGGTACAAGAACGAAGTACCGGAGGGCTCACGCCGCTCCGCTCGCCGGTCTCATTTCTGGCCGCGCAATCCCTGGCGACACTCGCGACCACTTATTTCGCGGCAGCAGCTTTTACGATAATCGCCTTCTTGATGTAGTCGAGACCTGGAAAGCTCTTGTTCAAGTAAGCGTTGCCGCTGCTCTGGACGCGGCCTTGATCTGGTCGTTCACCGTACTGAGAGCTGATCGCATCAACAACGTCCATTCCATCCACAACCTGGCCGAATGGTGCAAAACCATCGCGGTCCAGACGAGAATTGTCGCCAAAGTTGATGAAGACCTGGCTGGTTCGCGAATTCGGTCTCCCCGACTTCGCATACGTGATGAATCCGCGCAAGTTGGACTTTCGCACGGGATCGTCTTTGATCATGGCATCGACCCAGTTTTTCTGAATGTCGGGGTCGCCGTTGATGCCCCACTGCACCATGAATCCCGGCAGAACGCGAAAGAATCGAGTGTCGTCGTAGAATCCACTTTCCACCAGTTGTTGAAACCGATCAGCACCGTTCGGAGCCCATTCTCGGTGAATTTCAACGGTAAAATTCCCTTTCGATGTTTCGAACAGCACCTGATAGGTCGCAGGGGCTGGATCCGCTGCTGCTGGTTCAGCACCCGCCAACAAAATACCGGACAAAACGAGAACACTCAGCGACAGCACTAATCTAGTAACAGTCTTCACGTAAACCTCCATTGTTTGAAACTAAAAACGCAACGGGCGGATTCTAGCAACGGACAAATCGATTCGTAGTGCAAAAGCCACGAAATCCACCGAGGTAAGGATCGCTCGCAAATCGCCTATTGAACTGGATTGCAATCGATCAGCCGAAATGCCGCTCGAAGGGTGCCGTCAGCCGATTCAATTCGAACCAGCCGGATCCCTGGAGCACCTGCTACGATCGTCGAAACGTCGAATTCTTTTGGCAGTGTTGCGGCAGGGATTTGTGTCAACAGTGACTTTGTTGCGTTCCGGACGATCGACATCCACACGGTGCCCGATTCCACAGTTGTGACTTGTGGCTCAACTGCTTCAAGCTCCGCATCCGGTACGGGGGCCGATAATTCATCGTCGAGTTCGAACGTTGTGTCGGAAGGAATCCTGAGGTCAGGCCGATCCGATGGTGCCGACACGGGATTTTCGGTGCCCGCCACTGGAATGGAATCTTGCGCGTCACCAACATCGATCTGCTGCAATGCCACGGCCCATTGATTTTCAGAAACGCCACGTCCTCGCAGACGCCATGTCGTCTTCATCCAGCCACTGGGCGTTCCAATTTTGGGGAGAATCTGAAATGATGATTCGACACACACATCGCCGCGATCGAAGCGAATCGCCAGCGGTTGCACTTTGGCAAGCTGGATCGAAAAAATTGTCGCTTCTGCCGACGCATGGTTTTCGATTTCCTGATACAAACGCTTCAGCGATGTGACAGACCATCGTTCATCCCCCAATTGATTCCAGACCTTCGACGCTTGTTCAACTTGAGTGTCCGTGAGCATCAGGCCACCAGGGACGAATGTTTCGAGTAACGCGGTGGCCATTTCATCGGAAATGGCGAATGCGATTTCCTCGCCGTCGGCAAGTTGCGGCACAGTCACGGGCAAGGAATTAAAACCGCTCTCCAGAATGCCGAGATTCTGCGGAACAGCGACGATCGAAAACGACGCTTCCGACGATCGAGCCACCCAACTGACTGGCGCGAATGCAACATTCGATTCAACCTGCGCCTGAATGTCGGCCAGTTGCCGCCCCAGTTGTGCAAACTCTTCATCAACGATCCGATCAACCTTTGGCAACACGGTACGCGACACATCCGCCGCAACGGCCTGATTGATCTCGGCCTGTCTTCGATTCACCTGCTCCCATGCGATCCGGTCTGACAGAGGTCGCAGTAACGGCATCGCCGCTCCGACCGCACTGACAACTCGCTGAGGGGCCTGAGATGCCTGGATCGTGCCGTGCCCCGGCTGGGTCAAGAATGTTCTGCCGTCGAACCAGAACGGTTTCGTGATTTCAAAATGATGCCGCCCGGTGCTGTCGATCATCGTCTGACGGTTGACACCCGTCGTCTGGCTGCTGACGTCACCGATACTGACGACGTCAAAACGCCAACTGCCCTGATCGGGCAGAACCTTCAGCCGGGTTTCAGTAGTAGTCGTCTGCTGACCCTGCACATCGCTGTTCAGAATAATGGTCGCAACGGCTTCCTGTTCGGTTCGCGTACGGACGAGCCTTTGCTCCACGGTGGTGTTGCGGATTGTAATTCCGAACAGCGATTCTTCCGCCGTCAGCCCATCCGCCGGAGACAGCAGGAGCAACAACGCCGTCAACAGAGTGCATGTTCTTGTCATGTTAATAACGCACATGGGTGGGCCTAAACGATCGCCAATTCGACGTGACACGGCGAGAATTGCGAATCTGCTGGCGGAGCAGCGTAAGCCCCCCAAACCACCTGCTTGCAGCTCGCTGGGGGGCTGACACCCCACCTCTCGCCAAGACACCTCACCGCGTGTCGCATGACGAACGACGAATTGTCGCGGTTAAGTATGAGTATTTCTACTTCCGACTGGTATTTTTTGTTTCCTCACACGGGATTGCCTCCTTGTTGCACTCGAATTTCGGGCTATGCCGTGGAAAGATTGTGATTCTGGGTCGTGGAATTCGCGAAAATTCCCCGCATCTGCCGGAATTCTCCGAAATCCCCCGTATTCGCCGGATTTCTTGCAAAATCCATGACAGTTTTTCGAATCCAGTGTCTGGTACGTGACGTTGGCATGATCCTTCAAGTTGGCAGCGAATTACTCGCCGCTTTGATTCTTGTTACATAAAGTATACTGTCGTCGGTAACTTCGTTTTGCCGCTGAGATTCATTATGAACTACATTTCTGCAACTCGAGCGACGTTAGTCGCCATCGCAATCCTCGCGATAACAGTCGTGCTGGCGCAGGTGAACGCCGACACAGTTGCCGCAGAAACTGGCACCGAGAATCCCGAGACCACCAAAAGACCATTCGGGAAGTTTGTCACAGTCGGAAGTCAGGTCGATGATGATCTCGTGAGCCGCCTGACAAATCTTACCCGGGAAATGCAGACCAAAGCTGTTCGCGAAAAACGACAGGCGATTTTGGTTCTGGAAATCTCACCAGGCTCAAGCCGTCAGGGTCAGATTCATGATCTGGCGAAAGTTCTGGTGTCCCCGGAACTCAGCAATGTTCGCACCGTGGCCTGGATTCCGAAGACTCTCGACGGAAATCACGTCATCCTTGCACTGGCATGTCACGACATTCTGATGCACCCTGACGCTGCAATGGGTGATATCGGTCGAGGCAAGACATTGTCAAATGTTGAGCAGAATTTCGTGCTGGACATCATCGATCGCGGGCGCAACCTCCATATGTCACGGGCGATCGCAAAAGTGATGATGGACCCAGCCAGCACTCTCATGCGAGTGACCCTCGACGATCGCGACGGGAAGACTCGACAACAATTCCTGACAGCGGAAGAAGTTCGCGAGCTGCAAAATCAAAACGTGGAGATCACCAGGTCAGAAACGATCAAAGATCCCGGTCAGCCGGGACTGTTCAGCAGTAACGAAGCCGCGCGGGCCGGTTTTCTGGTCGCAGGCACGGCAGTCAATCGAAACGAAGTAATCGAAAAACTCAACCTGCCACTTGAAGCCATGCGGGAAACGGGAAGCGAGCAATCAAAAATTGTCCCGCGCGTCATCGCCATCAACAGTGTGATCGGAAAATTGCTGGCGGATTTTATCGCACGCGAAACTCAACGCGCCATTGCTGACGGTGCGAACATGATCATCTACGACATCGACTCGCCCACCGGAGACAAGGACTCCGCTCAGCAGGTTGCGACACTCATCGCGGAAGTTGATGCGTCGAAAGTGACAACCGTTGCCTGGGTCCGCAAAGAGGCAACTCTGGCAGGTGCATTGGTGGCACTGAGTTGCGATCGCATTTTTCTGGCCGATGACGCGACGATCGGAAATATCGACCTGAAAGCCATGCGACTGAATCACGGAGAACTCATGGCACCTGCCGACGAAGTGAATCCGGACGATCTTCAGCGACTCTTGACAGTGATCAAGTCGATCGCCAAGCTTAGAAACCGCTCCGCGTCGTTGATTCAGGCAATGGCCGATTCTTCGCAGCAGGTGTTTAAGGTGACGCACAGAGAGTCCGGGCGAGTCACCTGGATGAACGACCAGGAACTTGCGGCTCAGCCGGAAGAATGGACCAAAGGTCCCGTGATTCCAGAAACCGCAGGCGGGAGTCTGCTAGTGCTGAATGCAAAACGTGCCCACGAACTGGGGCTGACGGAACCGCCCTGCCATGATTTTGAAGCTTTGCGAACACGGTTGGGAATTGTCACAACGCAGGACTTGCGTCCCGTGCAAAAGACGTGGGTGGACAATCTGGTGAGCGTCCTGAATTCCAGTCTGGCCGGTTTTCTGCTGATCACGATCGGGATTATCTGCATTTATCTGGAGCTGCATCTGCCTTCCGGATTATTTGTAATCGGAGCCGTAGTGAGTTTTTCGTTATTTTTCTGGAGTCGATTTTTAGGCGGGTCGGCAGGCAGCCTGGAACTGATGTTGTTTGTTTTGGGGATGGTGCTGCTGGCGGTCGAAGTGTTCGTGATCCCAGGTTTCGGAGTGTTTGGTGTCTCCGGCATATTGCTGACTATGGTGTCGTTGGTGATGGCCAGCAACACGTTTTCCGGCATGTCCGCGACTGAAGGTTTCAACCAGTCAATGAGTAGTCTAGGCTCTCTTGCTGCGGCGTTAATTGTCGTGATCACGGTCGCTGCCGTGCTGAATCGATTTCTGCCGTCGATCCCGTTCATCAATCGCCTGATACTGACGCCGCCCGGTTATGCGGCCAACGAAAGCGATGGTCCAAAACTGCGACCATCGTTGTTTACGGGCAGGAAATCGGCTGCCGCCGTCAGCGTCGGAATGGTCGGTACAACAGCGTCGTCACTTCGACCGACAGGCAAAGCGATGTTCGAGGACAAGTACGTCGATGTGGTTAGTGACGGTGCGTACATTGATCACGGAAAGAAAATCGAAATCATTCGTCTTGCGGGCAACCGCATTGTCGTACGCGAAGTTCGGTCGGATCAATGATTCACTGTCCGGCAGCAACGGCTGATCGACAGGAAGCCTTTTGAAGATGTCGAGGAAACCGGATGAGAAAAATCGTCGCAGTGATTGTTGCCTTCGGATTCCATCTGCAGGGTCTCGTGTTCGCGCAGGATGTCGTGAACGAAAATGACATCACGTACGGAAGAACGGGAGACGCCGAACTCAAACTGAATTTGGCTCGCCCAGCAGGTGATGGGCCGTTTCCCGCCGTTGTCTTTATTCACGGCGGCGGCTGGTATCTCGGCAATCGGCATGGCTACAAGGCCGAGACTGAAGAGGCGATCAACCGAGGCTACGCGGCAGTGTCGATCAGTTACCGATTGATGAAGTTTGACGAATCGAAGAAAGAATCAACGACTGCTGAGACAATTTTCCCGGCGCAGATCCACGACGCCAAAGCGGCCATTCGCTGGTTGCGAGCAAACTCAGACACTTACCATATTGATCCGGATCGTATCGGCGCAACCGGCAGGTCGGCGGGTGGCCACCTTTCACTGTTGCTGGCGCTGACAGACTCAAACTCGGGATTGGAAGGAGACTGCGGAAATCCTGAACAGTCGAGTCGCGTGCAGGCGGTCGTCAATGTTTTCGGACCAACGGACCTGAAGGGCTGCTACGAGTCGAGTTCCGTTCCCTGGATCTTTCGATTGTTTGCAGGTGGAAGCCCGGATGAAACTCCGGAAACATATAGAATCGCAAGTCCTGTGAACTATGTCAGCGCAGATGATCCTCCGGTGCTGACATTACACGGCAGTCTGGACAAGGCGGTACCAATTGCTCAGGCGATGCTGCTGGACGAAAAAATGAAATCCGTGGGAGCGGCGCATACGTTGATTGTGTTTGAAGGACAGGGGCATGGATTTGGCGGTGAGTACCGTCGGAAAGAACTGGACGCTATGTGGACGTTCTTTGACGAGCACTTGAATCCCTGAAGTTGACAGTTTCAGAATGCGGTGGTACGAGAATATCAAGCGTCAGCAGGTAGTTGGACAGCGCCACTTTTAACCAAAGTAGTAGCCCGAAGCGTCAGCGAGGGAACGAGTCAGATACAATACCTGGCTCACGCTTCGGGTTGCAAAAACACTCGGTTTCCGCGAAAACTGGCGCTGCCCAATCAGGAGTCAAGAACACTATGTCTTCAAACTCAGACTCGTCACCGCTGGCCAGCCAACTCAATCCGGGGCAGGCTGACACGACAATCCCGCCTGACAGCGATTTGTCGGACGCTGCGGTTCTGGCGCAGAATACGAAGGCAGCGGCAGAATCGCCGCGCGAATTTGATGGTTACGAACTGATTGAAGAAATTGCTCGCGGCGGAATGGGAATCGTCTACCGCGCTTATCAGAAGAGTCTGGATCGCGTCGTTGCACTCAAAACTGTACTGGCCGGAAATCTTGCGTCCGAGCAGGCGATAAGGCTTTTCCACTCGGAAGCCAAAGCGGCTGGCAACCTGAATCATCCCGGCATCGTTCCGGTCTATGATGTCGGCGAATGTCATGGATATCACTATTTCTCAATGCCATTGATTGCTGGAAGCAGTCTCGGCGATCGAGTCGCACGCGGCCCCCTGGAACCAGACGATGCGGCTCGACTGATGAAATCGGTCGCAGAGACGATGCAGTTTGCGCACGAACACAAGATCGTGCACCGTGATCTGAAACCGGGAAACATTCTGATCGATGTTCATGGTCGACCGTTAATCACAGATTTTGGCATTGCGCGAAAAATCGATGAAAAACATACGCCCGCCGAATCGCAGGCCGTGATCGGGACAGCCGAGTACATGCCACCGGAACAGGCTGCTGGCAAAGTGACCGGGCCGCTCGGTGATGTGTATTCGCTTGGCGCAACGCTGTATTGTCTGCTGACAGGTCGCCCGCCGTTTCAGGCATCCAATACTCTCGACACTCTGCTGGCCGTGATGGAATCGGACCCGGTTCCGCCGCAGCGACTGAACCAACGAATTCCCCGCGATATTGATCTGATCTGCTTGAAGTGTCTGGAAAAACGACCACAAGATCGCTACCAATCGACTCAGGAAATCGCCGATGAACTCGAACGCTTTCTCGAGGGCAAGCCTGTTCTCGTTCATCCCGTCGGAAACATCGGTACGTTCTTCCGCTGGACGCGGCGGGATCCGCGAAATGCGGCGATTGCGACGGCTTTGGTCCTGAGTTTTGCATCCGCACTTGCAGTCAGCGTTTACTACAACTATCAGTTGAATAAGCAGCGGGAAGTTCTGGAACTGCAGCGTGAAATCGCAGATGCCGCCAAACATGACGCTGAGTTGTCTGAACTACGTGCCAGTCGGCTGCAGAAAACGACAGAGGACCTGCTTGCCAAAATTGCGACCGCAGAAAGTGGACTCGTCCAGGCGCTTCAGTATTCGTCCCTCGGAGAAATCTGTGCTGCGGCCACGAAACTGACAAAGGCAAATTTGAAGGATCAACACAGTCAGGCTGCGAAGGATTTTCAAAAAGCCCGAAGTCTTCTCAGTGAATCACAGGAAGCTGAACTGCGACCATGGCTTGAAAAAACGGAGGAACTCGCAAACCGCAATGATTATGATCCTGACGCAACAATAAACGCTGTTGATGACTTGATTGCACAGGCTCGCAGTAACTGGCTGGCGACCACTGCCAACGTTCCCGGAACCCGACAACAAATTCGCGCCGTGTTGTATGCTCGAACCAGCCAGCTTATCGACAAAATCCTGGCCGTGAGTGATCGCCGTTACGCTGCAGCCGATATTGCATCGTTTCTTGATCTCGTACACGCAGAACTATCGATCGTCGGTGACGAACAGGTTTATGCAACGGCCATCCAGGCAGAGTCGTCTATCGACGATTGGAGTGCCGGATCGCCACCGGAGAATTTCAGCCAGATTGCACACGACTTGCGGCAGACGATCAGCAGGATTGCGACGGCTCATTAGTTGGACAGCGCCAGTTTTGGCGGATCGTTTAACCGCAAGCCCAACGGGCTGCGCGTGTTCCGGCGAGATCGGGCACCCAGTTGCAAAGTGTCCCGCACGCACGCCGATGGCGTTGCGTTCAGACCACTTTGTCCCACCCTACTGATGTGCGACGCTCAGCAACGTCTGCAGATGCACCTCAACACATTCAGCAAGGCGAACGACGTTGTAGCCGCCTTCGAGAATACTCACCAATCTTCCCTGACTGTGCGTATCGGCCACTTGCATGACCATCTCGGTTAGCCGTGCAAAATCTTCGGTCTCCAGCCCAAGCGATCCCACTGGATCGTCCGCATGCGCATCGAACCCGGCACTGATGATCACAAGATCCGGTTTGATCGAATCTGCGGCGCGTGCCAATGCGTTTTCGAACCCTGACAAATAGTCCGGCCTGGAAATTCCAAACTTTAATGGCAGATTGAAAGTCGTGCCAAGCCCGGAACCGCGTCCCGTGTCCGACTTACGACCGGTCCCCGGATAAAACGGGAATCGATGAGCCGAGAAAAATCCGACTTGCTCGTCTTCGTAGAACACGTCCTGAGTCCCATTACCATGATGGACGTCCCAGTCAACAATGAGAACGCGATTTAGTCCAAGCTGCTGCACGGCGGTTCGGGCAGCGATCGCAGCGTTCCCAAACAAACAGAATCCCATCGGGCCGGTCGGGAGTGCGTGATGCCCAGGCGGTCGAACAAGACACAACGCAGTGGTCGCATTGCCGTTCACCACCTGCTTCACAGCATCAACGGCCGCACCAACGGCCAGGATCGCAACATCAGCGGATTGCGCACTCATCACAGTGTCCGCTTCAATGCGGCCTCCGCCAGCGTTTGCGAACTCACGAATTTTGCTCAAATGCGGCTTCGAATGGACTCGAAGAATCTCTTCATCTGCAGCCGGCTCACACTTTGGCACGGTGCATTTCTCAAGCAGGCCGGATTCTGCCAGCCGCTTGTGAATGGCCTGCAACCTGCCTGGGCATTCCGGATGCAAACCGGTCTCATGCAGCAAAAATCTGTCATCACGATAAACCAATGTCATTCCATGAGTTCCTTTGCCAGGACACCTTCCGGCAGATCGCGCCCAGTCAGTTGGCAAAACAGTAGATTCAGTTGAACCGAATACACGTCTACCGGATCAACGTACCGCGCACCGCGTCCGCGAGCTTCATCTGCAAAAGTTGAACCTCGCAGTCCAACCGTGAGATCCACGACTGTCATGCGGTCACGCATCATCATTGGATTGACTTGTCCTTTTCCCAGGCCACAGACAAGTCCTCGGTCAGCAAACACAATGACATCGTTTCTCATGTCATGGACCGCGTTCCAGCGCACGTGGCGAATGCCAACGGCACTCGCGATCGCTGCCGCTGCGTTGTCAGAAGGAGCGGCAATGTTCACGGCGGCACCTTTGCTGCTGAAGAACTTCGCCGCGCCTCTTGCCATCAAACTACTGCCGATCACAGTCACGGCACCTCGTGATGCCCATTCGGCACTGCCCGTGACTTTGATACCGGCCTGCTCGATGGCCTCGAACGTCGTGCAGACGCCCTTCCATCCGTCTGAACCTTCCATGAGCACATCGATTCGGCGAGATGTCGTCGCCATTTCGTCGAGCGAAGTCGCAATGGACGTCAAATCACCATCGTACTCGGGGTCAACGATCATGCCGTTGATTTTCATTTTCTCCAGCATCTTCGAAAACCGAGACAGGTTACCCGGCAGTAGCGGCAGACAGCGGATCGGTTTGTCCATGCTGGAAAACGCCGTATTGAAAACTCGGGCTGCGATGTTTTCCGATTCTCCACTGCCAATGATCCCGACGAATTTAGTATTCCTGTGAATTTCGGCGCAGCGGTAATCTTCGTTCAATTGCCAGACCGTTGGCTGTTGAGCAAACGATTCCGAACTTCTCTCCAGCGCTGCGTACGTCCAGGGAGATCCATACTTGCGACTCAGCAGCGCAAACGTCAGACCGGATCGGCCAAATCCGATACCCACAATCGGCACTTCGCGCGGCAGAGTGACCGCAGCCAGTAACGGCCACGCTCCGTCCAGATCTTCTGTCAGCCACGTAAACTTGACGACGTCGGCTTTGGCTTTGCAACACTGAGCAAAAAGTTCGTCAATTTTTGATATGGGGCGGTTGAGACTCGTATAGGCGATGACGCGTTTTGTCTGACCAAAGCGGGGAATCTTTTCTGCCATTTCCAGATCCAGTTCCACGTATGCCGGACCAGCCACGATCGCTGTTCGCAATCGCTGCATGCGTTCTGCCTCACTGCCTTTCCAGTGACCACCATCCTGCTCTCGCCGACACGAAACCAGTATTGGCTTATCCACCAGCTTGATCAATTCGCCAACGTTCGGCTCGTGAATGAACTGATCAAGACAAAGCTCAATGAGGTCGCATTGACGTGAAGCATTCAGCAGATCCGCCGGGGCAAGTGTTCTCGACGTCGGGGCGACAGAAATACAAATCATGTTGGTAGCTCACTGGGTGTTAGCTGAACAGGGCCACTTTTGAGCCAATCCTAACTCGAAGCGCTAGCGAGGAAACGACTTGCGAGCATCACCTCGCTGGCGCTTCGGGTTAGTAAAAAACCGGGCCAATCGCAAAGAGTGGCGCTGTCCAATTGGAATGTAGGAAAAAATCATCAGGAAAATCGTTTGCGAAATCGCACTAGCTCGACGCGTCCTCAGGTCGAGATCCCTCCTGCGTCGTCCGACGAGCGACTGCCAACAGCGCAAACCATAAACTCACTGAGGGCATTCCAGCCAAATGTTGCAAGAATACAAATCAATGGTATCACAGGAGCACGCATCCGAGCATCCGTCCAGTAAATTGAATGCAACAGCATGAACGACAACAGCACCAGCCACAAGTCTGTAAGCCTGCTGTACGTCGCAAACCCGTTTTGCTTCCGGAAACCTGGCGCGGATTGAAATCGCGATAACTTGCAGCAAGCGGCGATTGAACTTCCGATCGCGGCCACCAAGCCGATTAAAATGCTCGCGTACCACACCGCGATCAACGATATAACAAGCCCCGGCAAGCCTGGGTCTGTGCCAGGCGTGATCGCCCAGAACCGTCGAAGCCTTAACAGACACGCTTTGAGAAAACTCAACGGCTGAGTTTTGATCGACGCGATCGCCTGTTGATAGTACCAGGCATCCTGAGTTGTTTCATCGTTCGTCGACACACCTTGCGCGGCAGAATCGACAATCATTCTGCGTTGCCATGAGTCAAGTTGCAGACCTTTCCACGGAAATCCGTCATCACCGTTAATCACGTCCCGATAAAAATCCGGATTGTTACCAAGGGCGAGCGTATAGCCCCCATGCGTCGTCGCCGGGATAAATTTTCCAAAATGCACGGCATTCCGAATGATCCAGGGGGAAATCGTCAACACTGCAGCGATCATCGGTAACGACGCGACGACAAGTTTCCGACACCATCCCGACGAGTATTTCAAATTCCCTGCAAGCCGCGACGCAATCAGCAATGCGCAGGAGACCAGGAGGACTGGTCGCACAAGTGAACCAATACCAAACAAAACTCCTGCGAGGATCCCAAATCCTGCAACGCCTTTGTTCATCATCGCTGATCGCCGGTCGCCAGCCTTCAGCGCGACCATCGCCGCCACCAGCATCGCCGCTGTCGGAACTTCGGTCATCGGCAGGATCGTGTATCGAACCAGCAATGGATCGAAAGCCGTCATTGCAGTCGCAATGAAAGCCGAACGTTGTGTCATTTGAAGCTGCCCGCACAAGATCCATGTGAAACAGATCACAGCAAGACTGCAAAGCCCGTTGACAACGGCAACACACACAGAACCTGACAACCCCATCCACCGCAATCCCGCCAGTGCGATCGGATAGGCAGGCGGACGAAACGCTGTCGGGCGATGCGTATAAGGTCCGGAAAATCCTTCACCGTTTGCCACCATCTCCGCATGAGCCAGATATCCATCGTTGTCGGACGTCAGATCCGAAGAATGAAGCCACCCAAGCCCAAGACGTACGGCGATCCCCAGACATATCAGCATCAACAGGCAGCCGGGCGGTCTCAAGGTAGACGTTCGCATTGTGGAGAGTCTGCGGTCCAACAAAGAAGCAAATGAATCAATCTGTCCGAGAACATTGCCACCAGTTATGAAGTTCATTCAGGAACATAGATTCGTACGTCGTCAAAGTCGTGCTGATATATCAGTTTCATGCCATCGGGTTTTGGCCATTCGTCAGCATTGACGGTTAAAGAAAAAGCGGCAAAGCAAGAAATGGCGGCCAAGAGTTGTCGGTCAGGCATGGTACCGTCTTTCAGAGGAGTTGCACGGGCGAGCGAACCTGCAACACTTTAACCGGAATCTCACGGTGTTTCACTACATGTGCCATTGGATTAACTGCGGGACCGAACATCTATGAGAATTCACTACCAACTGGAACCCTTGTTGTCTGCGGATGAGTTTCTCGGGGTTCTGGAACGATCTACGCTTGCAGAACGACGCCCTGTGAATGATCGCAAGCGAATCGAGTCGATGCTGGTCAATTCGGATGTGATCGTGACGGCCAGATCAGGACAGTTGCTCGTCGGTGTAAGTCGTGCGATTACGGATTTTTCTTTCTGTACGTTCCTCTCTGACCTCGCGGTTGATATCGAATTTCAAAAACTCGGAATCGGTCGTGATCTGATCTCCAGAACTCATGCAGCAGCAGGTCTGGCAACCCGGCTTGTGTTGCTCGCGGCCCCGAAGGCCCGCACTTATTATCCGCGAATTGGAATGCTACCACATGATTCGTGCTGGATGCTCGATCCGGCAGAACAGGAACCGTTCCTGAAATAACGGTCTGACTGGTCGCTTGCGGTGTTTGTCACTAAGCCAAACACCGCTATCCTTCCGCTACCAGGTGTTCTTCGGTCTCATCTGCCGTTCGCCTTAATCCTTACTGATGGTAGCAGACTAAATCATGGGACTCTTCGATAAACTCAAACGCGGGCTTCAAAAAACAAAGCAGATTCTGCGAACGGATGTTCGCGACCTGTTTCGAGCCGGGCAGATTCTGGATGACAAACTGCTTCAGGATTTTGAAGCCCGGATGATCCGCACGGATATGGGGGTCACTGCGGCCAGCCGGATCGTCGATCGAATCCGAACGGACCATGGTGGACGCACAATCGATGTGGATGCCGTCTGGAAGACGATTCACGACGAGATGGTCGAACTGCTCAAAGGAAAGGACGCGATACGCTGGGACCTGAACAATCCGTTGTCGCCGTTGCATAAAGCGGAATCCGGGCCGACTGTGATTCTTGTCGCCGGAGTGAATGGTGCCGGCAAGACGACAACGATTGCCAAACTGGCGAATCTGCTGCAGCAGAATGGAAACAAAGTCGTGCTGGCAGCCGGCGATACCTTTCGCGCGGCTGCGGTTGAACAATTGACGCTGTGGAGCGAACGGCTGGGCTGCACGATTGTTCGCAAGGAAAGCAATTCGGATCCTGCGGCGGTCGCCTATGAAGGGGTGCAGAAAGCCGTTGAACTGGGTGCTGACTACCTGATCATGGATACTGCAGGCAGACTCCAGACGCAAAAGAATCTCATGGATGAACTCGAAAAAATCCGCCGGGTGATGCAAAAAATCATTCCTGACGCACCGCACGAGAGCCTGTTGGTTCTGGACGCCACAACCGGACAAAACGGACTCAGTCAGGCCAGGAGTTTCTCGCAGGCGATCGGCTGCACGGGACTCATTCTGGCCAAGCTCGACGGCACAGCTCGCGGTGGCGTCGCCATCGCCATTCGCCAGGAGATGGGATTTCCGGTGAAATACATTGGTGTCGGCGAACAAATCGACGACATTGAACTGTTCGACCCGGACGGGTTTGTCGATGCGTTATTTGCAAAGTAACGATTCAGCCGACCTCGTTCAGCACTTGTTCGGACACATAAATCGGCAGAACCGGGGAATAATGGACGGCCATTGCGATCGCATCGCTGGGTCGACAGTCAATATCATGCACGGTATCGCCTGCGCGAACTTTGAGCGTTGCGAAGTACGTGTGTTCTTTCATCTCGCTGATGAACACTTCTTCGATTGATCCGCCTAGTGCTGCGATCACGTTCTTGAGCAACTGATGCGTCATCGGTCGGAATGGCTGTTCTTCCAGCAATTGACGATTGATGGCCTGAGCTTCAAACTGGCCGATTAGAATCGGAAACGTCCGTGTTCCCCCAACTTCGCGCAAGTACATGGCTTGCTGATCATTCAGATCAGACACAATCACACGGCTGAGTTCCATCAACACAGGCACCGATATCTCTCCCCCAGAAAGAAGTGGCCGTTCTGTTTTCGCCGTTCGCCAGCGCGAGTGTGAAACACGGAACCGGAGACCGGCGTCTCACGGCTCGCTGACATCATTTCTCACCGTCAGAAGTGTATCGTGAAATGAAGCGTGGCGAGCGGCGTAAGCCCTCCGAGTTGCGATTGTCACGCACCTCAATGATAACTGCGGAACGTACAACAAAGGAAATTACTTGTTCGATTTTTCTTGCTTCAGTTCCTTCAGGTACGCCAGCATCAGGGTTTTCCCTTCTTCACTGGAGTCACTGGAATTTTCGACGGCCTGCGTCTGCAGTTCGATTGCCCGATCCAGTTTACCCTGGTAGTGAACCAAATGCGCCAGAGTGTCATAGATCATGCCGCTTTTGGGTGACGTGACCAGAGCTTTTTCGGTGGCAATTGCTGCGGCATCAATCAGAACCATCGGGAATTTGGCGTCATTTTTTGCCGCTTCGTAGATCTGCCAGGTGAGCTGGTTAATTGAATCGGCATCGACGTTCTTGTCGTCAGCGACTGCGAGAAGAGCCTTTGCAGCAGCATTGTACTCTTCGGATTCGACCAGCAACTTGAACTTGATCATATTTAGTTCGGACTTCTGTTCCGGTGTGACTGTTTTGATAATCGCATCCAGCTCTGCCATGCCTTCCTTTAAGTCACCTTCTTCGATCTTTGCGAAGATGGGTGTGACCCGAACCTGGTATTCCAGTTTTTCAAGCATCTTGATGGTCGCCACATCGGCGTTCGCAGCTTTCTTGGCATCGGCGATAATCACAAGTGCTCCCTTAGTGTCACCCTTCCGCATCTTTGCACCAAGTTTTGACATCAGGGAATCGTGTTCCTGTTCCTTCTTGAACTTCACAAGAAACGCCGCACGATCCCACTTGTCAGCGACGATTTGTTCGAGTGGTTCATCGATACCCATCGGATGCCCGATCCATTCCACTTGCCCGGTCTTACCGACGATGAAAGACGTGGGAATCCCGTTTTGGGCGGCTGCTTCCATGTAGTCGATACTGACAGACGCATCTGGATCGGTCGTCAAACAGTAGGCACTCGTGAGCTGCGCGTAAGTTTGTTTTGGAGTTGCATCCGCCTTTGCGGCTTTAGAATCTTGTTTACCGCCACTGTCCTTGGCATCAGCTTCCGGAGCAGAACTTCGCACAGAAGTTTTCAGGAACGCCTGGACAGTTTCCGGATCTTCATCGCTGATGCTGACAATCTGAACGCCCTTGTCCATGTACTTCGCCTGCATCGCGGCAAGATGTGGCATGCTGGCGATACAAGGACCGCACCACGTGGCCCAAAACTCCACGACATACACGCGTCCCGCCGCGAACTTCGTCACCGCTTTGAATTTTCCGTTTCCGTTGCTGATCCAGTGTTCAATATCCAGCGGGGGTGCTTTGGAACCGATTGTGAGCAGCGGCGCGTCAGACTTTTCCGTTTCTGCTTTTGCCGCGGTTGGTTTAGCTTGCGGCGACTTTGCCTGTGCTGCAGCAGATTGACAGAACGAGATGGAACATGCCGCCATCGCCACCAATCCGAGCATCCGTGTTTCGAATCGTTTCGACATGAGAGACTTCACCTTACCTGAAAGTTCTAAGTCTGCAGGCCACAAATTCAGACCTCGGAAACGACTGCTGTCCCGAGCATGTGGCCTGACCAAAACGCGATCATAACACACAAACCGGGGTGGCTGGCTAGACCAGAGTTTCCAAGTCCCAGACCTGACGCACCCGGCTTGCCGGGTGTCCGGCGAGCGGGGGACGTCAGTCCCCTGATTGTAATTCCTGGTACTGGCGGTAGATTCATGGGATGGTTCAATCGTTGGAGAGTACAAACGCATTATCCGGACACTAACGTCTCGCGGCTCGCCAAGTCACCTCAATGATGACGGCGATAACCGTGTAAAGTACATACTCCGAACGATTCCAGGCTCTGATTACGGCGGTGGTTCCGCTGGACGTCAGGTACGGGATCGAATAGGCTTCCGTGTTCGTCGGCGAGAGGACTTCAGGTGTCACAGATGTACTGTGGCGGTCACTCGCGTGTCTCTAAGTCGGATTCGGCTGCTCGGTTTATCCGGTCGGTCGTCCGTGTGGATGGAAATTTGTCTTATGGTCGATCGTAATCTTTTGCGGGAGTTTAATGTCGAGGATAGTGAACTGGATGCGGTGATGTCCGCGTCGTTCCCGGATTTCGCAGATGACGAAAGTGTCTTTTACGAATCTGAGGCTCAGACATACGGTCTGAATGATATCCTGACTGGAACGATTGTTCGCGTCGATAACGAAGAGGTTGTCGTCGATATCGGTTTCAAGAGCGAAGGTGTTGTCCAGCGTGATGAATGGGACGACACAGATGAGCTTCCGCAAGTCGGCCAGAAGATTGAAGTCCTGCTCGAAGAATTCGAAGACTCCATTGGCCTGATTGTCCTTTCCAAACGCAAAGCAGACCGCGTTCGTGAGTGGGAAAAAATCATCGCCACTCACAACGAAGGCGATGTTGTCAAAGGCCAGGTCATCCGCAAAATCAAGGGTGGTTTGCTCATCAATATCGGAGTCAACGTGTTCCTGCCCGCCAGCCAGGTGGACATCCGCCGTCCGAACGACATCGCGGAATACATTGGCAAGGAAATCGAATGCATGATTCTGAAGATCGACGAAGCTCGACGCAACATCGTTGTGTCTCGCCGCCGTCTGATCGAAGAAGAACGCGAAAAGATGAAGAAAACGCTGCTTTCCAATCTGGAAATCGGCCAGCTTCGCAAAGGAACCGTCAAGAACATTGCCGATTTTGGTGCGTTCGTCGATCTGGGAGGCATCGATGGTCTGCTGCATATTACCGACATGAGCTGGGGACGTATCAGTCATCCGACCGAAATGGTCAAGATCGATGACGAAGTCGAAGTCATGGTTCTGAATATCGACTATGACAAAGAAAAGATTGCACTCGGCCTCAAGCAGAAATCTGCCAGCCCGTGGGCCAACATCGGAACCAAGTATCCAGTTGGATCTCGCATCAATGGCGAGGTCGTCAACGTGCTGTCGTACGGTGCATTCGTCAAACTGGAAGACGGTATTGAAGGTCTGGTGCATATCAGCGAAATGTCCTGGACACGTCGCGTGAATCACCCCAGCGAACTTGTGGCAATCGGCGACAAAGTCGAAGTCATGGTGCTGGGCATTAACGAAGACAAACAGGAAATCTCGCTCGGCATGAAACAGACTCAGCCGAATCCGTGGGACGAAGTGACTGCCAAGTATCCACCAGGTGCCATGGTCAAAGGGACGGTTCGCAATCTGACCAACTACGGTGCGTTTGTTGAATTGCAGGAAGGCGTTGACGGGTTGCTGCACATCAGTGACATGTCATGGACTCGCAAGGTTTCGCACGCCAACGAAATTCTGAAGAAGGGTGATCCAATCGAATGTCAGATTTTGACCGTCGATGAAGATCGCCGTCGTATTGCACTGGGTCTGAAGCAGATGGGCGAAGATCCGTGGGAAACACGGATTCCTGAAAAATACGCTCCCGGCAAGACTGTTACGGGCAAAGTGACCAAAATCACAAACTTTGGTGTCTTCGTACAACTGGAAGATGATCTTGAAGGACTGCTCCATGTTTCTGAACTGGCCGACCACAAAGTCGATCATCCGGAGAACATGGTTCAGGTCGGCCAGGATCTGGAAGTCCGCATCCTGCGAGTCGATACTGGCGAACGCAAGATTGGCCTGAGTCGCAAGACGGAGTCAAAAGAGACGGAAGCCGTCACGACGAACGAAGACGGTACTGTGACGCCAGCCGCTGTCAAGCCCCGCGAGGAACTCAAAGGCGGCATGGGTGCTGGCGCTGGCCCGCTCTTCTCACTCGGCAGTGGAGAAGATGAAGATGAGGCTGCACCGGAAGAATAGTTCTTCCAGCAGTTTGATACGTGTGTGAAAAATCTTCAGCCGTTCGGGGCTTTCCCCGGACGGCTGATTTTGTTGGGTGTAAGCACCGAATGACAAATTCCAGTGCATAACAGTCGCTTGCGAGCTCCACAACAAACCGGGAAACGCATGAAGGCGGCGTATTCGCCGGACGTAAAAAATCCTGCCCGTAAAAGTTACGGGCAGGACTCGAGGCGTGTTTTCGGTTGAGGACTTCGGCTTAGGCAGCGTCGTATTCAGAAATTCGATTGTGCGGCATGAACGGGATCGTAGCATCTTCCGTCAGGCAGTACCGCATGTAGTAAGCGTCTTCGCAGGTATCGTTATAGTGCTGCCGAAGAACAGTGATTGCGCGGAAACCGTTTTGTCCGAAGAACAACTGGGCCGGCACGTTTGTTTCGCGAACTTCGAGGACGATTTCTCGTCGTCGCTGCTGCGACAGTTTGTCGATCAGGCGTTGCACCATCTGACGACCGATGCCGTTGCGACGGGCCTCAGGTGCCACGGCAAAATTGAGAATCCGCAGCATGGATTTGTGGAGTTCATAAATCATGAATCCCACAATCTTATGGTCCAGTTCGGCGACCGTCCCGATGCAGTTCCGCTGTCTCAGGCAACAAAGGAATTCTTCTTCAGTCCATGGGAACTGGAAGCTGCCTTGTTCGATAGACAGAACTTCATCCATGTCACGACGAATCAACCACCGGATCTGTGTCCGAGTTGCGTCGATAACAGGAACGGTATTTGTAACAGCTAGCTGCTGACTTGTGCGCTTCAATCCCATTGTGGCCTCCATGCCCAATAGAACGAAAAAAAAACACAAACGTCACGACAAAGTTTTGTGCGAGTTTCGCTCATCACTTTGACCACGCCATTTACTGGCTTCGACGTCAAGAGACGGGAACTTAACACAGTTTGAAAATCGAGTCTACATAGATCAGCCGTAAGATTTGACTCATTGGAAAATCCGTTGTTGGCGGAGAATTTCAACGGCAGTTTTTGCCATGCTGGAGGCCGAATCGGAGAATCTGTTCAGTCATCCTGACTTCCCAGCGGCAGGAAATCCTGACGCAGAACGGGCAAATTCGACGATCTCCCATGCCGGAGAACACTTTGGGCGATACGATTTTATTTTCGCTGGCGAGTTCCCGATCTCTGGTTACTGGCAGCATTCGATTTGGGCGACTCAGGCCTTCTGAAATTACAGGCAGTAACGATCCGATGACTATTTCCATGACGGAGTATTTCCGAACCCGCGAGCCGGATCGGAAAAAAGAAACTCGATATCTTAACGTGATCAATAAAGACAGTTGCACGTCATGCAATTCGTGTGCAACCGTTTGCCCGGTTGACTGCATCTATGAAGTGGTCAGTCCTGTCCCGTCCGAAAGCTATCACCAGATCGATACCAGTCGGTGCATCGGCTGTCAGATGTGCTACCGGTCTCCAAATGACAGCAGCGATTTGTACCAGTTGACGATCTGTCCCTGGAACGCGATCGATATGCTGCACAATCCCAACGTGAAACCGGACGCGCAGTCGGTTCTGGAACCCTACTATCGTGGCACCAGCAGCGGCTTTTCCTGGCCAAAACTGGAAGAGTACGGTTATCAACTATTTCTGGACGGGGAAGTATTTCTGCCTGCCGCCGAGGAATCGCTGCACAGGATTTTCCATCTGTTTCAGGAAGACGCATGGATGTACAGCGAAGAAGACAATGTGCGAATTGTCACGACGAGCGCAGAAACTGGAGAAGGCTTTATCCGGTATCGCGCGACTGAAGAAGGTCGAGATCTGCTTGACTGTATGTTCCGCGATTACCAGCGAATCTTTATGGATTAAGGATGTTCGCGCTCAGCAATCATAATGCTTTCGTGACCGGCAGTACCGGAGGCATCGGTCTTGAAATCGCATTGGCTCTTCACGAGGCCGGTGCTGGTGTTGTCCTGCACGGACGGCGCACAGACGGTGCCGCACTGAATGAAGCTCGGGCGAAGAACTGGTTGCCGTCGTCCGTTCCGATCGTTCTTGGTGACATGAGTACCCCGATGCCTCAGGGACCACTGGATGCCGCTGAAGCAGCGCTCCAATTCAACCCGGACATCGATCTGCTGGTCTGCAATGCCGGTACGTTTATTGATCAGCCATTTCTGGAAATGGATTTTCAAGTCTTCGATCGGACATTGAAGCTGAATGTGTATTCGCAGTATGTACTCATCCAGCACTTTGCCCGGCTGTGGGTCAAACGCGGGACTCGCGGTCGAATCTTACTGATTGGATCTATCAATGGTCGATTGGCAGAACCGACCCATGTCGCCTACGACACCTCAAAAGGCGCGATCGACGCGATGACTCGCTCGTTGTGTGTCGCCCTTGCACCGCATGGCATTCGAGTTAACGGGATGGCACCCGGATTATTTGTCACACCTCTGACAGCTCCGGCACTGCAGAATTCACGTGCCAGGCAATGGATGGAACTGCACACGCCAAACGGTGTCGTTCCCGGTGCGGACGCCTGTCGAGGTGCTGCCGTATTCCTGCTAAGTGACGCCGCAGAACACATCCACGGCCAGATGCTGTTCGTCGATGGTGGTATGAGTGCCTGGCAACAGCCAGACCCGCCAGAAGAGTGGATGACGAACGCAGGACAGCCAGGTACAGTGGGACCAGCGGATGCTAAGCCGCGCCAGCCCACCGACTGAACACGTTTTTATGGTGGGCCGGCCCTCGCATTCGCTCGCTTGTCCCACCCTACTGAATCTCATCAGGCGACTGACGTCCCCCGCTCGCCTTAGATCGAGGGACCTGGCTTCTTCGCCACCTTTGCGGCTCGCAGTCGCTCCTTCATCCCATGGAAACTCACTACAGCATCCATCACCAGACTGAAGCCAGCGGGAATCAGAATCAGCGTGAAGAACGTGGAGACAATCAGACCACCAAGTACGACCGCACCAAGTCCCTGATAAAGCTCGCTGCCAGCACCGACGCTCCAGACCCAGACACCATCGGCTCGCACCGGCAGTGGAACAACCAGCGGCAACATTCCAAGGACGGTGGTGAGTGTACTCATAAAGATCGGACGCATTCGGGAGCGAACACTTTCGCACACGGCATCGACAGAATTCATCGCATGGTCACGCATCAGATTCAAGGCCTGATGGACCACCAAAATCGCGTTGTTGACAACAGTCCCTGTCAGGATCACGAACCCCAGCATCGTCAGCACATCCAGCGGCTGGAATCGGAAGATATTCAGGATCCGCAATCCACCCAGTCCTCCTACCAGGGCCAGGCCGACACTGAGCATAATCACAAGTGGATACAGAAACGATTCGAACAGCGCGCACATCAGCAGGTACGTCAGCAACACGGCCAGTGCGATATTCCATTTGAGTTCAAACCAGGTATCGGCCAGCTTGTCAGCCGTACCCGCCAGACGTATCTGATAGAGGCCACTCTGAAATCGCGGTGACTGCATTAGTACTTTGCGGACTTTTTCATCAATGGTTTTCATCGCCGCTTCAAGCGCAATTCCTTCAGCCGGTTTCACCTGAATGGTAATCGACCGCTGGCGTTCGATGTGGTTGACCTGTTCCGGCCCGTGACTCAAAATAACATCAGCGACGGCTGACATGCGTACGGTCTGCCCGGTCGCCGTGCGGAACGGCAGATTTTCGAGATCCTGCGAATGGCTGGCGTATTCGGCATCCCCGCTGATCACCAGATCGATGCGACGACCTTCGTGCCAGTAGTCACCGGCGAAAGCACCATCCACAAGAGAATTCACAGCGTAACCCAGCGACGCCACGGTAACTCCCAGCTCTGCTGCCTGTTCCAGTCTTGGTACGACGTGCAGTTCGGGGCTTGACAGATCCAGACCGGGAATCGGGCGAAGCTGATTGCCTTTTGTCATTGGGAACTCTGCCATGCACAGTCCGAACGCTTTCTGAGCTTCCTGAACCAGTTCCTCGAGATCCGGTCCTGTTATTTCAACGTCGATCGTACGACCACCACTCAGCCCGCTGTCGAACAGGCTGGTTTGGCTGACGATCGGAATGACGCCTGGCTGAGCACCTGCCGCTGCCGCCAGAATCGGAATCAATTCCCCGGCTCGCAGTTCGTCAACTGCTCTGGCCCCCAGAAACAGCATTCGACCTCTGGCGACAAAAAAGAAGCTCTTGATTCGCGGCACACCTGGCTCGACATCGTCGCTCCACGATGGTGCCAACCGACGCTCGATCCCCTGGCCAAGTTCGATCATCTTGTCGATGTTGTAACCTGGCGGCGGCAGCAAAATCGCGATCACCAGATTGCGGTTGCCGGTTGGCAGGTACTCGGTTGCAGGCCACAGCCAGAGACTCCCGAACGCTGAGGCAGACACAAACGCAGCGACGATCAGCAATCGCACCGCCCAGCTTCCGCGAACCGTCATCATGGATCGCAGAACGTTGGCAAATGAATTGTTGAGCCACGTGGCCAGTCGAATCAGGCCAAACAAACCGCCCGGCCCAAAGCCCGTGTTGTATTCCAGACTATCGACATTCTGGCCCTTCAGCAGCCACGCTGCCGCCGCCGGGATGACAGTCAGACTGACGATCATCGAAAGCCCGACCGAACAGGAAATCGCAATCGAAATGTCGCGGAACAATTGCCCGGCCTGCCCCTGGACAAAAATCACCGGCACGAATACTGCCATCGTGGTCAGTGTGGAAGCCAGCACGGCCCCCCAGACTTCCTGCGTACCTTCCAGAGCCGCTTGCCGCGATCCTTTCCCCATCTGGAAATGACGATAAATGTTTTCGAGTACCACGATCGCATTGTCAACGACCATCCCGACTGCAAACGCCATCCCGGCCAGACTGATGACATTAATACTTCGCCCAAAAATCTTCACAAACAGCATAGTTGCAATCAGACTGATCGGGATAGAAAGACCAATTATCAGGACCGATCGAGGACTTCGCAGAAACAGCAACAGAATCACCACGGCCAGCGAACCACCGATATAGACGTTGCTTGTCACCAACGCTGTCGCGGAATCCAGGTACTCCGTCTGATCATAAACCTGATCCAGACGTAGACCTTTTTGCTTCAGAACGCCAAGGTTCAGTTCTTCACACGCGATGCGCAGATTGCGACCGTGAAGACGAGTACACTCAGCCAGTTCCAGTGTTGTGATTTCTCCGTCGTGATTCAAATCCAGTTCATCGCGCGGTGGCCCCATGATTTCTTTGATATTCGTGTTGGGTGCCTGCTGGGCGTTGATCGCCAGTGCGTTCAACCCCATTTGCCGTACCACACCGTCAGGTTTCTTGTAGGCAATGCCGACGGTAGCCACGTCACGGATTCGCACGGGAGCATTGTCGCGACTTGCGATGATCGTATCTTCAACTTGTTCGGGTGTATGAAACTGACCCAGCGTCCGCACGACATTCCGCTGGCGACCTTCGGAGATGTCACCGGCAGATGTGTTTTGATTCTGCGACAGTAAGGCCGTTCGCAACTCATCAATTGTGACGCCGAATGCGGCCAGTCGCGTTGGATTGACTTCGACTCGAAATTCCTGTTCCTGACCTCCAAAGACGTTAGCGTTTGCGATCCCCTGAACTCGTTCAAAGTTTGCTTCGATGTAGTCCTCAGCAAACTTGCGCATTAATGCGGGATTGTTGCGGCCCAGCGTAAACGTCTGCAAAACGGGAAAGTCTTCGGCCAGCAAGTTAATTCGCGAAAGATCGACTGGCCCGCTGCGTTTCATAATCGACGCCAGTGGATCTTTGAGTTCCGGATGCTGCAGAATCAGATTCTGCAGGTCTTCGCGTGTCGGCGGAATCGGCGTAAGAATAAACCACGCGATGGCGTTCGTATTCGCATTGACCGTAGAAATCACTGGTTCCCGAGCGTCCGCCGGGTATTCGGAAACCTGATTCAGCTTTTCCGCAACTCGTGCGCGGGCATCGGCGAGATCTGTGCCGACCGCAAACTTCAGGGTGATTGAACCACTCGAATCCGAACTCTCGCTCTTGAATTCCTCCAGACCTTCGACACTCTTGAGTTGCTCTTCCTGCTCGTCAATGATTTCCCGTTCCACTTCCTGAGCGCTGGCTCCTGGCCAGACGGTCGAGATCGTAATTTCCGGTTCTACGACATCCGGAGTCAACTGCACCGGCGTCGCCAGATACGCAATGACTCCGAACAGCACAGCCAGGAAAACGCTGACAGTGAGTTTGACCGGATTGTCGAGTGAGAACTTGATGAAGTTCATAGGTTTGTGTGCCGGGGAGTGTCAGGCGAGCAATGCAAGCGGGTACATCACGTAAAAGTGCCGATTCTGGTGGGCCGGCGCGGCTTAGGATCGCACGATGCTGTGTATCAGGCCGCATTCGGAAACTGCACTTCACTTTTGGTCAGCATCCTCTTTAACAATTTGAACGGTTTGAAATGCTCGCAAGCGTTCGGCCCCTTCTGTTACGACCTGCATATCGGCTGCGATGTTTTCGCCAGAGACCTGAATCCAGCTACCGGAACTGAGGCCTGGCTCGACGATGATCTGACGCACGCTTAAAGGACCGCCATTCGCAATTGGATTGATGACGTAAATGAATGTCCCGCGCGATGTTCGCACCATCGAATCTTTGGGCACGAGAACCGCATTAACTTCTTCACCGCGAAATGTCGCTTCAGCCATCATGCCTTCCCGGAGCGCGGGGACTGGCGGCATGGTGGTGCTGTCAATTTCATTGTTAATTCGTACGATCACCGGAAAACTGCGGGACCCGGTTTGCCAATTGCTTCGTGGCACAATCGAATCGACGACGCCCGTCCATTCACGAGCCTGTCCATTTCGACTGCCGGTTCCCTGAACATGCAGCGTCACGGCCCGGCCCGGGGCGATCTGGTCAATGTACTGCTGATCGATTTGTACTTCAACTTCGACTTCAGTCAATTGCGCCAGCGTCACAACCGGTGCCCCTTTTGACAACCACTGACCGATGTAAGTGCGTTCTTCGACCACAAAGCCCGCGAACGGAGCTTTCGTAGATCGCTTTTCTCGTTCGGCCTTCAAAAACGCCACATGTTGCTCCTGTGCATCGACTCGCGCTTTGGCCTGACTGACGGTTTCCGGACGCGGGTTTGAGATTTTTGACAACATCGCGATGGCGGCAATTTGAGTCTGTTCGGCGGAGTTAAGAGTGTCCTCAGCGTCCTTCACTTCCGACGGGTTCGCTGCGCCACGCTTGCTGAGCGCCTTAAGTTCTTCCATCCTGCGTTCGGCGTTGGCAAACGCAATGTCGGCAGACAGTTTTCTGGCCTCCGCCTCGGCTTCATCTTCTTTGCGTGGCACGCTGATCTCTTCGAACTCAGCCCTGCGTTCGGCAAGCACTGCCTCTTGTTCGGCAATTTCCAGATTTGTCGATTCGTTGCGAAGCTGAGACAGCAACGTCCCTTCGCTGACGAAATCGCCAACCTCAGCCGAAAACTGTGCCACAATTCCGTCCGCTCCCGATGCAACGACACTGAAGTATCGCGGCCTGACATTTCCCAGTGCGCGAAATTCCGGGGCGATCGTTTGCTGTCGAATTGTCGCAACGCGCACTAGAGCCGGCGGTTGAGCTGGCGCAGAGGATTCTCGACCCGCATCCAGTGTCTGCGAAGTCGATTGTGAACACCCGGGTAGCGTCGCGATCAAGATGGCAACGATTGTGAGAATTCTTGCAGATTTAACAGGTTTCATAACGTGCCGGAGAGTGAATGAGACCTTGTAAGGCGACCGGAGCGGTGTCAGCCCTCCGCTCGCAGGTTGTCGATTTAGTCGCCACTGAGTTTAGGTCAGTGGCGGGTAAATCGACAGCCTGCTCGCCAGGCACGGTTCGATGATGAATGGAATCGAGTATTGGCGAAAGTCGTCGAAAGTTTTGCAGCCTACAGCAAGCGATGGACCTTCGCTACAACCTGTTTGTCCAATCGCCGTGATTTCCAAACCCCGGCTGACTGTTCTTGATACGACCTGAAAAGTGACTGGTTTTCCTGCAACGGTGTCGCCAAGAACGTGTTTGTCCTGTGATTGCCATAAAGCATTGCGAGTCAGCGACTTACAACCTGCATCCAGCAGCCGGACGCAATTGACGCCGAGAACCAGATTGCGATACACTGCCGCACCGACCATGCTTCGGCGAGGGGGGACGTCAGTCCTCTGATGAGACAGTTCCAGCCGGAGACTCACCGTTCAAAGTCTGGATTCATAAATTCCCTGGTAGTGGCAAATGGATTTGCCATAGGACGTGACCATGTCAAGGAAGACACAATTGAGTGCCGCTGAGTCCTCACGCGATGTGATTCCGTTTTGCGACGTGGAACAGTTGTGTGAAGCGCGGCGAATCATTCGTCAGGAAGCCGATGTCCTCGGCAAGATGGCCGATCGCCTGGGGCCAGGTTTCTGCGATGCCGTCCGCGCGATTCGCGAGACATCGGGTTGCGTCATCGTGACGGGCGTCGGGAAAGCGGGTCTCATTGGTCAGAAGATTGTCGCCACCTTTGCCAGCACGGGGACCCGAGCGCATTTCCTGCATCCAACGGAAGCGCGGCATGGGGATTTGGGATGTGTTGCCTCGAATGACCTCGCACTCCTCCTTTCCAATAGCGGCGAAACAGAAGAAGTCCTGCTACTGCTGACTACGATCAAAGCCCTGCGTATACCAATGATCGCGATTACGCGAGATGAAGACAATTCCCTCGCGCGACAGGCAGATATCGTTGTGCCAACCGGAAAATACTCCGAGGCCGGTCAACTTGGTCTGGCACCGTCTTGCTCGACGACGGCGATGCTGGCGTTAGGCGATGCGCTGGCACTTGTGGTCAGCCGGTCGAAGGGATTCACAGCTCGGGATTTTGCCAACTATCATCCGGCTGGAAGTCTGGGACGTCAGTTGTGTCCAGTGAAAGACGTCATGCGTTCAGGCCAGCAATTGCGAATTGCCTCGGAAAATGAAACCGTGCGGGAGGTCATGATTTATCATCGCAAGCCTGGTCGTCGTACTGGAGCCGTGATTCTGACGAACGAAACCGGTTGCCTGACAGGACTTTTTACGGACAGCGATCTTGCAAGAATACTTGAAACGCGGCGCGACGAACAACTCGACCAGCCAATTTCTCGCGTCATGACCTGCAATCCGGTCACACTTGGTCCGGACATCCTGCTGCCTGAAGCCATTCATCTCATGTCGGAACGCAAGTTGAGCGAAGTGCCGGTCATTGACAATCAACGAACACCGATAGGTATGCTGGATATTACGGATGTGTTGCAGAAAGTCGATGCTGCCGAACAAGGCAACCGTGTTGGCAGGCTGTCGATCTAGTCGCCACTGAGTTTACCTCAGTGGTTTTCAGGATTCTGCACTACCGGAATTCCCAGTGGTTTCAAGTAGTGCAAAATCCCGAGAACCACCGGAATGAATCCGGTGGCGGCTAAATCGACAGCCTGCTAGCCCCCGGTTTTCGACTCACAAACAATATCCCCAGCTCATCACTGAAGAACTTCTTTAAGTCATCACATGTCACTGTCAAGAATACCTCAAGGTCCTCGAACGATGCTGGTCGGCATCGCTTTGGTGATGCTGTATCTCGGGTATTCGCAGTTGACTTTGCCATGGCTGACCGTTGAACAAAAGCAGTACCGGATCGTCGAATCGTCTGGCACGCCAGAAACGTCGCCGTTGTTTGTAGAACGAGCGGAAGAATGGTTCAAAGAGGATTCGTGGGTCAGGAACGCAAATGCAAAGTTCGGCGACCGAACGCGATTCCTGTATTTTCAGAATTATGAATTGTTCAATGACGACCATTCAATCAAAGTGGATCCGCTTGCCATGCTGTGGCAGGATGACGAAACAAAGATTCCTTATACGCTAACGGCTCGGTCGGCTCAGTTGGACGCGACGTCAAAGTTCAAACTTGACAGCAGCGAATTCGGAGCCATCACCAGTGGCCAGTTACAGGGCGACGTTCGGATCACCGGGCCAGATGGGTTTCGCCTGGAAGGCCGCACGTTCTCAGTGTCCGACAATGCGATGAAGGTGACGACCAGCCAGCCAGTAAAGTTCTGGTGGGGCCCGCACAGCGGTGTCGCAGAAAGTGGTGCAGAAATCGATCTTTTATCAACTGGCGACGTCGAAAAAAAAGGACTCATGTCAGTCTCCGACGTGCAGAGAATTCGACTGTTGGGAAGAATCAAATGCCGATTGTTCTTTCAGGACGAAGACGCACGCAGCGAAGCGATCACTCTGAAAATCAACGCGGCGAATGGATTCGAGTTCTTTGTACCCACGCATCAGGCCACATTTTTTGGGTTCAGCGACCAGAAGGTTCGCAAAGATAACCAGATTCTGATTGAGCGTCCGACGATTTCCGGAGGACTCGATCGATTATTCTGTTCAATGCTGACACTTCAGTTTCAGCCCGCAGTCCTTGACGCGGGTGCTGAAAAGAAACGATCAACCCAACTGCAACTGGCGAGTATCCGGGCTGAAGGTGCCCGCGTTGTCTTTACGTCGCTCGAACAGAACGTGACGGCCGTGATGAGCTGGCTCAGATATCAAGTTGAAGAACGCACGATGGAACTTTCAGGCGGAGTCACACCAGCAACAGGTCGTCCGAATCCCGTCAGGATTTACCAGAACAGCAGTATGCTGACGGCAGCGTACGTCATGGCCCTTCATGATTCGAACAATCAGATGCAGACGATCGAATGTCGTGGACCAGGACGGATCGAGCCGTCAGATGCGCCATCGGCTCCGCAACGATCGGATGCTGAAAATTCGTTCAATGCGACCTGGACCGAGTCACTTGCGATGCGCCAGTCGCCCAATCATTCAGTCACGTTAAAAGGCAATGCGACAGTCTCTCAGACAAACGTTGCAGACGGCTCTCCTGGGATGAGTCTGAGCAGTGACGTGATTGAAATGCACGGAACACAATCACCGGGAATGGCCAGCACTGTCGTCGGATCTGATACTTCATCGCAAAAATCGGGTCTGGATCTCAGCCGAATCAATCCCAAAGAGCTTATCGCGACCGGGAACGTCACGATGACGCACAAGGATGTCACTGGGCATGTCAGGCAAAAACTGTCTGTGAAGTTCCATGAAGCCGTCGGCAGCAGTGAATCGCAAAAAATCAAAAGCGTCAGCAAATCGACAATAACCCCCGACGAAGCGGCAAATGCAGAAGTCCAGGGCGCTACGGAATTCTTCTGCGATACCGCCACCGCCAGCGTCAATTTTACACGTCTCGCCGACCAGAAAATCACCGGAGACTGGAACGACGTGTGGCTGCTTGGTCAGGTGAAAATCAATCATACGGGCGTCAGGAAAGACAGCGATTTCTCAGCAGAAGGCAACGCATTGTCCGCGAAGTCCGGGTTCTCGGAAGTTGGCGATGTGAGTTTGTTTGGCGACCCTGCAAAAGCAAGACTGGCGTCGCGAAGAATTGAAGGGCCCCGGATTGATCTGCAGGAACTGATCAATGGTGAGCGTCCAGCGAAAGTCAACGGCAGCGGGAGCCTGTTGCTGGTCATTGATCAGGGAATCAATGGCGAGACACTCGAAAAACCATCGCTGCTGGAGATCTACTGGACAGAATCCATGATCTATGCCAACCGCACCGCAGCGTTCATCGGCAACGTTCGAGCCGTGATGACGAATGACCTTGATCACAAAATCGAACTCACCTGCGCCAGCATGGATGTGCACTTCTCCGACGATCTGCAGCTTCAGTCAGCGAACAGGAAAAATGACCTGAAAGCGTCCCGGTCATCCCTTGAATCGGACAACAATCCCATTGAACAAATCAAATGCAACAGCAAAGTTGTTGTCGATATCGACCAGATGAAAAATGGTGTCGTAGTTTCGCGAAACCATGCTGAGTTCTCCGATCTGACGGTGAATATGGTTACGGGCGAATTCAAGGCAATGGGATCAGGAAGTTCCGGAGTCGTTGAATCAACGCATCCAAATTCGATTGAAACGCCACGCACCGCGCCACGTGCGGTCGCGCGGGCCAATACGCCTGTGACAACGACGTCTGATGCGTTTGTATTCCTGCAGGCCAGATTTATCGGCGGAATTGAAGGCAACTACAAGCAGCGCATCGTGCAGTTGAAACAGCATGTTCGCGGAGTGTTCGGGCCTGTGCGACAAATGGGCGATCGGATTGTGCTGGACGGGCTTAACGTCAACGAACTGCCACCGAACACAGGCTCGATGCGCTGCGAGAACCTTTCGTTTTCGCAAATTTCGTCCAGTGACGTATCGGCTCAAGCGCAGTTCGAGATGGTGGCGGAATCCAACATGTCGGAAGAATTCAGTGGCACCCGCGCTCCCTGCCATTTGGAATCCAGTGAAATCTCAGGTGACGCGGATTGGATCAAGTTCGATTCTTCCAAACAGCAATACATCCTTCGAGCGGGCAAAGGTCGTCAGGCTACTGTGTCGTACCGTCGAGCGCCAGGGGCCGCTCCGGAGACACTCACTGGACAACAATTCGAATACTACAGCGAAAGAAATCAGCTTAAAGCCCACGAAATCACGGGTGTCCAGACGGCGGGCGATTTGCGGTCGCCGGGAAAATAGAAATTGTTCAGCGAGCAATGTTCCGGCGATGCTCCGCTTTCCTGCGTGAATTGGCGTGAAGGCAACGCTACAATGTCAAGGTTAGACCTGTTTCATCAGGGGACTGACATCTCTCGCTCGCCATGACGCGATTCTGGCGAAATCCACGAACGCAGAATTTTCCTTCCGGACTGACTCCCTCCATCGCATTTATTTCGCAGGATATTAGTCATGCGACCTTCGCTTTTCGCATTGTTTACCCTGATAAGTTTCGTTGTCTCTTTACCCACTGCGGTCGGGCAGACAATCGATTTCAACCGTGATGTGCGGCCGATCATTTCCAATCGGTGTCTTGCATGTCATGGACCCGATGATTCAAAACGCGAAGCTGGGCTACGGCTGGATGATCCTGACGTCGCAACGCACCTACTGGATTCCGGAAACGCGGCGATTGTCGCAGGCAATTTGAGCGAAAGTGAACTCGTCCGTCGCATCACAAGTGACGACGAATCTCTCAGGATGCCACCAGCCGAATTTGGAAAGCCACTCACGCAGACAGAAATTGCAACACTGAAGCGCTGGATAGAACAGGGAGCCAGTTACGCGCGGCACTGGGCCTACGTCAAACCCGTGCGAGCCGAAGTTCCAGCAGCTCCTGCGCCTTTTGCAAACTGGCCACGAAACGCGATCGACAACTTTGCACTTCACAAAATGCTCGAGCTGGGACTGAAACCGACGGCAGAAGCGGACTCACGCGCACTGGTTCGACGATTGTTTCTGGATTTGATCGGTCTGCCACCGACTGTTGAAGAATGTGATCAATGGTCTCAGCGTCTCGAAGTCAAAGAAAGTACTGATGAACGATCAGCGATCAATGATGCCGTGTTGTCGGATCTTGTCGATCATTTGTTTCAACGCCCTGAATTTGGCGAACACTGGGCGCGAAAGTGGCTTGACCTTGCCCGCTATGCAGACTCCGCAGGCTATGCTGACGATCCTTCGAGGACGATCTGGCCGTGGCGAGACTGGGTGATTCGGTCGATCAATAGCAACATGCCGTTCGACCAGTTTACCGTCGAACAAATCGCTGGCGATATGCTGCCGGATCCAACCACCAATCAACTAACTGCAACAGCTTTTCATCGCAATACGATGACCAACAATGAAGGTGGCACGCAGGATGAAGAGTTTCGAAACGTTGCCGTGGTTGATCGAGTCAACACGACGATGGCAGTCTGGATGGGAACAACAATCGCGTGTGCTCAGTGCCACAGTCACAAGTACGATCCGCTGACGCAGGACGAGTATTTTCAGATTTTCGCGATTCTGAACAATACGCAGGATGCCGATCGTCGTGACGAATCCCCGGTGATTGAATTCCTTAGCCCTGATCAAATAGAACGCCGCTCGGTGATTCAGAAACGCCTCTCTGCACTGAATCAGATTCTGGCCACGCCAACCGATGCAATCACCGCTTCGCAGCGGGATTGGGAGCAACGTCTTCAGAGACTTCCAGACTGGACTTCGACAAATCCCTCATCCGTAAAACGGGCGTCCGGCGGTTCAGCCTCCATTGCGGAAGATGGTACGATTTCTGTCGCAACACCTGCCGAAAAAGACGTGTACACAGTCGAAATTCCACTCACGCCCGTGAGTCCCGACGGCCAAATTGTCACCGCGATTCAACTGGAAACATTGCCGTCTTCAGATTTTCCTGGCGCGGGCGCGGGGTACGGCGGCGGCAATTTTGTGATCACCGAATTGAAGGCTCGGATTGTGTCAGCCGACCAGGCCACACCAAAGGGTCGTTTCGTGCGTATCGAAATCCCAGGAACACAGAAGATTCTGTCACTGGCCGAAGTGCAGATCTTTTCTTCCGGAACCAACCTTGCGCTCAAAGGCGCCGCGACGCAGAACTCGACGGATTATGGTGGCCCGGCGAAATTCGCTATTGATGGAAACACTGATGGTGAGTTTGAAAAGAAATCCGTAACACATACCGCGATTTCCGATGATCCGTGGTGGGAAGTCGATCTGGGCAGCGACGCAGCAATCGAACGCGTGACGATCTGGAACCGAACCAGCGGCGACGTCCATGATCGTCTTTCAAATTTCCGAATCATATTGCTCGACGCAGCTCGCAATGTCGTCTGGGAACAAGCAGTCGCCGGAGTTCCAAATCCATCCGCAGACTATTCTCCCGGTAATGTTCGGGATATTACATTTCGGACGGCGTATGCCGACTATCAACAATCAGGATTCGATCCCGAAGAGGTCTTCGACGGCAGGACGGAGGCCGAAAACGGCTGGGCTGTCGGCGGCGGTATCACGGATTCGCACTCGCTGCTCCTTGCTGCAACCAATCCGATCGTAATCAAAGAGACTGTCACACTGCAGTTGACCATCGAACAGAACTCACCTTACGCAAATCATGTTCTCGGACGATTTCGAATCAGCACCAGCAGCAATAATGAATTGATCGAAAGAAGTCAGTTGCCGAAGAGTATTCTGGCGTTTGTCGAAAGGCCCGCAGCCGAACGCACGTCCGCAGTGACAACTCAACTGGCTGAGTATTTCAGACTCAATCTGGCACCGGAACTGGCAGACGTTCGGCAGGAATTGACGACACTTAAGGCGGAACGGGACACTATGAAACCCGACGCGTCCGTACCCGTGCTGCGCGAAGTCGCCGCCGATGCGCGGCGCAAGACGCTGCTGCAGTTTCGAGGCAATTATCTGGATACTGGCCACGAAGTCCACGAAGGTGTGCCGGCGGTATTTCCGTCCATTCCAGACGGGCAACCTGCCAATCGCCTGACTTTCGCGAAATGGCTCGTGGATGACAACAATCCTCTGACCGCCCGAGTTGTCGTCAATCGCTACTGGGAGAATCTGTTTGGTCGTGGCATCGTGCTGACCAGTGAAGACTTTGGATCGCAGGGCGAATTGCCGACTCATCCGGAACTCCTCGACTGGCTTGCGCGCGAACTTATCGAATCCGGCTGGGATACGCGCGACCTGTTAAAGATGATTGTCACGTCAGCAACGTATCGGCAGTCTTCTCTAGTGGCTCCCGAGGCCGCAGCCACTGATCCTGACAACCGCTGGCTGTCTCGCGGACCGCGCGTGCGGCTAAGTGCTGAAATGGTGCGCGATCAGGCGTTGCAGGTAGCGGGATTGCTGAGTAAAAAAATGTACGGGCCACCGGTCAAGCCTCCGCAACCAAGCTTAGGACTGTCTGCCGCATTTGGAAGCTCAACCGACTGGCAGACCAGCATGGGCGAAGACCGCTATCGACGCGGGATTTACACCACATGGCGTCGCAGTAACCCATATCCTTCGATGGCAACCTTCGACGCTCCGAATCGCGAGGTCTGCACACTACGCAGAAGCCAGACAAACACGCCGCTCCAGGCGCTCGTGACGATGAATGATCCGGTCTACGTCGAAGCAGCTCAGGCTCTTGCTCGCACCATGCTGAAGCTCGACAGTGCGATTGAAGATCAAATCACCGATGGCTTCAAACGCTGCCTGCTGCGCGATCCATCGCAAACGGAACTTTCGGCGTTGGTAAATCTCTTCAACGACATGCAGCAGCAACTTGCGACACAGCCGGACAACGCCGCAAAACTTGCCACCGATCCACTGGGCGAGTTGCCGGAAGGTATGGATCCGATCCGTGCTGCGTCAATGACCGTCGTTTGCAACGTACTGCTGAATGTTGATGAAATGTTCTTGAAACGTTAGATGCCTGTATGGCCCCGAACGTCGAATATGCCGTACAGGCTTGCTTCCGTGCAGTCCATCGGGCTGTCGATTTAATGCAGAATCCCAGTGGGGCAGGCATCCTGCCTGCCAGACTTGACAAATTTACGTGGAGTTTCGCCGCGAACCGGCAGGCAAGTTGCCTGGCCAACACTGAAATCGACAGCCTGCCAGGGCCACAGTTCTTAGCCGCGACCGCTGCGTGTGACTGCCCCTCCCCTCATTTAACGCAATCTACCGAGATTAAAATCGTAAACTGAGTCCTTGAGTTTCTGGGCAAGTGTGGGTAAAGTTCCGCACCAGTTCGTTGACGTCGTCTCAAACGTCTCTCAGTTTTCTCTCGGTGTCAGCGAACCAATCCTCAGTCGAATTTCTCGGGAAATCATTCTTTCCCCGCCAATCAACATGGAACGTTGAACCGACTGTGCGATCTGGAATTGATCTTGTGTTTCAAGGAGGAACCACGATGAACAGTTTTCGCTTGCGTTTGTTTTCACCAATCGATGACACTTTTGTAAGCGTCGATGACTCGCGTTCCGGTATTCCGCTGAACAGGCTTCCTGAGGATGCCTTTGAAGACATCATTCCGATCGATCGCGCACGTCGTTCGATGGTGATCAGTGGTCGATTTATGGAACCTGTCGATCGTGCCCGCATTCTTCAGCAGAACAACTGCTGTCCCGAATGCACGCTGCACGATATTGAGCCGCTTGAGTTGGCCGATGCAGTCATCAGTCCCAAGAACCGCCTCCCAGTCCCCGGTACTGCGACGATCGTTGGCTTCCACTGCAACAATTGCGGAACGGAATGGCCTGTCTACGAGTTGTCTCGTCGCAAAGTCTGATCGCATAGTTCTGATGAACAAAGTAGCCCGATCTGTGCTCAGATCGGGAGCCGGAGTTCGGGCCACGACGAGGGAATCCGACCTGAGGACAGAAATCGTCCTGAATTCAGATCCGTAGGCCGGACCAAGGTCGTACGTTGCCGGAACAACGCTCGCTGAATAATTCGTCGTGGAAAACCATTTCATTCTCGACGTCAGTAGACCGCGACCGCAGTTCCGGCAGTGCGGCGAGCTTGGTCCGGCCTACTTCAGGCAGGAAATTGTTTCGCGACGATTCCTGAATATCCTCATTCGTCCATTCCGATTTCCCAGACATCGAACTGTTCTTTCATCAACCACGTCCAGTACTCATCCTGATTCAATGTCAGGCCAGGCAGAATTTGGCTCCACGGCGTCAGTGAACCGGTCTTGTTGACGGCATCGAATGAGATGGCATTCGGCTGAATTCGGGACATTGCACCAAGCAAAAACGTAGGTGCATCCTCCCAGCTCAGATCCAGCGTGGTATCCCCAGGAGCCATTGCCAATTGACGTGCGATGGTGATGTCGTATCGAGCAATCGCGGCGGCCAGGACGGGGTCGGACAGTCGCAGCAGGTTGCGTTCGCCAGTGCGTCCGAGACTATCGATTGGCCCGCCGAATTTGCCGCCGCAGGTTTTGGTACGTCGCAGGGCCAGCGTTCGAAACAGGTATTCGAAAATCATTTCAGCGTCAATTTTTTCTACGGTTGGTAACAGCGATACAGCTATTTTCAAGGGAGACTCCGGGAGAGTGCCTTCCGGGGTCTCCGCTGCGGCCAGAATCTCGAATGCTTTGCGGATCAGAGTTCGAGCCTGATCACGGTTGGTATCTGCAATCGCGTTCGCGATGGCTCCGAAAGCCTGGGCCTCATAGCGGTCGTTGATGATTCGTTCCGCAATTCGAATTGCTCGCTCAGGATCCACGCGAGCCATTCGATGGACGATCTTTGGTGCGTACCTGTTCTTACTGGTTCGCAAATCGGAAAGAAATCTTTCCGCAGCTTCCGGCAGAATGTCGGCGATGGTGATCGCAACGTCTCCCAATTGTTCGTCTCGAGAACGATCGCTGGGACCTCGACTATTTGGTCGGCGGCGTTCTGATGCGTCTGCCCGATCAAACTGCGCTTCGAGGTCTGCAACATCGATGCGTTCCTGTGCATCGCTTGCGAGATCGAAGCCGATCAGTGTTAATGCAGCGGGAAGATCATACGCTGCAAGATGCTTGGCGACCTGTCGCTTGCCGTATTCGAAGCGATCGCTATCTGTTGGCTTTGCAGCTTCGATGGCGGCTTCCTGCAGCACTTTGAACGCTGCTGCATCCGCTGAGTACTTGCGATAACCCGCTGCAATGTCGGCCAACCGTTCGACGAGTGGTATGAATCCCTCTCCCGGTTTACGAGCCAGGGAATAGGCAATATCCAGCCATTTTATCGCTTGTGTACGCTCCGAAAGGGGCAGAGAACGTGCTGCACTCGAGTAGACCCAACTGCGTAACGGTGCATCGGCCAGCGCGTTTATCGCATCCTCTGCGGCTGGGATATTTGACGTTGCAAGTGTCTGCGCAGCAAAGCTGTAGAAAACCGTATCATGCCATTGCGCAAAACTTTGCGGATCGTCGGTCATTCCGCCAAAGTCAATTCTGCTCGACTGATGGATCTTTAGGCCGAATTCCGGAAAATGGCGGGACAGAAGTCGCTCCAGATACTGAAAAACACCCACGGGAAGATTTGTCACAGGTGGAATGACAAATTTCAGCAGCGCTAACAGAAGCAAGCCATGCCGAACCGGCGCAGGCCATCGATTGCCAAGCCGGACAATCAACAGCAAGAACACAGCAACAATCGCTGCCTGCCATGCGACATGCCCAATCCAAAACGCCCAGATATCTGCAGCACTATTGAAACTTTCTACAAGAGTCATCACTTGTTCCTTCCGGTCTGATTTCCAGTTCGTTTCAGATCTTCCAGCAACGCCTGCAGTTCCTCAATTTCTGCAGCCGTCGGACGTCGAGCCTGCAACAGCGACGCCATCAACGCGACTCCACTTCCGGCGAACACGCGATCGACCAGATCACGCACCAGTCGTCGCTGCGTTTTCGTCGGAGCGACCGTGGCAGCGTACAAAAACGCTTTCCCGGTCGCGGCTTTACGACGACTCACCAGCCCCTTGTCTTCAAGCCGCTTCAGCAGCGTACAGACTGAGGCATGGGCCATCGGGCGAACCCTCTGCAACTGCTCACGCACATCCCGCGCTGTCAATGCGTCCGCCTGCCATAGACAGGTCATTACGTCCAGCTCCGCGTCAGGTAGTTCCGATTCAGTCATTTCCAGTTTCCTCCACAGCGCATATTGACTTACGTCGATATTAAATCGACGTGCGTCAATTTGTCAATTGCAACGGAAAAGAATTCCGGGAGTAGGCCGGACCAAGGTCGCACGTTGCCGGAACATCGTTCGCCGAACGATTGGTCGTGGAGAACTCTATCATTCGTTGCGTCAATAGACTGCGACCTTCAAATCGCTGTGCGAACGTGTGCAGAGTTCGATACCAAGCAATTGCGAGCGGCAGGACGTGAGTCCTCCGATTACGGCATGGTAGGTTCATCGCGGCGTGGTGCGTGAAATCGGGCGACTGACGTCGCTCCGCTCGCCTGTCTTTGCCGCTGCGAATTTGCGACGAATCTCACGACTAAGCATGTGGAGCGTCAGAAAGGGTGGGACCAGCGAGCGAAGGCGAGCGCCGGCCCACCAACGGAAGAACTGCACGATGTCTTCGCCGCGAGGAGTTGAGTGATGAAACTACGAATCCGAATCACACTCGCAAATGACGGTGAGCTTGCTACTCTGATGACAAAGAACATTCGAACTCGACACAGCCAAATCGGACTTCTTCCCGCACGATTCACTCCAGGACCACACTACGTGATGCCAACAAAAATGCGAGTACGATTGCTGTGTGTTTTCTTTGTCGTTGTCGGCGTGTTTGGGAGCCGCCAGCAAATCGCAGCGGATCGTCCGAACATCATTCTGATCATGACAGACGATCAGGGATATCCACCGCTCGCAAAACTAGGGCATCCCTGGATTCACACGCCGCATCTGGATTCGTTGCATGACACGAGTACGCGATTCAGCAAGTTTTTTGTATGTCCCACTTGCAGTCCAACGCGGTCGGCCCTGATGACCGGGCGACATTCGATGCGGAATGGGATCACGCATACGATTCTGGAACGCGAACGAATGACGCTGGATGCCGTGACGCTGCCGCAAACGCTCGGCAAGGCGGGTTACACTTCGGCGATTTTTGGCAAGTGGCATCTGGGTGACGAAGAACCTTATCAGCCACACAGACGTGGATTCAATCACACATTTATTCATGGAGCTGGCGGCATCGGTCAGGCGTACAACTGCAGTTGTGCCGACGTGCCGAACAATTCGTATTTCGATCCTGTGGTGCGAATGAACGGCACCTTCGTCAAAACTCACGGGTTCTGTACCGACGTCTTTTTTGATGCTGCGATCGATTGGATCAGCACGGCTCAAAATGAAAGCTCGCCGTTCTTCGCTTATATCGCGACCAACGCGCCGCACGGTCCGTTTCTGGCTCCGGAAGCGAACAAGAAGCGATTTCTGGAGCTTGGTTTCGGCGAAGAACAAGCGGCGTTCTACGGCATGATCGAAAACATCGATGACAACGTCGGTCGATTGCTGCAACACCTCGAGCAATGGGATTTGTTCAAGAATACGGTCGTCATCTTCATGTCTGATAACGGCATGACGGGCGGCGGTTCTGGAAAATTCGGCACGCCGTTGGGTCACACTGCAAATGGCCAGGACATCTTGCCGTACAACGCCAACATGCGCGGACTCAAGGGATCGCCGGACGAGGGTGGTGTGCGGGTTCCGTTTTTTATTCGCTGGGACGGTCACTGGCAACCAGGACACGACATTGATCGCATCGCTGGTGACATTGACGTGTTCCCAACCATCGCTGCGATCGCCGGGGCTGAGCTGCCGCCAGATCAGGTCGAAGGCCGCAGTTTGATTCCACTCATCGAAGACCCAGCGACGCCGTGGGAAGATCGTTATCTCTACAC
>Ga0105047_10000157_pt1 | contig 99796 bp, 85 predicted proteins | sample MAT04_FD_78384 | JGI IMG/M metagenome (GOLD analysis project Ga0105047, IMG submission 78384) | Freshwater microbial communities from Lake Fryxell liftoff mats and glacier meltwater in Antarctica - MAT-04 (megahit assembly) | ecosystem: Environmental > Aquatic > Freshwater > Ice > Liftoff... | reverse complement strand
TGTTTTAAAGATAGAGCCTGCCATTTTACACCAGGCTCTATCTTTTTTTCGTTCCATAAATCAAGATATCCGCAATCCATCGAAATTTTTTTTAGGATATATAATTAACTTAACCTTTAAAAAAACTGGTGGGAAAATGACCGTTCCAGATTTCCAATCGCTGATGCTGCCCACCTTAAAATCGATTAACAGGAGACCCTCATGATCCCCATTGAACAAACTGCTACCGAAATTGCCCGTTACGCCCCCTCCAGCGGCTTTCTGAAAATTCTGCAAGAGCTGGAAATCGGCAAAGAAGGCTGGCAAAACGAGCTGGTGCTCTTTATGAAGCCCGAACTGCAGATGGTCTCTGATCCGGCTTATATCGGCGAATCGGCCCGGCTCATCCTGCAGAAATTGGCCGAATACCAGGCCGAAGTGCACGGCATCGCCATCGTGGGCGGGCAGTTCCTGGCCAACAATGGCATCATGGACCGCCACTATGGCTATATCAATCACCTCTCCAAGCAGGCTTCCAAAATTCTATCCGCCGAAGACCTGGCCAAAATCGCCGCCGGGCTGGGGCTGCCCTCCATCGTGGGAATCCCGCTGTATGGCGGGCACGAATATCTCAACAGCCACCCCGAGGAAACCATCGCCCATCTCAATGCTTTCTGGTTCTCCAAGAAAGCCATCAAGATCCGCAGCGGCTTCTACATTCAGCAATACGAAAAGAACGGTGCGCCCTTCATTCTGGTGAACGGCTTTCACCCCTCGCAATTGGTCCACTTCACCGCGCCCGACCACCGCATCGTGCTCTTCCTGGTGCACAGCAATACCCCCTGGCAGGCCCTGCGCAACGACATGGTCGGCAACACCTTCCCCGAAAAAGCCGCGCCCAGCTCGATCCGGGGTACTTTCTTTGCAGACCCGGCCGGGTATGGCCTGACCAAAGTGGATATTTCACAAAACGGCGCCCACCTTTCAGCGGGGCCCTTTGAAGGTGTTTTTGAAGTGCTCAATTTCTTCGGCAGCCTGTACGAGCGCGCCGATCAAAAACCGCTGCCCCTGCTCATCCGCCGCCTGATGGCGCGCGGCCTGAGCGCCGAGGCTGCCCTTAAGGTGCGCGCGAACCCCGCCGTGACCCTGGGCGAAAAAACCACCGACCTGTTCTCCGCCACCGAAGATATGGAAACGGACGCCGCCATCGACTTCTGGCTGCAGCACGCCCACTGAGGCGGGATGGGGAAAAGCCTTTTTGCATTCTCCAGAAAAAGCGTCGCATAAAAACCGCCCAAATGGGCGGTTTTTATGCGACGCAGAGTTTGTTGGAACAATCCCACTTACCCCTTCAACCGCTGGCCCTCCTTCTGAATGATCCGCCTTAAAATCGCCACCGTGGTGGCATAGGTGCAATCCATGCCAAAGTATGAAAGCGTACCCGCGCCCAGGTTCTTGCCCTTGCCAAGTGGGGTGTCTGAGGCATAGTGTAGAATGCCCACGTCAAACGGCAGACCGTACAGGTTGACGATCTCATTCACCGGGTGGCGCTGCGGGCGGTACATTTCATACACCGCCGAAAGGTACGGCCCCGCTTCCATTTCAATATCGGTATACCCATCGCGGTAGATCACATCCATCACGCGCGAGTTTTGCAAGAAAGTGCCCATCACACTCACCGCTTTCTGATTATCCAGCACCGTGCCGTAAATCAGGTAAGGAGCCACATCGCTGGCCGAAAAAGCGTTGGGGAACAGATAGGTATTATCGGAATGCTCATCAAAAACCACGTTGGGTATCATCACATCGCCGCGCACCCCGTTGAGGGTGGCCGCCTTGCCCATGATATACACTCCCAAAATTTCACCGGAATGTTCGGCCACTTTGGCCAGCAGGTTATAGGCGCCCATCCCCAGCGGGTAATCCACGTTGAGGATCAGCGCGTCAGACTGGCGCAGAATGCCGGCCTCCTGCGGCGAAAGGCGCGGGTCCATCGCCTCCACCGGCAGGCGCGCCAGTTCAATCACCTGTGCTTCCAGCTCAAACGAGTGCTCGCCAGGGATGCGCGAAATGCCGTGACTTTCTTCAAACTTGCGCTGTGCATCGACCATGTGACGCCCCAGGCGGCTCTGCTGGTACTTTTTGAGCACATAATACAGAAAATTTTCGACACTGGAGGGCACGCAGCGTTCCAAAATGTCCTGCCACTCGGCTTTCAGGTCGGCGTTTTCCTTGCGATCCAGGTAGGTCACCAGTTCCGCGCGGTGCTGCAGCGCAAACCCGATCAGCACATTCACCATGGAATGTGGGTTGCTCGAGACGAAATACACTGGGCGGTTCAACAGGTCCGGAAAGCGCATCTCAATGTTATCCCACCAGGCGCGCGTCGCCCGCCAGTATTCGCTCAACGAACCGCTTAACAAACGCACGCGCAGTTCCAGCTTGCGGTGGGCAATCCGGCTCAGCATCGGCAGAAAATCGGTGTCCCACACCGTCTTCAACCGTGCCAGATCCTCCAAGGCCATCAACAGGGCATCGGCCAGTTCTTCCATGGCTCCCGGTTTTTTTATCGCATCAGCTTCCAGCAGGCCCGGGCGAATGCGCTGCAATAAAAAGTGCAGTTTATTCCATTCCATCTGATACGCTGTGAGGGAGGGTACCAGGTCATCGATATCCGAGCGGCTGGCGATGAAACAGGCCAGCGTGTCGCTGCGGTTAAAGAAAGTCCGCCGCCGGCGCGCGCGCGCCGTCACCAACCGCCAGGAAGACACATCCTTATAGCCGTGCTGGGCAAAGACCGCGTAGCTTTGCCCCATCAGCACCGTCGATGCATCCGAAATATTATCGGGCAGGCGCAGCATGGAATAAATAAAGGCTGAAATATCCGGGGCTTCTTTGCGCGCATCGGGATGCAGCGAGGAGTTCATGCCACCGTGGGTTTCTTCCAGCGTGCGAATTTGCACCTCGGTGGTGGAGCGCAGCAGCGAATAGACCGTGCGCAAATAAAGCTCAATCTCATCAGAAGCCGTGCTCGGAATGGTTCTTTGCATACGATTTTAAATTCCGTAGAGCGCCTTGCGATTCTTAATCCCTTGCAGCAGGTCTTGGGCCTGCGCGGTGGTGATCAATCCGGCAGCGATATCTTTCATAGCCGGGTTTCCGCGTGTATCGCGGGTCTGCGAACGCAGCGCCAGATACGCCTCGCCCGCGCTGCCTGCGGTTTCACAAATCACCAGGAACACCCCCAGGTTAGGTAGAGCCGGATTGGTTTGGAGCTCTTCACCCAGTTTTAAAAACTGCCCGTTCTCGATCAGTCCCAATACTTCCTTCGATCGCCGCGAACCCAGCGTGCCCTGCAAGGCCGGTTTTTCAAACCAGCGCCCGCAGACTTCGGAAAACGGCGCGTAGGCCGGCGCCCGCCCGATGATGACCACCAACCACACGATCAGCCCGAGTTCGAGCGCCCAATACACCCCGCTGAACAGCGGACCCAGGTTCAACAGTCCCGCGCTCATCAGGCGCACCGCCCAAACTCCCTGCTGGTCGACATAGACGAGATAGCTCACGAAGTCACCCTGCGCGCCGCCCGACTGCAAGTAACTGCCGGCCCACAGCGCGGCGTACATCACCAGCCCGCTCAGCACCGCCGCGCCTAGCGCCACCCCCGGATGACGAATTTTCCCGGCGCGCACACCGGTTGCCACCAACCAGCCACCCAGCAGCCCCATCAGCAGCGGAAAAACCCCGATCAGGTACACCAGGTTCGCCAATAAAGAGCTGGCGGCACCCACCAGTGCCCCGCCCACAACGGAGAGCAGCAGCAAAATCACCACGCCCCCGGCCGGGGCAATCAGACTCGGTTGATAGGGTTTCATGCGAAAAAAGCTCCTCAAAAGCAGGCTGAAGTGCAACGACTAGACTTGCTCTAAATATTCTTTAGCGTAAAAATGCGGGTCAGGTAGCCGTCGCAGCCCGGTGGGCAGCCAAACCAGCCCGCCGTCAGTCGACCGGTAGTATTCCGTGTCTCCCCAATAACCATAACCGGAAACATGCACCAGCAGTTCTGCGTGGTTTTCAAGATGGCGGTATAACAAATCCATCTCGTCTCCCCACGAACGGCCGCTTTCCATGGTCAATTGAAAGACGTTGAACCACTCATCCGCGGTCTGTTTCTGCAGATAATGAATGTTCACCGAATCTTCACCGTCCTGAAAAAGGGCTTCTCCCTTTTTCACCCGGAATTCCATAGAAACCGCCCGGCCCGCAATCGTCATTTCCTCAAGTATATTCGGAATATTGGCTCGAGGCAATAGCCGACACAGCCCGGGCGCAGTTTAAAACGAAAGGCCGGTGCTGTCGCAACCGCCTTTACAGATGCAAAGAGGGCTGCCGGTCAGCCCGGCCTTACAGGGTTAAAAATATCTTTGCTAAATCCGATCCTTCCTCAACGGCGATTGCGCCGGAGAACTCGCACCGGTACCCGCAGCGGCTGCAGCGTATGATCATTGTTCCCGCCGCGATTCATGAGGAATGTGAAACCAAAAATCATGGCGAAAGCCGCCGATAGTTCAACGAGGGTTACCAAAATCTCAACCATATCTACCTCCAAGGCGTCAACCTAATAATCAATACTTAATTTATACGATTCTAGCACCTGAAAAACAAAATTATGTATAGAGTTACATTAGAATTTTATAGGAGTCGGCCAAAAGCCGCTCCCCCATCCATCGGTTAGCTGTCTATTCAGCACTTTCAGCAATCGTTTTTGCACAAGCGCTGCCCATCCACGAACTCACTGACATTATGGGGTACGGTACAACGCGCGCCGGCGGGCAGATAACCACACAAACCCGGCCACCGCCACCAGCCCCACCAACGCAGCGCCGAACCAGGTGGCCTGCGGGCTGATGCGGTCGCCCAGATTGCCACCGATCAATGGCGCCAGGCCAGAGGCTGCCCCCCAACTGAGGCTGAAAAAGCTCATATAGCGCCCGCGCATTTCAGCCGGCGCCAGGTTGGCGATATAGGTGCTGGCGGTCGGCATCAGGATCAATTCCCCGATGGTCATCACCACCATGCAGCCCCAAAAAGCCCAGAATCCCTGGCCCAGGCCAATGCCTCCGGTCGCCGCGGCGTAAAAAAGCGCGCCCACCGCCATCACGGGCAGCGCGCTAAAGCGCCGTGTGAAAGCAGTCACCCCCAGTTGAAACAGCACCACCATCACGGCATTGGTGGTCGGAATCCAACCGTACTGATTCTCATTCACCCCATATTGGTGCTTGACATACACTGAAAGCAGAATCCAGATCGTAGCCGCGCAGAACTGCACCAGGGTAAAGAGGCCCACAAAGCTCAAAAAATGGTGGTCGCGCAGCACCGTATCATACCCGCCCCAGCGCGGGGCAGGCACTGCAGCTTCCACAGCGCTGAGCGGTGGGCGTACCGGCAGGGTTTCACGGGCAAAGAACAACATCAGCAGGCCGTATGCCAGCATGCCCGCCGCGGCGATATAAAACGCCACCCCATACGAACCCGTGTTAATAAACCCGCCGATCGCGGGCCCGATGGAAATGCCAATATTGCTGCTCATACGCAGTAGTGAATAACCGCTTACCCGCTGCGCCTTGGGCAGCAAATCGGCCATCATCGCATCCGCCGCCACCCGGTAGAGCGGGTTCACCACACCGGCCAGCGCCATTACAAGCGCAAAACCCAGATATGTGCCGGCCTGAACCTGCAGCAGGTAAACCACGCCGTTCAGCAGCAGGCTGATTACCATCACCCATTTGCGCCCCAGGCGGTCGACCAATGCTCCCACAAAAAAGACCGAGGCCAACCCGCACGCGGCATTAATCGTATTCAAGCTGGCGGCAGCCCCCACCGGCAGGCCAAGTTTTTCGGTCACGTAAATCATCAGGAAGGGCCAGATCATACTCGAACCAATCGTGCTGATCAGCATGCCGCTGAACAGCAGCCAGAACTGGCTGGGATAGGCCCGGAAGGTGGTAGACAGGCGGCGAACCGGTGCTGCAAAATCGATCATCGTACAGCCTTTAATCATAGAGGTAGAATTTTCCCCGCCGGCTTGCCGCTGTCCGGCCTGGGGTATTGGGTAGCAGTGCGCACCTGGGCAGCGGACCAGCGGTTGGTTGAGGAAAGTTGGAACGTGTCAGTTTATCGTGTGACCCGCGCAAATGTCAATGCAGTTGCCGGTTTTGCCAGGTCTGCAAACCATGGTTCAGTCCACGGGTTTACCAGGTAGATCGTAGGGTTTAAGCATGCGCATATGTGAAGACTCCAATTCTGGCACGCAGCGTCTGAAATTCAATTTTTGAATGCCAAAATATTTATTGAATAGAAAATACCACCTATAGAATACAGATCATTTTTTTATGGTGACACGCCAGATATGGGGGCTGTGGATAACTTTTCGGACACCAATTGGCTAGAACGTTTGCCCTTACCTGCTTTTCACCCGTCCACGCACACCGCGTTTCTTTAAGGTAAGAACACTTAAAGTTTCAGATGTTTTTAGGCGGGCGTAGGGTATTCGGCTTGTGAGACCGGCTGGTTTTTGATAGAATCCTAAGCGTAGGTTGCGAAGTTCACATCTCGCAGGAATATATCAACAAATTTTTTATTGAAACAAACAGGTACTTTTATCCCACTGCAGCGATTGCTCAGTGGGTTTGTGTCCCTGCGTGGTTCACCCGAATTTCGGGTCGGACCCTCCCAAGGAGAAGTGATCATGACCATGAACCCAAGTCAGGCCTGGCAGGCGACCCTCGGACAGCTCCAAATGGAAATGTCCAAAGCGGCATTTGATACCTGGGTAAAGAACACGGAGTTTGTTGAACACCAGGGGAACTTTTTTACCATTGGCGTGCACAACGCTTACGCGCGTGATTGGCTGGATAGCCGCCTCTCCGCCACGGTCACGCGCCTGCTGACAGGCCTGATGGATGCTCCGCAACAAGTGCGCTTTTCGGTTTGGCACAAAGATATCGATGATGAAGAACTCGATATCCACACAGACGAGGAAAAAGCCGTTGCGGTGAATGTGGCGGTCTCAAACGTCACCCTCAATGCGCGTTATTCATTTGATAACTTCGTGGTGGGCGCCAGCAACCGCCTGGCGCACGCCGCCTCTATGGCCGTGGCCGAAAGCCCCGCGCGCGCCTATAACCCGCTTTTCCTCTATGGCGGTGTGGGGCTGGGCAAAACCCATTTACTGCACGCCATTGGCAATTCCGCCCAACAGCAGGGCCTGCAGGTGTTGTATGTTTCTTCGGAAGAGTTTACTAACGATCTGATCAACTCGATCCGCTCGCACAACACCACCGCCTTCCGTGAACGTTACCGCCGCAGTGATGTGCTGCTGATAGACGACATCCAGTTTATTGCCGGCAAGGAATCGACCCAGGAAGAGTTTTTCCACACCTTCAATACCCTGTACGGGCAGGATAAGCAGATCGTGATGACCTCCGACCGCCCGCCCAAGGCCCTGGTGACCCTTGAAGAGCGCCTGCGCTCGCGCTTTGAATGGGGTCTGTCGGTCGACATTCAACCCCCGGACCTGGAAACCCGCATCGCTATTCTACGTTCCAAGGCCGATCGCGCCGGGCGCCAGGTGCCCCACGAAATTCTCGAATCCATCGCCCGCCAGGTGCAGTCCAACATCCGCGAACTGGAAGGGGCGTTGACCCGCGTGATGGCCTTTGCCGATTTCAGCGGCCAGGCGCTCAGCACCCAGTTGGTCAGCACCGCCCTGGCAGACCTGCTGCCGCAGCGCTCAACGATTGAGCCCAATTCGGTGATCAGAGCGGTCGCCGCGGCCTTTGGCATCACCAACGAACAGATCTACGGACGCGACCGCACCCGCGAAGTGGCCTTGCCCCGCCAGGTAGCGATGTACCTGCTGCGCGATGCCGCCAACATTTCGCTGCCGCAAATTGGCGAGGCGCTCGGCGGGCGCGACCACACCACCGTGATTTATGCCTGCGAAAAGGTCGCGGATCTGATCGAACGCGACGACCGGTTCCGGCGGCAGGTGCTGCAACTGCGCGAGCAGATCTTTGGCCGCAATCGCGTAACCGCCTGAGCCTGCCCATACCTCATCCATTCGCCCGGCGCAAAATGCGCCGGGCTTTTTTTCGCAGTGGTAATTGTATTTGGATATTATTTATGCTAATATAAATTTATTACTACCTCGGTCGCCACTCAGGCTCTTCCCACGGTCAGGGTCGGCGACTTGCAGTCAGAGGAACACGATTTCCATTTTCTTCATCATTGGATGACCGGATTGCATTCTCTATCCTAATTTTGGAAACTTGTACCACAGGAGGAAGCAATGGAATTTATTCGGGGTATCGATGTATCCCATTGGCAGGGCGCCATTGATTGGCATTCCGTAAAAAAAGCGGGCATTCAGTTTGCTTTCATTAAGGCTACAGAGGGGGGCTTCTATTTCGATGATACCTTTAATTTCAATTGGGAGAATGCCAGAAAAGAGGGCTTATTATGCGGCTCTTACGATTTTTTTCATGCCTCTGGCGATAAAAACGGGCGAATGCAAGCCCGTTTTTACCTCGATCACATCCACCTGGAATTGACCGACCTGCCACCGGTGCTGGATATCGAAACCTTGAGCAGCAACATGCTGCCCTGGATAAAACAATGGGTGGAAGAAGTGACTGCGCGCACCGGGCGGAAACCCATCATTTACACTGGCCCGTCGATTATCACCAACAACCTGACCGAATTTAACAAGGTACCGGCCTGGTTAAAAGAACTGGTGCTGTGGCTCGCCAACCCGCCCGCCAAGGGGACTCCCTGCAATGGAACCCAACCCTCCTTTGTGCCCGCCGTCTGGCCAAACTGGAAAATCTGGCAGTATTGCTGGGAAGGGAGCGTGCCCGGCATTAAAGCCGATGTGGATTTGGACTATTTCAACGGCACGCTTGCCGAACTGAGCCAGCTCGCCGGTGGCAACCTGCCGGTCGGCGCGGGCGATTCAAGCCCAGGAGAAAGCAGCACTTCCACCAAAACCACTCAGACTACCAGCACCGCTACCAACCCGGTCCTCGATCCTAATGCCCCCAACCCAGCCACGTATACGGTGCGCCCAAACGATACCCTGTGGGGCATTGCCCAACGTTTTCACGTCAGCCTGGATGTGCTCAAGGCGCTCAACCCTATGGATGACTTTAACTTGATCCAAATCGGGGATGTTGTCAATATTCCAGCAAGGGAATAAAACCATTTTTAAATCATTGTCCGGCGGCATGCCGCCGGACAATGATTTAAATCTCCTCCCCCCACTCCATATTTATATTTTTTTGACAAAATCCCCCGCGTATGTTAAAATCCATTCCAATATATGCCGGTGAGCCGGCTGTTTATTGGGTGATTTCATTCTATGAATTTCTCCACGCAGCTCAGTTCGTTTCCGCCCGGCTTGAGATAAAGCAGGGCGTTTTTTTTCTTATCAAAGAGGTTAGTGCCGTATGAAACAAAATACGTTACGGATCATTCCCCTGGGGGGATTGGGGGAAGTTGGCCGCAACATGATGGCCTACGAATACGGGGGACAGATCCTGGTGGTGGACAGCGGTCTGATGTTCCCTGAAAATGATATGCTCGGGATCGATTACATCATTCCCGATATGACCTATTTGCGCCAGCACCGTTTGCAAGTGGTGGGGATTATCATTACCCATGGCCACGAAGACCACATCGGCGCCATTCAACACCTGTTGGAAGAAATTCAGGCCCCGATTTATGCCACGCCACTCACCCGCGGCCTGCTCGAAGTCAAGCTGGCGCGCCACGGGCTGATGGCGCGCGCCAATCTGCAAACCGTGCAGGCCGGCGGGGTCATTCAGGTGGGGCATTTCCGCGTGGAATTTTTCCACATGTGCCATTCCATCCCCGATGCAGTGGGAGTGGGCATTCAAACCCCGGCCGGGTTGGTGGTGCACACCAGCGACTACAAGTTCGACCAGACCCCGGTGGATAATAAGCCGAGTGACTTTGCCAAGCTGGCCGAATTCTCGCGCCGCGGTGTTTTGGCTCTGCTCTCCGATTCGACCAATGCCGAGCGCCCCGGTTGGACGCCTTCGGAACGCGTGGTGGATGTGGCCTTGGACCAGGTTTTCAGCCAGGCCCCCGGGCGCATTATCATTGCCAGCTTCGCATCGCTGATCTCGCGCATGCAGCAGGTGGCCAATGCCGCTGCCAAACACGGGCGCAAACTGGCCTTTGTAGGCACCAGCATGGTAGATAACGCCAAAATGGCGCGCAAGCTGGCCTATTTGGAGCTGCCCGACAATCTGCAAATTCCCCTCGATCAGGCCCTGAACCTGAAAGACCATGACGTGGTGATCATGTGCACCGGGTCGCAAGGCGAGCCCTCGTCCATCCTCGGGCGGCTTTCGATCGGCGCATACCGCGGCTTCGATATTAAAAACGGCGACACCGTCATCCTCTCCTCACATCCCATTCCCGGCAACGAAGAAAACGTCTACCGCACGATTAACCGCCTTTTCGAACGCGGCGCCAATGTTTTATATGAAGCCATCGCCCAGGTACACGTCTCTGGCCACGCCAGCCAGGAAGAAATGAAAATGCTGCTCAACCTGGTGCGTCCCAAGTACTTCATTCCCATCCACGGCGAACTGCGCCAACTCAAACGCCATGCTTACATCGCCGAGTTAATGGGCATTCCCACCGAAAATATCGCCGTAGTGACCAATGGCCAGAGTGTCGAATTTTCAGACGGGCAGATGTCGCTGGGTGAAAAAGTGCCCACCTCCTTTGTCTTTGTCGACGGCTCGGGTGTGGGCGATGTGGGCCCGCACGTGATGCGCGAACGTGAAGAACTCTCGCGCGACGGCGTGGTGATGATCAGTCTGGCCCTGGAAGGCGCCTCCAACAAACTGTGCGGCGCACCGGATGTGGTCACGCGCGGATTCATCGACTCGCCCACCGACAACGAACTGCTGGTTGGGCTGCGCCGCCGCATCACCGAAAGCGTGGCGCTGGCCAACGGCAGCCTGCAGGCCGACGTGGAAAAAGCCAGCCGCGCTTATCTTTATTCTGAAACCCACCGTTCGCCGGCCGTCTTCGTGGCAATCAATCGCATTTAAGCGGCACCGGCCGGTTTACCGCCATTCTTGCGGTTGGAGACATCGCTATGCTAGTCGATCGTTACGGGCGCCAGGTGACTTACCTGCGAATTTCAGTGACCGACCGCTGCAATTTGCGCTGTGTGTATTGCATGCCCCCCGAAGGGGTGGAATGGCAGACCCCCACTCATATTCTACGCTTCGAAGAAATTGTCCAGGTGGTGCGCCAGGCCGCAGATTTTGGCATTCGTGAAATCCGCCTCACCGGGGGCGAACCGCTGGTGCGGCGCGACCTGCCCGACCTGGTGCAATTGATTGCCGCGATCCCCGGCATTACCGACATCTCACTCACCACCAACGGTATGCTGCTGCTGGACCAGGTGGAGCGCCTGGCCCAGGCCGGACTAAAACGCATTAACGTCAGCCTCGACACGCTGGACCCCGCCACCTTTGCGCGCATCACCCGCGGCGGCAGCCTGGAGCGCGTCTGGCAGGGCCTGGAAAAGGCCGAAGCCCTGGGACTGACCCCCATCAAACTCAACACGGTGGCCATGCGCGGCGTGAACGACACCGAATTGCCCACCCTGGCCCGCCTCACCCTGGCGCGCGCCTGGCACGTGCGCTTTATCGAAATCATGCCGGTGAAAAACCAGGCCTCCTGGGGGCCGGGCTTTCCCCCACCCGAAACCACCTTTTTACCCATTCATGAGATCCAGCAAATTCTCGCGCCTTTGGGGCTGCAACCGGTCGAAAATGGCGTGGGCTCTGGCCCCGCCCACGAATATACCATTCCGGGTGCGTTGGGGCGCATTGGCTTTATTTCCCCACTCAGCGAGCGCTTCTGCGAACACTGCAACCGCCTGCGCCTGACGGCCGATGGCAGCCTGCGCCCTTGCCTGCTGCACGACATCGAAGTGCCCCTGCGAGACGCGGTGCGCGGCGGCGAAGACCTGCTGCCCTATTTTGCCCAGGCCCTCGAACTCAAACCGCTCGAACACCAGTTGGATGCCGCCATCACCCCCACCGGCCGCTGTATGATGCAGATCGGGGGATAAAAATTTCCCATTAAATGCAAGGAACCGCCGTTTATGGCGGTTCCTTGCATTTAATGAGTCTGCCGGAAATGTTACGCCGTACCAAACTGGCGGTCACCGGCATCGCCCAGGCCGGGCAAAATGTAGCCCTTTTCATTCAGGCGCTCATCCACCGCTGCCAGGTGGATCGGCACATCCGGGTGGTGCTGCTGCAAATGGGCAATACCCTCAGGCGCGCCAATCAGACCGACGAATTTAATATGGGTGACGCCCCATTTTTTTAATATATCCACCGCCGCCACCGCCGAGCCCCCCGTGGCCAGCATCGGGTCCAGAATCAGGCACACCTGCACCGTGGGCTCCACCGGCAGCTTGTTGTAATACTGCACCGGCTTGAGGGTTTTTTCGTCGCGGTATAAACCCAGGTGCCAGACCTCAGCCGAGGGCATCATCTCCCAAAAACCTTCCACCATGCCTAAACCAGCGCGCAAAATAGGCACCAGGCCGATTTTTTCCTGCAGTTTCCAACCGGGGGCCATTTGCAGCGGGGTCTGCACCTGCTCCGCGACCACATCCAGGTCCGCGGTGGCTTCGTAGGCCAGCAGGGCGGCGATTTCGCGCACCAACTCACGAAACTTCTTGGGTTCAGTGGTCACGCTGCGCATTTTGGTCAATTTATGGCGAATTAGGGGATGCGATGAAACGTAGAGGTTAGTCATGGGCGGCTCCTGAAACCCCATTATACCCAAGTTTAGCGGATTCATTTAGTGTATAATCGTCTGCATGACCGAACCCAGCAACCGCGTGATTGGCCCACAAGCCCGCCCGGATGACCGTATCGACCAGGCACTGCGCCCGCAGCGCCTGGTCGAAGTCATTGGGCAGGATAACGTGCGCCAGAACCTCGAAATTCTGATCACGGCGGCCCGCCAGCGCGGCGAACCGCTCGATCATGTGCTCTTTTACGGCCCACCCGGGCTGGGAAAAACCACTCTGGCACACGTGCTGGCGAACGAAATGGGGGTCAACATCAAAGTCACCGCCGGCCCGGCGATTGAGCGCGCCGGCGACCTGGCTGCCATTCTCACCAACCTGCACGCCGCGGATATCCTCTTTATCGATGAAATTCACCGCCTGGGGCGCGCTGTCGAAGAGGTGCTCTACCCGGCCATGGAAGACTGCGCCCTCGATATCATCGTGGGTAAGGGGCCGGCGGCGCGCTCCATCCGCCTCAAACTACCCCGCTTCACCGTGATCGGCGCCACCACGCGCATGGCGCTGATCAGCGCCCCGCTGCGCGGCCGTTTTGGCGCGATTTACCGCCTGAATTATTATGACCTGAATGCGATGGAACAGATCCTCACCCGCGCCGCAGCCAAGCTGCACGTGGTAGCCGAGCCGGGCGGGGTGAGTGAAATTGCGCGGCGCGCCCGCGGCACACCGCGCGTGGCGCTGCGCCTGCTGCGGCGTGCCCGCGATTACGCCCAGGTGAAGGCTGAAAAGACCATCACTACCACCGCTGCCCGTGACGCCCTCAAACTGCTGGAGGTGGACGAACGCGGCCTGGACGATGTCGACCGCCGCCTGCTGAAGGCCATCATCGAGAACTACAACGGCGGTCCAGTGGGGTTGAACACGATTGCCGCCTCCATCAGCGAAGAGCCAGACACCATCATGGAAGTGGTCGAGCCTTACCTGCTCCAACTCGGTTTTTTGGGGCGCACTCCGCGCGGGCGCATTGCCACCCGCCAGGCTTACGAACACCTCGGGCTGTCTTACCCCCAGGAAAACGCCCAATACCAGCTCACCCTGCTAGAACCCAATGTCGATCTGGCTGCCAACGACACCTCTGAATTGGAAGAGGAGTGAGGCAGCCGCCCATTTCCGCCTTCAACTACCCCTTGCTGCCCCCCATGCAAACCTCCGACTACGATTACCTGTTACCCCCAGAGCGCATTGCGCAAACCCCGCTGGAACCACGCCACGCCTCACGCCTGCTGGTGCTGCCCCGCGCCGGCGGCGCGCTGGAACATCGCACCTTTTGGGATGTGTGCGATTACCTGCGCCCAGGCGATCTGCTGGTGGTCAACCAGACGCGCGTCATTCCAGCGCGCATCTTTGCCCGCAAGCCCACCGGTGGGCGGATTGAACTGCTGCTGCTGCGCCGCACCGCCGAGAACACCTGGGAGGCCCTGGTGGGTGGCAAACGAGCCGCCCCCGGCCTGACTCTGACCCTCGAAGACGGCCCTCAGGTGGAAATTGTGGAAAATCTGGCGGGGTCACGTCGCCTGGTGCGCTTTGCCGAAGCGATTGAGCCCTATCTCGAACGCGCCGGGCAGATGCCCCTGCCGCCTTATATTCACACCCCGCTCAGCGACCCGCAGCGCTATCAGACGGTCTACGCCCGCCAGCCGGGCTCTGCCGCCGCGCCCACCGCCGGGCTGCACTTTACCCCGCAACTGCTGCAGCGCCTGCAGGCCCAGGGTGTGCAGCGCGCCGAAGTCACCCTGCACGTTGGGTTGGATACCTTTGCCCCGGTCAACGAAGATAACCCGCTGGAGCACGCCATCCACACCGAATGGTGCGAGGTATCGCCCCAGGCCGCGGCGCAGATCAACACCGCCCGCCGCGCCGGTGGACGCATTGTGGCAGTGGGTACTACCAGCGTGCGCACGCTGGAAACCGCCGCGCGCGCCGCCATGCCCGGTGAAACGGTGGACGCTTTCAGTGGCGCCACCAGCCTATATATTTTGCCGGGATTTGAATTTAAAGCAGTGGACGCGCTGATCACCAACTTTCACCTGCCGCGCTCCACCCTGCTGATGCTGGTTAGCGCCTTCGCCGGGCGCGAAACCATCCTGGCGGCCTATGCCGAGGCCGTGCGGCGCGCCTACCGCTTTTATTCATTTGGCGATGCCATGCTGATTCTATAACCGGTTTTACGGAGCCTGCCATGAACTTTTCTGCCGCCTGCCCCAGTTGTGGGGCCGCCCTGGATATCGCCGAACAGACTGCGCGGGTGGTCTGCCCATTTTGCGGCACGCAGTTTGAGCTGGACCTGTCTGACGCCAACCCCGAATTTCGCAAAAATGCACCGCGCGCCGCCGCCGCCGAGGTATTTGTGCCGAAGGATGACGATATTTTCACCCCACCGGTGGCTGGCTCGGACTCTGGCGCGCCTTACACCCCTTCCCAGCCGGACGTTTTTTCCAGCACCCCGCAGCAAACTTTCGACATCCCATTTATTTCGCAGGCTGCGGGACGCCTGGTAAGCACGCGCCTGTGGTTTGCGCTGGCCATTGCCACCCTTGTGGTATTTTGCGTCAGTTGCCTGTGCTTGCTGGCCGTGGTGCGCCTGGTTTTCGGCTATGCGATAAATTTCTAGCATTTCCCTGGAGGTTCGTATGAATCCATTGGTTCAAGAAAAAGTGCGCCAGGCCGCCGGCATCCTGACAGAACTGGGCATTCCGGCCTGGTTGACCTTTGTGCGCGAAACTTCCGCCGGCGGCGACCCGGTGCTGCCGTTGATCTACGGCGAGACCGGCCTGACCTGGCAAACCGCTCTCATCCTGACCCCCGGCGGCGAAGCCATCGCCGTGCTGGGCCGCCTGGAGGCACATGCCGCCCAGGAAACTGGCGCCTACACCTCCATCGTGCCTTATGACCTTTCCATTCGTCCCGACCTGCGCGCCGTACTGGAGCAGCTCAACCCGGCAGCCATCGCCATCAACACTTCGCCCACCGATGTCATGTCGGATGGGCTGACGCACGGCATGTTCCAGGTACTGACCGCCCACCTGGCCGATAGCCCCTATGCCAGCCGCCTGATCTCCGCCGAGCCGGTCATCCGCGCCCTGCGCGGGCGCAAAACCCCCAGCGAACTGTTCCACATCCGCGCGGCCATTCAGGCCAGCGAAGAGATCTTTACCGAAACATTTCACTACGCGCGCCCCGGCATGACCGAAAAAGAACTATCCGGTTTCATGCACCGCCGCCTGAGCGAACGCGGTCTGGGGCCGGCCTGGAGCCTGGATGGCTGCCCGATCGTCAATGCCGGCCCGGCCTCTGCGCTGGGCCATGCCATCCCCGGCGATCTGGCCGTGCAGACGGGAAAGGTATTGCACATCGATTTCGGCGCGCGCGAAGCGGGCGGTTACTGTGCCGACCTGCAGCGGGTGGTTTACTTTTTAGCGCCGGGCGAGCGCCAACCGCCGGAACCCGTGCGGCGCGCCTTTGACACCATCGCAGGCGCCATTCAGGCCGCGGTGAAAGCCATCCGCCCCGGCGTGCCCGGTCATCAAATCGATGCCATCGCCCGCCAGGCGGTGCTGGAAGCAGGCTATCCCGAGTTCATGCACGCCCTAGGCCACCAGCTCGGCCGCCAGGCACACGACGGCGGGGGCCTGCTGGGTCCGCACTGGGAGAAATACGGCGCCGCCTCCGATTACCCGATCGAAGCCGGGCAAGTGTACACCGTGGAACCCAGCCTGATGCTGCCAGACTACGGCTGCATCGGCCTGGAAGAAGATATCTTGGTCACCGCACACGGCGCCGAATTCTTGAGCCGCCCGCAGCGCGAACTGATCGTGAAATAGGTCCCTTTGCGATATCGAACCGCAGCACCCGGTGCAAACGCCAAAAGACATTTGCACCGGGTAATTTTTTTCGTTTTCAAAATATTCTAAGAAATGAATGAGAATGATCTTTTATCTCTTGATTCCGCCAAAAAAACGTGCTATTATCAGATTAACTTACCGACCGTTTAGTAAGTAATTATGGTCAAGGAAATATACATGGAAAATAAACAACGCAACAATATTCTGCTGGTGCTGTTTTTGGGCGTGCTGATGGGCGCCCTGGATATCGCCATCGTCGGCCCGGCCCTGCCGGCCATCCAGGCCGCCTACCCCGGGGTCGATGCGCGCATGTTAGCCTGGATCTTCAGCATTTATGTGCTATTTAATTTAGTCGGCACCCCGCTGATGGCCAAACTTTCCGATCAGCTTGGCCGCCGCCCGGTGTATGTCAGTTCCATCGCGCTCTTCGCGCTCGGTTCACTACTGGTAGCCATTGCGCCCTCCTTCGAGTTTGTGCTAATCGGGCGCGCCGTGCAGGGTTTTGGCGCAGGCGGCATCTTCCCGGTGGCCAGCGCCGTCATTGGCGATACCTTCCCACCGGAAAAGCGCGGCTCGGCCCTGGGCCTGATTGGCGCAGTCTTTGGCATTGCCTTCATCATCGGCCCCATCCTGGGCGGGCTACTGCTCAAGGCCGGCTGGCACTGGCTCTTCATCATCAACCTGCCCATCGCCCTGATCATCGTCGTGCTGGCCCAGCGCATCCTGCCCAACAACCGCCCTGCCACCACTGGCACGTTTGACTGGAAAGGCATGCTGGTTCTGGCCCTGGCCCTGGCCGGCTTCGCGATTGCGCTCAATCAGATCGACACCAGCAATTTCTTCGCCAGCCTGGTCTCTCTCAACGTTTTGCCCTTCCTGCTGCTCGCGGCGCTGCTCGTGCCACTGCTCATTACGCTGGAAAAACGTGCCAACAATCCCATTCTGCGCCTGGACCTGTTCCAAAACCGCCAGATGGTGCTGTCTTACATCCTCTCGCTGGGCGCCGGCATCGGCGAATCGGGCCTGGTTTTCATGCCTTCGCTGGCAGTCGCCGCTTTCAAGATCAGCAATTCCGATTCCAGCTTCATGCTCATTCCCCTGGTGCTGGCCATGGCCATCGCCTCGCCTGCCATCGGTAAATTATTGGACCGCTTTGGCTCCAAAACCGTGGTCTTCGCGGGCACCTTTCTACTGGTGATTGGCATGCTGGTGCTGGGGACGCTGGCAGCCCAGGGTATGCTGCTCTTCCTGCTCTCCGGAGTGCTGGTGGGGGCCGGTCTGTCTTCGCTGCTGGGCGCGCCCATCCGCTACATCATGCTCAATGAAGCCTCTGCCAAGGACCGCTCGGTTGCGCAGGGCATTGTGACGCTCTCCGGCAGCATCGGCCAACTGATCGGCGGCGCCCTGGTGGGTGCCGTGGCCGCTTCCGTGGCGGCATCCACCGGAAATAACACCGCCGGCTACAGCAGCGCCTACCTGGTAGTCGGGGTCGTTTCCATCGTGCTGATCATCGCCGCCAGCCTGCTGAAAAACCGGGCCGCCGAACTGGCCACCGTGCAGGCCCACACCGCCGCCCAGGAAAGCGCCGTCAGCGCCAGCCCCGCGGCTGCTGCCCACTAACCCTGCCCCATCCGTCGCGGCCCGAGGGCCCAAACCGCCTCCCCGGCCGCGGCATCTTTCCTCCACTGGGCTTCAAACCGCCCGGGAGCGTTTCCCATGATCCAGAACGAAGCCCTCGGCATGCGCCAGCGCATTCTGCAAGAAGCCACCCGCCTGTTCACGCGCAGTGGCTACAACGCCATTTCCATGCGTGAAATCGCCGCGGCCTGCGGTGGCATTACCAAAGCCGCGCTGTATTATCATTTTAAAGATAAAGAAGACCTGATGGTGGCCATTCTGAGCGACTATCTGGCGGGCATGGGGCTGCTGATTGCCGGCTGCCGCGCATCTGCCCCCGATGCGCGCACGCGCCTGACCGTGTTTATGCGCGCCATTTTCGCACAGCCCATCGAACAACGCGCCATCATCCGCCTGGGCAGCCAGGAACTGACCAACCTCACCCTGGAGGCGCGCGCGTCCTTTGGCCGGCTTTATCAGGAAGAATTTATCGGCCCGCTGGCGGCAATCATTGCCGAGGGCATGCGCAGCGGCGAGCTGCGTCTGGCCGACAGCCACCAGGCGGTGTGGCTGCTGCTGGGGATGATGTATCCCTTCTTTTATCCCAGTCAAGAACGCCTGCTGGACGTGGAGAATGTGATTAACCTGATGATTACCGTATTCTTCGATGGCCTGGCCACCCGTGACTGAGCCAGCCACCCCGATTTTTCCCGACTGGCAGGCGCACGCCGCGGAAGTCATCGCCTGCCGCCTGTGCCCGCGCCTGGTGGCCTGGCGCGAACAGGTTGCCGTCGAAAAGCGGCGCGCCTACCGCGACTGGCAGTACTGGGGCAAACCCGTACCCGCCTTTGGCGACCCGCTGGCGCGCGTGCTGGTCGTGGGCCTGGCGCCTGGCGCACACGGTTCCAACCGCACCGGGCGCATGTTCACCGGGGATGCCTCCGGCGATTTTCTGTATCCGGCGCTGCACCAGGCCGGCTTTGCCAATCAGCCTGCCACCGTGCAGCCGGGCGATGGGCTGGAACTGCGCGACCTGCTGATCAGCGCCGTGTGCCGCTGCGCCCCACCCGACAACAAACCTTTACCGGCCGAAATGCTGTCCTGCCGCCCTTTTCTGCTGCGCGAGCTGGAACTGCTGCCCAACCTGCAGGGCATCGTCTGCCTGGGGCGGATCGCCTTCGATAACGTGCTGGCCATTTACCGCGAACGCGGCCAGCGCCTGCCCACCCTGGAATTTGGTCATGGCGCCTTTGCCCGCCTGGGTGCAGGCCTGCCCTGGCTGCTGGCAGCCTACCACCCCAGCCGCCAGAACACTCAAACCGGCCGCCTGACCCCGGCCATGTTTGCCGCCATCTGGGCGCGTGTCCGGGCCGAACTGCAGCCGCCCGCTGAGGAGTAAAATAGCCCACGTATGATTGCTATCGACCAGCTCATTCGCTCCCGGCGCAAAACCATCGCACTGATCATCAACCGCCAGGGTCAATTGGTAGTGCGGGCCCCGCTGCGCGCCACCCGCGCCCAAATTGATGCCTTCGTGGCCGAAAAGGCGGACTGGGTTCGCACCCACCAGGCCAGCCAGCGTGCGCGCCCCCAGCCTAAAGCCGTCCAATTTCGTACCGGCGAGAGTTTTCTTTTTCTGGGGCAGTCCTACCTGCTCAACCTCGCGCCCGGCACACCCCCGTTGGAGTTACGCGGCGGGGTTTTCCGGCTGGCGCAAGCCGCGCTGCCCCAGGCCGCGCAACTCTTCCAGGCCTGGTATCGCCGCCAGGCGCGCGCCGTGCTGGCCGAACGGGTGACGCTGCATGCCGCTCGCCTGGGCTTTACCCCCGGCACGCTGCGCATCACCTCTGCCCATACCCGTTGGGGCTCGTGTTCCAGCCGCGGCACGCTCAGCTTTCCCTGGCGCCTGGTGCTGGCCCCGCTGGAAGTGGTCGACTATGTGGTGGTGCATGAACTGGTGCATCTGGCGGTGAAAAATCACTCCCCGGCTTTCTGGCAGCGCGTCACCGCCGCCTACCCACAGGCGCAGGCCGCCCGCCGCTGGTTAAAAGACCATTCCGGCCTGGGTGAGGAGTTGGGAACCGCCTGAACCGGCTCTTACCGGCGGCTTGCATAATCTTTGTATAATTTTAACTTGCCAATGTACAGTCTCTGGCCTACAATTTAGCTGTAATGGGTCTGGCGGGCAAAAATCATTTTTACACGGCCCGCCGCACAAGCCATTCTAAAAAAAAATTAATGACTAACACAGGATCCAATGCTCAAGAAAATTCTTCTCATCGCTATACCCGTTCTGCTCATCCTGGGCGTGCTGGGGTTCGTCATCTGGGGTTCCACCCCGCTGCCCGCCAGCGCTGAAGCCATTCAGGCGCTCCAATCCAGCCCGGCGGTCAGGGTGGAAACCGTTCAAGGTTGGACGGTCTTCCGCCCCAGCGCTGCCACCCAGACCGGTCTTGTCTATTACCCCGGCGGGCGCGTCGACTATCGCGCCTACGCCCCTCTGCTCAAGCAGATCGCCGCGCAGGGCTACCTGGTGGTGCTCACCCCCATGCCGCTCAATCTGGCCGTCTTTGGCATAGAAACCGCTCAAAGCGTGGTCAATACTTTCCCAGAGATCAAACACTGGGCCGTGGGCGGGCATTCGCTGGGCGGTTCGATGGCCGCACAGTTCGTGATCAACCACCCTGGCGCGATGGCTGGGCTGATGTTCTGGGCCTCATACCCCGCCGCCAGCATGGTGGAGAGCGCAGTGCAGGTGGTCTCGATTTCCGCCAGCAACGACGGTCTGGCCACCCCCGCCAAAATCGAAGACTCGCGCAAACTCTTACCGGGCACGGCGCGTTTTGTAGTCATCGCGGGCGGTGTGCATGCCCAGTTTGGCAGCTATGGGGTGCAGCCTGGCGACGGCAGCCCAAGCATAGCCCCGGCGGCCCAATGGGAGCAGACGGTTAAGGCCAGCGTGGAATTATTGAAATCGATCAGCCAATAGCGTGCGGTGGGGACTACCATGAAAACATTTTTCAGAATGATTGGACTGTTGCTGGTGATCGGTCTGGTGCTGGCTCTGGTGGTGCCGCTGCTGGTACCACTGCCCGCGCTGCCCAACCTGACCAGCGTTGAAAACCTCAAGGAGGCCGACAGCCAGTTCATCCGGCTAAACAACCTCAACGTGCATTACAAACAGACCGGCAGCGGCCAGACGGGAATTTTACTGCTGCATGGCTTTGGCGCCAGCACCTTTTCATGGCGTGAGGTGCTGCAGCCGCTGGGCAGCCTGGGCACGGTGGTTGCTTACGACCGCCCCGCCTTCGGCCTCACCGACCGCCCCATGCCGGGTGATTGGAGCGGGGCGAGCCCCTACAGCCTGGATGCGCAGGCCGAGCTGGTGATTGCCATGCTGGATGCCAAAGGCATGAGCCAGGCCGTGCTGGTGGGTAATTCGGCCGGCGGCACCGTGGCGATCTACACCGCGCTCAAATATCCGCAGCGTGTTAAGGCGCTGGTGCTGGTAGATGCCGCCATTTATTCGGGCGGGGGTTTCCCGGCGTGGTTAAAACCGGTGCTCGATTCAACACAGGGACGCTGGTTTGGCACGCTGATCGCCCGCGGCATTCAAAACAGCGGCATGGACCTGTTGCGCACTGCCTGGCATGATCCCAGTAAGCTCACGGATGCCGTCATTGCCGGTTACCGCAAACCGCTTCAGCTTGCCAACTTTGACCGCGCCCTGTGGCAGCTTTCTGTGGCACAACAGGCGCCCGCCCTGGCGGAACGTCTGACTGAGTTGAAAATGCCCGTGCTGGTGATCACCGGCGACGACGACCGCATTGTGCCCACCGAACAGAGTCTGCGCCTGGCACGCGAGATCCCCGGCGCCCGCTTATCCCTCATCCAGTTCTGCGGTCACGTGCCGCAGGAAGAATGTCCCGCGATATTTCTAAACGCGGTGACCAATTTTATACAGGGTTTGAAGTAACCCCGACATTTTTTATGGGGACGACACCTTCACTCGTTTAAATAAATCGCCAGCCGGTAGGGCTCCAGGTGAATCTCATCCGGACCGGAGGTGACGCCGCCGGTCAGTTCGCGGAACCCATCACCCAGGCCAACCATGCGCAGCAGGTTGCCCGATAAGACGGCTTCCTGCTCGCTGAAATTGGCAAATACCAGGGCGCGCTGGCCGCCGCTGCTGCGCACAAATCCGAAGACGTGCGGGTGATCGGTTTCGATCACCTGAAATTCGTGCCCGCCAAACACCGGGTTGTGCTTGCGAATCGCGATTAACTGCTGCAAGCCCCGGAAAACCCGCCCTTCCGGCCGGGCCGGGTCGCCGCGGCCAGCATAACGCGCGGCATCGGCGGCCGGGCGATGCACCCAGCGGCTATCTCTCATTTTTTCGGGTTGGTCGCGGAACGAGTAATCGTTGAGCGTGGCCACCTCATCCCCCAGGTAGATCAACGGAATGCCCCCGATGGTTAAAATCACCCCGTGGATCAGCAGAATGCGCTGAATTGCCAGGTCCACCTCTTTAGCCGTTTCAGCCGTGAGCGCCTTCTCCAGACCCGCCAGCGAGGCGCAGGAACCCGAAATCCGGCAGTCGCCGGATTTCGGGTTCTCCTGAAAGGGCAGGCCGCGCGCGAAACTGCCCGCGAAGCGCCCGGTATAAAACGCATTGAGAAAGCGCCGGTGATCGTAACCCTGGATGTGCAGCACCTGGGCATCTTCATCGGAGAACGTCCAGCCAATATCATCGTGGCAGCGCACGTAGTTAACCCAGGCACAGCCCGGCGGGATCTGGAAGCGTGTGCGCATGGAACTCTGCAGCAGCTTCACCTCGCGCGTCGCCAGTGATTCCCACAGCAGCGCCATCAGCAGCGGGTTGTAGGAAATCTGGCACTCGCCCGGGTCGATATAGCGCGCCACCTCGTCGGGATGCACGATCGCCTCGGATTTAAACAACAGCACCGGGGCGGCGATGCGCGCCGCGGCATTAAAAGCCTGAATCAGGCGGTGCGCCTGTGGCAGATTTTCACAACCGGTGCCCAGCTGCTTCCAGATGAAAGCCACCGCGTCCAGGCGCAGCACTTGCACCCCGGCGTTCGCCAGGGTCAGCAGTTCAGCAACCATGCCGTTAAACAGGGCCGGGTTCTGATAATTCAAGTCCCATTGGTACGAATGAAATGTGGTCCAAACCCACTGGCCCATCTCCGGAAAATAGGTAAAGGTTCCCGCGTGCTCGTCTGGGAAAATTTCACGCAGGCTCTTTTCGTACTGGTCCGGCATACTGCGGTCGGGGAACATGTGGTAGAACTCGCGGTACTCAGGCTCGCCGGCCCGCGCGCGCAGAGCCCATTCGTGCTCGTTGGAGGTATGGTTGAATACAAAATCGACCACCAGGCTGATGCCATTCTGGCGCAATTCCGCCGCCAGGCTGGAAAGCTGAGCCATGCTGCCCAGGCGCGGGTCCACCTCGCGGTAGCTGCTGATGGCGTAACCGCCGTCATTTTCGCCTTCTGGCGCCTTGAAAAGCGGCATCAGGTGCAAATAAGTCAGCCCCAGTTCCTTAAAGTAGGGAATCTTGCCCCGGATGCCTTCCAGGTCGCCCGCGAACAAGTCCACATACACCACGCCGCCCAGCATCTGATTGTCTTGAAACCAGCTGGCATTCTCTTCGCGCTCGGCATCCAGGCGCTTCAGGTCACCGGGGCGCTCGGCCCAGCTTTGCGCCAGGGTTGCTAGCAGCCCTTCCAGGTGATAATAAAAATCGTGCTGCTGCCCGTATATTTCCAACAGAATCTCAAACAGGCCAGGAAAATGCTGGCGCAGCCGGCGAAGAAAAACCGCCCATTCGTCCGCATGGGTGCGGATCGTATCAGCAAACTGGCTCTCAATGCGCGGCAGCAGGCGTTTTAACGAACGCTCTGCCAGCAGGCTGCTTTCGGAATTGGGGTCTGGCATAACAATCCTCTCCGTTGGGGTGAATTCCATGGAACCTATCGAAATTATTGAGGGAAGCGCCTTCAATACAAGGCGAACCCTTCAATCTCTCTGGCAGCGTTGGATACTGGTGGCAATTCGGCAATATGCCCACGCAGGCAATCAGTGCAGACCCGGTCATTTCTTCGGCCAGGCGTCATCGATCGCCTTGAGTGCGGCCGGCATCTCCACCGAACCAGAAACGTAGGCGGTCATCTGCTTCCAGAAAGCGCCAGCGCCCACCGCGGCAGGCATCTGATCCGAGCCGGTACAGCGCACGGTGTCGGCGTTCCAGATGATTTCAGCGATCTTGCGCTCCAGCGCGCCGGTGTACCACTCCAGCCGGGCGTCATTGTGCGGCGAGATCGCGCCACCGACCCTGACCCAACCTTCCACCGAATTAGCCGTGGCAAACCATTGCATCACCGCGCGCACTTCCGGCCGGTCGTTAAACATGGCATAAATGTCGCCAGACACCAGCAGCGGCCTGCCGAACGCAGCATCCATCGGCGGCAGATAGAAAAAATCATAATCCACACCCATCCGGGCATCCTTGGGGAACACCAGGGTGATGAAGCTGTCCTGGCGGTGCAGCCAGCAGCGGTTGGGTTTCTCGAACATGGGTTTTGGCGCATCCAGGAAGGAAGTGGCGGCGATGGCCTGGCGCCCGCCGTACACATTGCCGCTGCCCAACCAGATCTCCGCCAGGTACTGCAGCGCGTTGGTGACCTCAGGCGAGGAGAACTTCAAATCCCCGGCCACCCAGCGGTCATAATTGCGCGCCGAAGTGCTGCGCAGCAAAATATCCGCGACCCAATCGGCCGCCACCCAACCGCTGGCAGCATCGGATTCAATCCCTACGCACCACGGGGTGCCGCCGTTCTGCTTGATCTGCTCCATCAGCCGCAGCAGTTCATCCCAGGTGGCGGGCACGGCATAGCCTGCCAGGTCGAATTCTTTTTTCGGATACCACACCAGCGACCGGGCATTCACCCGGTTCCAGACGCCCGCCATAATGCTCCCGCCGGGGGCCCGCAGCGTGGCCATATCCAGCCACGACTGTTTGTAATTGGCATTGAGGAAATCCGGCCGAATGATCGGGTTCAGGTCCACCACCCTGCCCTGGGCAGCCAGGCTGCCTAGCAGCCCCAACTGTGAGAAATCGGCGATATCGGGGGCGCTGCCGCCCGCCACGCGGGCGGCGATAGTTAGATCGAAATCCTTCGAGCTGCTATACTGGATATCGATGCCGGTACTGGTTTCGAACGCCTGGATCGAGTTTTCAAATTTCACCAGGTCGCCATCCGTGATTGAGCCCGCCAGGCTCACCCGGGTGCCCTTGAATGCCCCGGTCAGAGCCTGGTCATATTCAGAGCCCGGAGAGCCGGCTACCCACGCGACAGTTGGGGTGGATGCAGCGCTGCGGGTGGGCTCACCCGCCCGCTGTGCCGCCGTCGCAACCACCGTGAGCGCCGGGGTCGGATCAACGATGGCCTGGGTGGGAATAATATCCCGATCATCGGTGGTGCAGCCAACCAGCAGCAGCCCCGCTACCATCCACAAACTCATCCACTTCAGCATGCGATTGATCAGTTCTCCTTCACAAATCGAAATCGTTGGCGCGATTACCACCGCCGGGTTAATTGCAATGACCCGCGCTGCCTGTTTATACCGTATCTCTTTCCACAATCTGTAAGGGCAATTGAATGTGCTGAACCGGCCGGGACGGGTCGGCGATGCGCGAGATCAGCAGTTCCACCGCCACCCGGCCCGATTCATCCAGATGTTGATCCACCGTGGTCAGGCCGACATAGTCGGCCAGATCGATGTTATCAAACCCCAATATCGCCAGGTCGCCAGGCACATGCAGGCCCAATTCGTGCGCGGCGCGCATCAGGCTGACCCCTTGCAAATCGGTAGCGGCAAAGACCGCGGTCGGCCCATCGGAGCGTCGCAGATAATCTTTGGCCAGGCGGCGGGTCACTTCCATATCATAGGGGGCCGGTAAAATATCGCGCTCGTGCAGTATCCCCCCCAGGCGCTGCAACTCAGAGCGAAATCCGCTCAGACGCTGTGTAATGGGCTGGATGCCAAATTCCGGCAGGGTAGTATCACCAATGAATCCCAATTTGCGATGGCCTTTGCCAAACAGGTAACTCGCCGCCAGGCAGCCACCCTGCTGGTCGTTTATTTCAATACTGTTTAGCAGCGGCGCCGGATATTCCACCAGCACCGTTTCCAGATGATGCTGGCAGATCCAATTGGCCTTTTCGGACCGAATTTGCAGCGCAAGCACGATCAAGCCATCGATTAAATGCGCCACCGGTAAATTTTCCAGGTAGCGCTCGAGCCCGACGCTGCTGTCGACCGAATAGATGACCAGTTCATAATTCGAGTGGCGCAACCCGGCTGTGACCCCGCGCAGACGCTGTACAAACGAAGGCGCGCTCAAAAATGGGGTCAGCACCCCCACGCGCCGGTTTTCCTTCAGGGCGCGCGCGCGCGCATCTGCTTTGGGGACAAAACCCAGGGTACTGATGGCTTGCAATACCAGCGCGCGTGTTTCCAGATTCACTTTATTGGGTGTGTTTAAGACCCGCGAAACCGTTGCGATGCTGACCCTGGCTGCCTTAGCGACATCGTAAATGGTTGGAGTGGACTCGGACATGCGCTTACCCTTGTAATATCTTTCATGAAAGCACTTACAGTAAATTTATACGTCGAATCCAGATGAAAGTCAATAAGATTTTGGCCCCAGCCACAGTCGGTGGGGGATAACTGAATTATAGGCGACTATGGTAAGGTAACAGCCTTAAAACACACTACAGGTCCGGAAAGGGCTGCTGAATGGAAAAACTGGCTGAAATCTTCGGGATTGTGGTGTTGATATATGAGATTTACCGGTTATTGCGAAAGAAATGGATCGAGCGGATGCTGGCAGAGAAGAAAAAGGGGAAGAAACCACGCAGCATTATTAGGTACCCTTGACCGCATGCGCCGCTTGTTTGCCATCGTCTTGCTTTCGGCTCAGATTGTGTTCGTCAGCGCTTTTCAATGGCCTCCCAAAGCGACGGTGCTCTGGCTGCGTCAACTCGGCGGTAAATTAGGCCTCGCCTCCGATCGCGATGGCCCTTATTGGCTCCAGCATGGCATTTCCGCTGTGATTACGACTGCCATGACCCTTTCCTTTGATTTTTTATGCACCCTTTCCCTTTCCCGGAGAATTCTTGTGGGTAATCACCAGCTTGGGAACAGTTGTTTTATGGTCATTCTGATGGTACGATATACGCGGCGATTGTCCATTGGACTATTCCTGTTCTTCCTTGGCGGGATAAACTTGGTGAACCTAATGCGGCAGTTGACCCATGTTAAAGTCTCCGGTCTTCAATTGAGAAAAACGATCCAGATGGTCAAAGGGAACTCATGATATACGATTTTCAACGGGTGCTTTGCCTGCGTCTACTGGCCTGGGCCGCCCTCAGCCTGCTGGCTGGGGCCGTTTGCTGGCTGGCCGGCGACCCTTTCTGGCGCGCCTTTGGCCTGCAGGCAGTGGTCTGGGGCCTGGTCGACGCCCTGATCGGCCTGCTTGGGCAGCGCGGGCTGGGTCAAAAGCTGGCTGGCGCCTTTGATCCGGATGCTGCCGCGCACAAGGCGCGCAGCCTGCGCCGCATTCTGGCCCTGAACGCCGGGCTGGACCTGATCTATATCGCCGGGGGCGCCGCGCTGGCACTCACCCTGGGCCGCGCCGATGCCTTTAGCTCGGGTACGGGCTGGGGAATTGTCCTGCAGGGCGTTTTCCTGTTGTTCTTTGACAGCCTGCATGCCCTGGGGGTACCGGCCGAAATGACCCTGCCGGAATGGAACCTGTTTGATACGCCGGACAATGCACCGTTTCACCTGCCCGGCGGGCGCCCGGCCGCGCTGTTGGTGCATGGTTTTCCCGATTCGCCGGCCGCGGTGCGCGACCTGGCAGGCCCGCTGCAGGCCCAGGGTTGGACGGTCTCAGCCCTGCTGCTGCCCGGTTACGGCGCGGAGCTTTCCAGCCTTTACCAACGCCGCACCGGCGAATGGGTGGACGCGATCGCATCCGAGGTGGCCCGCCTGCAAAGTGAGCATACCCCGGTGCTGCTGGTAGGCTTTTCCATGGGCGCCGGGTTATGCATCCCGGCCGCGGTGCGCTCCCAGCCCGATGCCCTGGTGCTGCTGGCCCCCTTCTGGTGGCGCGAACCGCTGCCCCTGCGCCTGAGCTACACCCTGCTGCGCCTGGTAGGCCCGCCGGCGCTGCCAGTGGGCCGCTTCATTCATCTGGATAACCCCGAACTGCGCCAGGGCATGCTGCAATTGGCGCCGGGCCTTTCGGCCGACGACCCGCGCCTGCGCGCGGTGGTCAAAAGCCTGTGGGTGCCTTTTGCCTTTCTCGAGCAGTTTCGCCAGTTGGGCCGGTTGGTGCAAACGAATGCGCCGCACTGGCACGGCCCCACCCTGGTTCTGCAGGGCCTCTCCGACCCGGTAGTGCGCCCGGCCCTCACCCGCCGGCTGCTGCGCCTGCTGGGTAGCCCGGCTATCTACCACGAGGTGCCTGGCGGTCACAATCTCAACCTGGCGGCGCATCCTTCGGCCGCGCGCGTTGCCGCCGAATTGAGCACCTTTGCGCAGCACCAGCTCGCCAACCCACCTGCTCCGGTTGAAAATGGTTCTGGAACCAACCCATAAAAAAGACGCCGCGCAGCTGCGCGGCGTCTTTTTTATGGGTTGTAGAACGGTCTAGCGGCGAATGGCGTTCCAACCGGCATAGGCGGCAGTGTCGCCCAATTCGGCTTCGATGCGCAGCAGTTGGTTGTACTTGGCCACACGGTCCGAACGCGCGGGTGCGCCGGTCTTGATCTGGCCCATATTCAGCGCCACGGCCAGGTCGGCAATGGTCGAATCTTCGGTTTCGCCGGAGCGGTGCGAGGTGACCGCGCGCCAGCCGGCGCGCTGGCAGGTTTCCACGGCTTCAATCGTCTCGGTCAGCGAACCAATCTGGTTGAGCTTGACCAGCAGGGCATTGGCGGCCTTCTCCGCAATCGCCTTGCGCACGCGCACGGGATTGGTGACCAGCAGGTCGTCGCCTACGATCTGGATCTTGTCGCCCATTTCGGCAACCATCAGCTTCCAGCTTTCCCAGTCATCCTGAGCCAAACCGTCTTCGATCGAGACAATCGGGAACTGATCCACCCAGTTCTTCCAGAACGCCACCATCTGCTCGCCGGTCAGCTTCTTGCCTTCCTTGCGCAGGTTGTAGGTTTTAGTGTCTTCGTCATACAGTTCCGAGGCCGCCGGGTCCAGCGCAATGCAGACCTGCTCACCGGGTTTGTAACCGGCCTTGGTGATGGCTTCCAAAATCACTTCCACGGCTTCCACGTTGGCCTTCAGCGCCGGGGCGTAACCGCCTTCATCGCCTACCAGGGTGGCATACCCACGCGCCTTGAGCACGGACTTGAGGGTGTGGTAGATTTCAGCACCCCAGCGCAGGCCTTCCGCGAAGGAGGACGCACCCAGAGGCATAATCATAAATTCCTGGGCATCCGTCGACTGCCACGCGGTATGCGCGCCGCCGTTCAGGATGTTTAACATCGGCACGGGCAACACATGCGCATACACGCCGCCGATATAGCGGTAGAGCGGCAGGCCCATGGCGCCCGCGGCGGCCTTGGCAACCGCCAGGCTGGTGCCCAAAATAGCGTTCGCGCCCAGTTTTGCCTTATTGGGGGTGCCGTCCAACTCCAGCATAACGGCGTCAATCGCCTTCTGCTCCACCGCATCCCAGCCCACCAGGGCGTCCGCAATCAGCGTATTGACGTTATCAACCGCCTGGAGCACACCCTTGCCCATGTAGCGGCTCTTATCGCCGTCACGCAGTTCAAGGGCTTCATGCACCCCGGTGGATGCGCCCGAGGGCACAGCCGCCCGGCCCCAACTGCCGTCTGCCAGGGTCACTTCTACTTCGACGGTGGGGTTTCCACGCGAGTCAAGAATTTCAGTTGCGACAATCGCTTCAATTGTTGTATCCATCAGGTCCTCTTGGTTTGAATTTATTTAGAGTGACAGGGTCACTGAATCAACTTGAAAAACTGCATTGATAAACCCTTCGTGCTCATAAATTACCCTTATGGCTTTAATAAAAAAGTGCAATTTATGAACGAAGGTAGGATAAGTATAAACGCAATCCGGGTTATCGGATAGTGATATTTAGCACACACCGGCGCGCTTGCACACCGCCTGTACGAAACCCATGAATAGCGGGTGCGGCCGTTCGGGCCGCGACAAAAATTCGGGGTGGAACTGCGTGCCAAGCATGAAGGGATGATCTTTGATTTCGGCAATCTCTACCAGCTTACCATCGGGTGAGAGCCCAGAAAAGACCAGACCCTTTTCTTCCAACGCTTCGCGGTAATGGTTGTTTAACTCAAAACGATGGCGGTGGCGCTCCTCTACCCGTTCCACGGCGTACGCAGCCTGGGCACGCGTGCCGGGCTGCAAATCGCACGGGTATAATCCCAGGCGCATGGTTCCGCCCATATCGGTCACGCTTTGCTGGTCGAGCATCAGATCAATTACCGGGTGAGTGGTGGAACGGTCAAATTCGGTGGAATTCGCATTTTCATCATTAAACGCCCAGCGCGCAAAATCCACCACCAATAGTTGCATACCCAGGCACAATCCCAGATAGGGCACCTGGTGGGTGCGCGCATACCGGGCCGCCTGGATTTTACCCTCAATCCCGCGGCTGCCAAAACCGCCAGGCACCAGCACCCCATTCGCTTCCGTCAGCAGGTCCAGGCTGCGGCCCTTTTCCAGATCCACCGCGTGAATCCAGTTGATTTCCAGTTCCACCCCCACATGCAGGGCGGCGTGCTTTAAAGCTTCGCGCACACTCAGGTAGGCATCGTGCAATTCTACATACTTGCCCACCAGGGCAATTTTCACTTTGGGTTTGTTGGGCTGGGCAATCTTGCTCACCAACCCCTCCCACAAGCTCCAATCCGGTTTTTTGCGCGCTTCCAGGCCCAGGCGGTGCAGCGCCAGGTCGGCAAAACCCGATTTTTCAAGCACCAGCGGCACTTCATAGAGGATGGGATTGGTTACCATGGGGATCACTGCCTTGCGATCAACGTCGCAGAAAGTCGCGATCTTTTCGCACAGGCTGTCATCGACCGGGTAATCAGAACGGGCCACAATCACATCCGGGCTGATGCCTATCGAACGCAGTTCGCGCACCGAGTGCTGGGTGGGCTTGGTTTTCAATTCGCCGGTGGCCCCAATATATGGCAGCCAGGTGAGGTGCACAAACAGCGTATTTTCACGCCCCAGGTCGTAGCGCAGTTGGCGCAGCGCCTCCAGGAAGGGCTGGCTTTCAATATCACCCACCGTGCCGCCCACTTCCACCAGAATAATCTCGGCGCCGCTGCTTTTGCCCACCAACCCAATGCGCCGCTTGATTTCATTGGTGATGTGCGGAATGACTTGAATGGTGCCGCCCAGGTAATCACCGCGCCGTTCTTTGCTGATCACCTCTCCGTAAACCTGTCCGGTGGTGGTATTCGAGGTGCGGTTGAGCCGAATATCGATAAAACGCTCGTAATGTCCCAAATCCAAATCGGTCTCAGCCCCGTCATCCAGCACATACACTTCGCCGTGCTGGTAAGGGCTCATCGTGCCGGGGTCGACGTTCAGGTAGGGGTCCAGTTTCTGAACCCCGATTTTAAAACCGCGCTCTTTGAGCGCGCGGCCCAGCGCAGCCGCTGTGACCCCTTTACCCACCGAGCTGAGTACGCCGCCCGTAAAGAAGATGAACTTGGTCGCCATGTTTCCTCCTGGCCAGGCATTCATTACAACAAAAAAGATGGGTCTTGGCGGGAGAAAACCCGCCAAGACCCATCAAACTGTCTCATCAGAAAACTAAGCGCTCGGCTTGCTGGAAAGCGTACGCGACAGGATATCTTCCTGTACATTCGAAACAGCCTTGGCCTTGCGGGCTTTTTCCTGTTCTTGCTTGCGCACCTTGGCTTTTTCCATGGCAGCGCGGATCGCAATTTCCATAAAGGTGGGTTCGGCTTCCGCCTGAGACTCACCCGACAGGTTGGCCAGCAGTTCATCCGAAATCTCGGTGCCGTCTTCATTCTTGCGCCGGTTGGTCTTCTTGGGCTGCGGCTTGCGGGCAGGGCGTTCCCTGGGCATCTGGAATTCAACCGAGCGCACCGGTTCTTCAACTTTCACCGGCTCAGGCAGCAAAGCTTTCATGCTCAGCTTAATCTGCTTCTTGCGACGATTGACGTCCAATACTTCAGCCTCAACCTCATCGCCTTCTTTGACGATATCAGAGGGCTGCTTCACGTAGCCATGGGCCATTTCACTGATGTGAACCAACCCGGGTCGTTCGGCACCGATCTCAATGAACGCGCCGAACTTTTCAAGGCGCACCACCGAACCTTTCACGGTCATGCCCTTTTTCAGATCACGCCACTCCAAATCGAGCGGTTTGAACATGGTTAATTCAAAGTGATCTTCTTTGATTCGCTTAACCCAAACTTCGATTTCCTGCCCGATCTGCAGCACATCACTGACGCGTTTGATCGGCTCTTCGGTCGGCGGGACGATCTGTGAAACGTGCAGCACAGCAGGCATAGCCTGACCGATGTCGATCGCCGCACCGGCTAGGCTGATTTTCACCACCTTACCGGTAAAGTGCATTTTGGGTTTAATTTCGACGGAGGTTTCGTTGTCCGTCACGGCAGAAGATTCCATAAAGCAACACTCCCAAGGGGTTAAATTTCAGCAAACCTGGATTATATCCGGTCTATTACTTTCTGTCAAATTGAATTGGTTGATTGGACACACTCTTTTTATTATCTTTCTCAATCTTCAGGCACTTGATTTTACTGCAAAATCCGCCGATCTGCAATACTAATTGGCCCATTTTTAAGCCTCAAACGGGAAATTGATCGGAATTCCTCCCGACTGGGCAGATTGGCGAATTGCCAGAATGATCTCCTGATCGAGACGGGCCTGGCGGGCGCCGTACGTGGGTTCACTGCCACTGCGCACCGCGTTTACCAGGCTGAGCAAACACCCCGCCACACCAATTTCGTCATCGTGCCACTGTGCGCCATGCCCCTGGCGCTGTGGGCAAAACGGGTTGTGCCAGGTTACGCTGGGAAACTCGGGGTCGCAGGTGTGCGCCACTATATCCGTCAGAATGCCGCCGTCGCACCGTTCCCAGCGCCGCTCCAGGCTGATAAACTGCGGCGCTTCGCCATCGGGCGTGAGCAGGCTCAGGCGCTCCGACACATCCAGTCCAACGCCCACGCTAATCCCCATGCCCTTTTCTGCCAGGAAGCGGCTGCTGCGCCACCAGCGCAGCGCCGAATCATAGGCCACATCCGTCCAGTGAAACACCCCCACCTGCCCGCCGGCAAATTCCACCAGGGCATGCTCCTGCGTTTCGCTGCGCTCTCCGCGCCCGCCGCTGTTGCGCGCCCAATGCGCGGCCAGCGGGTAGCTGTGCACACTGCCAGTCACGCGCAGCGGCTGGGCATCGAACCCCAGGTAGCTGCGCATCACACTCACCCCGTGGTAACCATGCCCGCCGAAATCATTGAAGGAAGAATACACCTTGCCAAACACGCCTGTTTCGATCAGCTTGAGTTTGATCTGCTCCAGCGGACGGCGGTGAAACTGCTCGGCTACCTCAATTTTCAACCCGCGCGCCTGGGCCGCCGCACAGATCGCGTCCGCCTGCGCCAGGTCATGCGCGATGGGCGTCTCGAGCAGCACATGCAGCCCGGCTTCCACCGCCATCCGTCCCACCTCGCCGTTGGCGCTGTAGGCTACGCTCACCACACCGATCACCGGCGCGGTCTCGCGTACCAGGCGCTCCAGATCGGTATAAGCCGGCACTCCCAGGCTGGCACCCAGCTTCTGGGCCGATTCCGGGCTGCGCCCCCACACGCTCACCAGTTGCACTTCGTCACCCATTGCCTGGATCAACGGCCCATACAGATAATCCGAACGGCGCGCCGTTCCAATCATTGCCACTCGCAGCGGTTCTTTCGACATCTCGGCTCCTAAATCCTGATCTCACCCCCAGGGGGTGGTCGCTTCATTTTCCATCCGTTCGGCGCCGGCCCAGGGTGTCAGTTCCAGCCGCACCACTCGCCGGGTATGCTCATGCACTTTAAATGGCTCGCCTAGGCGCAACCCCACCGCCCAGACCACCTGCCCGCCCGAAATCACCAATGGCCAGCCCGCCCGAGCGCGCCGCGGCAGTTTGCGGTTTGTAAAAAAGTCGGAAAGTTTCTGGCTGTGCCCGGCCAGACCCAAAGGCGCCAGGCGCTCACCGGGAAGCGCGCCACGCACGCTCAGCGGCAGATCGAGCATCGCGCCATCCAACTGCACCGCCAGTTCCAACCGGCCAACGCCATCCCCGGCAGCAAAAAAGCGCGGTTCAAAGAGCTCATCCCCGGCGCCCCACGCCGCCCGCATCCGCCAATTTCCGGCCAGCGCCACCTCACCCGGAATGCTCAACGCCAGCGCCGTGCCCGGCGCCACCTGCGGCCAATTACCAGCCGGCGCTTGCCGGCGCGTTTCGCTCAGCGTCACCCGCCCCCATTCCACCCACAGCCACAGCCCGCCCGCCAGGCTCAGCCAGCGCCCGGCGAGCGGCTCGCGCAGCCATTCCAGGGCACGTTCGGTCAGGTCAAAGTCAATATCACGCAGCCCGGGGCGCAGCCGTTCCACCCCACGCCGCAGCACAGCCCGCTGCAAGCCCTGTGGCAGGTCTTGCAAGGCGGCCAGGTTCAACGCCACCCAACCCGGCCCATCCTCCATCCAGCAGGTCTGCCAGGCCTGCTCGGTCTGGGCGGCCAGCACTTCAAAATCACCGCTCAGCGTGCGCGCCATGCGCCAGAGCACCGTTTTAAGGTTGGGGTTATAGGTTTGCAGCGTCGGGATTAATTCATGGCGCAGGCGGTTGCGAAAGAAAGCCGTATCATGGTTGCTCGGGTCGTGCAACGGGGTCAATTGGTGGCTGGCACACCAGGCTTCGGTCTCAGTTCGCCAGTGGTTCAAAAGCGGCCGTACCAGTGGAATCTGCGTATCCCATTCGTTCAACACCGCCACCAGCGCCATGCCCTTCAACCCGCCCAGCCCGGCCCCGCGCAGCAGGTGCATGAGCACCGTCTCCACCTGGTCATCAGCGGTATGGGCCACCGCCACCGCCTGGGCAGACCAGGCGCGCGCCTGGTCAAACAAAAAACGGTAACGCGCTTTGCGCGCCGCCTCTTCCAATGAGTAACCTTCTGTATGCGCCAGGGCGCGCACATCACCGCTCCCCAGGCGAAACGGCAGCCGCAGGTGCTGCGCCATTTCTGCCACCCGGCGCGCATCCTCCGCCGATTCAGGACGCAGTTGGTGGTCAAAATGTGCCGCCAGCAATTCAACATCCAGGCGGCGCAGGCTGTCTAGCAGGCACAGACTGTCGGCCCCACCCGACACACCCACCACCACCCGGCTGCCTGGCGGCAGCCGGCATTCCATCTGCACAGTTTTCCGAAGCTCCAACAGGTCCATCCCCACCATTATATAATACCCACATCCACAATAACCACTTTTGTCATAAGCAAAAAAACTAGCCAATGAACCCATGCAGGATACCGGCCGGTTTGGTCCTTGCGCAGAAAAGGGAGCCCCTATTTTTGGAGAAAAGTTCCAGCTTACATAAACGATAAGTGGGTCTGCTTGCCATAGAATGAAGAGTATGCTAGACTGGCAGAGAATAATTTTTTAAAGGGAAGCATATGCCCGACAAGATCTTAATCGTGGATGATGATATTGAAACCTTGCGGCTGGTTGGATTAATGCTGCAACGACAGGGGTTTAATATTGTTGCGGCCAACAATGGCACCCAGGCCCTGGCTCAGGCGGCCAACGAACATCCCGATTTGATCTTGCTGGATGTCATGATGCCCGATATGGACGGGTATCAGGTCACGCGCAAACTGCGCAAAGATCCGCTAACAGCCAACACCCCCATCTTGATGTTCACCGCAAAGACCCAGGTGGATGACAAACTGGCCGGCTACGAGGCCGGGGTGGATGATTACCTGACCAAACCCGTTCATCCGGTGGAACTGGTGGCGCGCATCAAAGTCTTACTGGCGCGCAATATGGGGCGGCTGCCAGGCAACGCGACCCCGACAGCAGAACAGGGCTATATGCTGGGGGTAGTGGCCCCCAAGGGCGGCATGGGCGTTTCCAGCCTGGTGCTCAACCTGGCAATCAGCATTGCCAGACATTCCAAACTCGACCCTATCGCGGTGGAACTGCGCCCCGCCAACGGTTCGTGGGGGCTGGACCTGGGCTTTGCCAACCCGGTGGGGTTGAACAACCTGCTGCGCCTCAAGCCCGCCGACATCACCTCGGCCGCAGTTGAAAAAGAACTGATCCGCACCACGTATGGACCGCGCCTGCTGCTCTCTTCCAGCACCCTCAAGGATCTGCCGCAGTTGAACGCCGCCGCCCAGCTTGAAGCGGTCGTGCAGCAAATTTCCACCCTGACCGCCTTCAGCTTGATTGATATTGGCATGCCCATCCTGCCGAACTTTGATAAAATTATCGCCCCCATGCAAGAAATGCTGGTGGTGACAGAGCCCTATCCGGGCACCGTGCAGCGCACCCGCATTCTGCTGGACGAACTGGCGGAGCGCGGCTTTGGGCGTTCACGTCTGGTGACTGTGGTGATTGTTAACCGTATTCGCGCCGACGTACAGCTTTCGGTCACCCAGGTGCAGGACCGGCTGGGCCATCCCATCGCGCAAATTATTCCACCGGCCCCCGAGCAGGCTTTTCAGGCCGGGCTGCGCAACATTCCTTTGCTCGAAGTCCAACCCGACAGTCTGCTCACCCAGCAAATCACCCATTTAGGCGAACTCATTCTGAAGCGGATTAAAAAATGAGCCGGCCCGATTTTGACCAGGCGATTGAACAGGCCGCCGCCCTGCTGCGCGGCGCTCGCCATGGTGTGGCGCTGACCGGAGCAGGTATTTCCACTCCTTCCGGCATTCCCGATTTTCGTTCCAGCGGCTCTGGCTTATGGCAGCAAAGCGACCCGATGAAAGTGGCTTCGCTGAGCAGCTTCCGGCGAACACCCCGGGTCTTTTTTGATTGGCTGCGCCCCCTGGCGTCCACCATTTTTCAGGCGCAGCCCAACCCGGCCCACCGCGCCCTGGCCGAACTGGAACAAGCCGGCCTGCTCAAAGCCATCATCACCCAAAACATCGACGGACTGCACCAACGCGCCGGCTCACGCACGGTACTCGAAGTACACGGTTCGATGAACACACTCACCTGCCCCGGCTGCCGCCAGGGTTTCAACGGCGCAGATTATTACCCGGTGCTGGTTGCCAGCGGCGGCCTGCCCCACTGCCCACACTGCCAGACTATCTTAAAACCCGATGTGATCCTGTTTGAGGAAGCCCTTTCCATGATCACCTGGAACGCCGCCGAACAGCACTGCCGGCAGGCCGATGTGTTGCTGGTGGTGGGATCTTCGCTGGAGGTGATGCCCGTTGCCGGGTTGCCGGTGGCGGCACTCGAAAACAATGCAGCCGTGATCATCAACAATTTCAGCGCCACCTACCTGGATGAACTGGCCCAGGTACTTTTACCGATGGATGTAGCACAGGCCCTGCCCCGCATTGTAAAACGGGTGCTATGAGCAGCGATGGCGAGCTTTATCAGACTCTGCAAGCCTACCAACGCCTGGTAGAAATTGCCCGCGACCTGGCTTCTACCCTGGACCTGGACGCGCTCTTGAAACGCATTGTGCAAATGGCGGCAGATCTGAACAACGCCGAACAGGCCTCCATTTTGTTGTACGAGCCCAAAAAAAAGCAGCTCTTTTTCCAGGCATCCACCGATCAGGCCAACGCCGCACAGTTACGCGGGATCATCGTTCCCGCCGAAAGCATTGCCGGGTGGGTGGCGCTGCACCGCCAACCGGTGATTGTCACCGATGTGCGCCAGGACAACCGCTTTTTTCGCAATATCGATCAGATGGTGCAATTCACCACCCGTTCCATCGTCGCGGTGCCGATGATCACCCAAGACAAACTGATCGGCGTGCTGGAAGTGATCAATAAGCGCTCCGATACCTTTACCGCGCTCGATCAGGAAGTGCTGATGGTGCTGGCCAGCCAGGCCGCCGTAGCCATTGAGAATGCCCGCCTTTTCCACCAATCCGATCTGATTGCCGAACTGGTGCACGAACTGCGCACCCCGCTCAGTTCCATCGCCACCATCACCTACCTGCTGCAACGCCAGGGTGTGGCCGAAGCGCAGCGCATTGCCCTGGCTCAAACGGTTCAAACGGAAGTGCAGCGTCTGAACGAACTTTCCACCAGCTTTCTAGATCTGGCCCACCTCGAATCGGGCCGCTCACAATTTCACCTGGAAGCCTGTGACGCGGCCGCCCTGCTGCGCGACTGCTGCGAAATCACCCGGGCCAGCGCGGCAGAACGCGAGCTCTCGCTCGAAATCGATGCCCCGGACAATTTACCCCCTCTGACCGCCGACCACGACAAGATCAAACAGGTGCTGCTCAACCTGCTCAGCAATGCCGTCAAATACAACCGTCCCGGTGGGGTGATCCGGCTGCGGGTGTGGCAGGCGGCAGACCAGATGAACTTCTCCGTGCAAGATTCAGGGCTGGGCATTCCTGCCGGCCTGACCCCGCGCCTGTTTGAGAAATTTTTCCGCGCCAACCCCAACGACCCGGCCACCCCGGGCACCGGGTTGGGGCTGTATATCACCAAAAAGATCATCGAAAATCACGGCGGGCAGATTTCGGTCGAAAGCCAGGAAAATATCGGCACCTGCTTTCAATTTTTTCTGCCGCTCACGCCCTAACCCTACCTACCCCAAAATCGCACCGTCATTTTACCTTCTAGCATGCGCTCGATGCTTTTTAATGCCGTTTTCCAGAAATTTGAATTCTGCTGCCGTTCATCCACCGAAGCGTTATTGTCCTAGGCTCCGTATAAATACTGTTTGATAAACTCGGGGTTTGTGATGGCATCCCAGACTTTATCTGCCTGGGCATAAGCGGTTAAGGGATATCCTTCCACGCATCGGCGGGGCCAAATGCCATTCCCACCAGGCCGGGACCGGTGTGCGCCCCCAACACAGGCGCCACGGTGACGGTGGGCAGGAATTTGCAGGCAAAAAGCTGCTCGAGGCGCAGGCGCAATATTTCCACCGCTTCGGGGTTATAACCGTGTAGCAGTTGCACGCGCAGCGCGCCGCCTTCCGGCACCCAGCGCGTGGCCGTTTCAGCCACCTTGTGGATGGCGCGCTTCAGGGTGATCTCCTGACCCACCGAATCGTATTTCCCGGTGATCTTATCCACCATAATGATCGGCTTAATATTGAGCACTGAAGCTACCAACCCGCGCATATGGCTGATGCGCCCGCCGTGCACCAGGTATTTCAGCACCGGCAGGGTAAAAATGCCATGCGACTTTTCACGGATCACAGCGAGCATTTCCAAAATATCTTTTACCGCCCAGCCCGCCCGCAGCGCGTGCATTGCTGCTTCCACCTGCCAGCCCAATGGGGCTGAGAGCGTCAGCGAATCGACGAAGGTCACCTTCGCCTCGGGCACCATGGCGGCCCCGGCCCGCGCGGAATCCAGTGTGCCGCTTAAACCCGAAGAAATGTGAATGGAGAGAATTTCCGGGTCTTTTTTGGCCGCTTGCCGGTACAATTCGGCAAATTCCCCGGCGGAAGGCAATGACGTGGTGGGAAAGCCATCCGTGGCTCCCAACAGCTTGTAAAACTCCTCTGGTTGTATATCCACCCCGCTGCGGTAGGTCTTCCCATCCAGGATCAGGCGCAGCGGCGCCACATTCAGCGCATATCCGGCGGCCTGTTCAGGGGCCATATCCATTCCACGGTCGGTCACGATCTGCATTTCAGTACTCCTTCTTCATAAAATCCATTTTACCTGGCTATCCATCTTTCAGGCCGAGGACATTGCCGTTACCGGCTCCCACGCCGGCCAAATTGACGTTCCAACACATCCACCGATAAATGTATCATGGTTGGCCGGCCATGTGGGCAGGTGCGCGGCGATTGGCAACTTTCCAGGTCGGCCAAAAGGGCGCGCTGTTCTTCCAGGGCCAGCGCCTGCCCGCCCTTAACGGCTGCGCGTTTACAAATGCGCGCCGCCAGTCGGGCTTCCACTTCGGCCTGCAGCGGCGTTTCATCCTCTTCAAAATCCTCGCAGATCACCTGCAGCGCCGCCGCCGGGTCCATGCGGCTGAGCAGCGCCGGCAGCGCGCGCACTTGAAACGCCGCCGGGCCAAACGGCTCCACCTCGAAACCCAGGTGCGCCAGGGTGGGCAGCTGCGCCATAATTAACTGCGCGGCCTGCGGGGTCAGTTGCACCACGGCCGGGGCCAGCAAGGCCTGCGAGAGACCCGCACGCTCATGAATTTGCAGCCATTTTTCAAACAACACCCGCTCATGCGCGGCGTGCTGATCGATCAGGTACAGCCCGTCGGGGCCTTCGGCCACCAAATAGGTGCTGCCCACCTGCCCCACCAGGCGCAGCAAAGGCAGCCGTCCCGAAGGCAGCGCCGCCTGCCCCGTACTGGCCGGCAGCGGCAGGGCTTCGGGCAGCGTGGCGGCGGCCGGCGGCAGTTCGGCCTGGGCCGCCATCTCCCAGGCCGGGTCAATCACGCGCTGCAGCGCGTCGGAACGCCAGTAAGAAGGCGTAATTTGCGGCACTGGCGAATGCGCCAGCAGCGTACGGCGCACACCGCGCTGCACCAGGCTGAACACGCGGTCGGCACGCCGGAAGCGCACCTCAGCCTTGGCCGGGTGCACATTCACATCCACTTCCTCCGGGTCCAGTTCCACAAACAGCACCGCCAACGGAAAACGCCCCACCATCAAGAGCGTATGATATGCCTGCAGCAGCGCGCTGTTGAGCGCCGGGTCCACCACCCAGCGCCCATTAACAAAAAAGGTCATTTCGCGCCGGTTGGCGCGCGTCAGCGCCAGCGGGCTGGTAAAACCAGAAATACGCGAACCGGCTTCTTCAGATAGGTCCACCTCGAGCATCTGGCGCGCCGTCTCCACCCCATACAGGTTGGCTAACACCTCGCGCCGGTTGCCCTGCCCGCTGGTTTGCAGCACCGGGCGGTTATCGTGAAACAATTGAAAGCGCACATCCGGATATGCCATGGCGTAGCGCGTGATTAATCCGTCGATCTGCTGGCGCTCAGTGGCATCTTGTTTGAGAAATTTTAGGCGGGCCGGTACGTTATAAAACAGGTCTTCCACCCGCACCACCGTCCCACCGGGCAAACCGGCCGGCTCCACCTTGCCGGCGCGGCCACCCTCCACTTGCAGGCGCGCCCCGGCCCCTACCGCACGGCTGTGCGAAAGCAGCGTCAGGCGCGCCACCGAAGCGATGGAAGCCAGCGCCTCGCCGCGAAACCCCAGGGTGGTGATGTGAAACAAATCCTCCGCCGAGCGCAGTTTACTGGTGGCATGCCGGGCTACCGCCAGCAAAAGTTCCTCCGGCGGAATCCCGCCGCCGTCATCGGCCACTTCCATTAAGCGGCGCCCGGCCTGCTCGATATGCACGCTCACATGGCGCGCGCCGGCATCCAGTGCGTTTTCGACCAGTTCTTTCACCACAGAAGCCGGGCGTTCCACCACTTCACCGGCCGCGATTTGCGAGGCCACTTCATCTGCCAAAATTTTAATTGTCACTCATAAATTATACTATTTAACCTCCACTTTCCGCGCGAAGAATCTCATTTATAATACGGTCATGCCATTTAAGGATCTGCGCGACTTTATTCACCTGCTCGAGCGCCGCAAGCAGCTTGCCCGCATCCACACCCCGGTTAACCCCGAACTGGAAATTACCGAGATCACCGATCGGGTATCCAAAGGGCCGTCCGCCTGCAATAAAGCTCTGCTCTTCGAAAAAGTGCAGGGTTCCGAACTGCCGGTGCTGATCAACGCCTTCGGTTCGGCCGAGCGTATGGCCTGGGCCCTGGGCGTGAGCGAGTTGGAAGAGCTCAACGAACGCCTGGGGCGCCTGATCGACCCGCGTTTACCCAAAGGGCTGGGGCAGGCGGTAGACCGCGGGCGCGGCCTGGCGGCTGCGCTGCTGGCGGCCGGGGTGCGGCCCAAAAAGGTGAAAACCGGCCCGGTGCACGAATATATCTACCAGGGCAAGGCCTCGCTGGATTTCCTGCCGGTGCTGAAATGCTGGCCCAAAGACGGCGGGCGCTTCATCACCCTGCCCCAGGTGATCACGCGCAGCCCGCAGACCGGTGTGCGCAACGTGGGCATGTACCGTCTGCAGGTGGTAGACAGCAGCACCCTGCTGGTACACTGGCAGCGCCACAAAGGTGGCGCCGAGCATGCCCTGCGCGCCAAAAATCTGCAGCAGACGCGAATTCCGGCGGTGATTGCGCTGGGCGGCGACCCGGCTTCAATGTGGTGTTCTTCAGCTCCGCTGCCGCCCGAGATCGATGAATACCTGCTGGCGGGGTACCTGCGCGGCGGCCCGATCGAATTTATCGACTGCGTTTCACAGCCGCTGGAAGTGCCCGCCCAGGCCGAGATTGCCATCGAAGGCTACATCGATCTCAGCGATTATCGCGCCGAAGGCCCCTTTGGCGACCACACCGGCTACTATACCCCGGTCGAAAGCTTTCCCACCTTTAAAGTCACAGCCATCACCCACCGCAAAGATCCCATCTACCCCGCCACGGTGGTCGGCATTCCCCCTATGGAAGATGTCTGGATGGGCAAAGCCACCGAGCGCTTCTTTTTACCGCTGCTGCGCCTGTTTATGCCCGAAATTCTGGATATCTGCATGCCCGCCGCCGGGGTCTTCCATAACCTGGTGCTGGTGCGCCTGGCCAAACGCTACCCGGGACATGCCCGCAAGGTAATTAACGGCCTGTGGGGGCTGGGCCTGCTGATGCTGGCCAAAGCCGTGCTGGTGGTAGACGAATGGGTCGACATTCAGGACCTTTCACTAACCGCCTGGCAGGTATTGGGTAATGTGGATTGGAGCCGCGATATTGTGGTGGCGCCCGGCCCGGTGGATCACCTGGACCACGCGTCCAGCCAGCATTCTTACGGCGGCAAAATCGGCGTGGATGCCACCGCCAAATGGCCGGAAGAGGGCTACACCCGCACCTGGCCCGAAGTAGTCTCTATGCCGCCCGCGGTGAAACAGCGCGTCGACCAGATCTGGGATGACCTGAACCTGGGTTGACCAGCGCCTCACTGCTTTGGCGCCCCCGCTGGGGAGGTAAGGGCTGACACCCTCCATCCCCCGACCCATTCCTCCCGAATCGAGAGGAAGGGGAGAAATGATTGCAGCCTTTAAGGATACCGTATGCGTTTCAAATCTGTCTGGCAACCCGCCATTCTACTCTCCCTGCTCATTGTGTCCCTGGTGCTGGGCGCCTGTGCTCCACAGGTCAGTGATGCCACCCCGGTGCGCATTGTCACCCTGCCCATTGTGGAAGGCCTGCCCCTGTACGCCGCCCAGGAAGGCGGTTTCTTTGAAAAACTGGGCGTCAAGGTCGAGTTTGTGGCGGCCGCATCGGCTGCCGAACGCGACCAGTTGGTCGCCGCCGGACAGGCAGACGGTCTGATCAACGATCTTCTGGCGGTGGCGCTCTTCAACCGTCAGGCGCCGCAACTGCAGGTGGTGCGCTTCGCGCACGTTTCCGCCGCCGGTTCGCCCTTATATGTGATCGTGGCCGCGCCGCAAAGTGGCATAAAAACCGCCAAAGACCTGGCCGGGGTGAAAATTGGCATCTCGCAGGGCTCAATTATCGATTATGCCACCCACCGCATGCTCACCGCCGCCGGGCTGAAAGCCGACCAGATCAAAACCGTGGCGGTGCCTAAAATTCCAGACCGTATGTCGCTGCTGCTTTCCGGGCAGTTGAAAGCCGCCACGCTGCCGCAGCCCTTCGCCACCATCGCCCTGCTGCAAGGCGGCAGCTCCGTGCTGGATGATACCTCTGTCCCCAACCTTGGCAACAGCGTGGTCTCGTTTCGCAAAGCGTTCAGCGATGCGCACCCTCAGGCCGTCAAAAACTTCCTGGCCGCCTTCGACCAGGCCGCCGCCGACATCAACGCCAACCCAGAAAAATACCGCGCCCTGCTGGGTAAATACAAAGTCGTATCCGAAGCCCTGCTGGCGGGCTACCCCATGCCCAAATTTCCCGCCAATGCGCTGCCCAGCCAGAAGCAGTTTGACGATGTGGTGGCGTTTGCGCTGGAGCGCAAACTGCTCGACGCCCCCGTCAAGTTTTCTGACGCGGTCAACGGCAGTTTTCTAAAGTAATGGCCCCGGCTGCGCACAACCCAGCAGCGCCCATGCTCAGCGTTGAGCATGTTTCTTTCGCCTACCCTACGGCCCCGCCTATCTTTACCGATTTCTCCTGGCAGGCGCAGCGCGGCGATACCTGCGCCGTACTGGGCCCGTCTGGCTGCGGCAAAACCACCCTGCTGTATCTGCTGGCGGGCTTGCAGTTTCCCAGCACCGGGCAGGTGCAGATAGACGACCTGCCCCTGCAGCGTCCGCGCCCACAAACCGGGCTGATCTTGCAGGAATACGGCCTGCTACCCTGGGGTACGGTGCGCCAGAACGTGGCACTGGGGCTGCAAATTCGCAGTTTCTACGGCCCAGACGGCCGGCATGCTCCCAGCGCGGACTATGCCCCTGGGCAAATTGATGACTGGCTGCAACGTCTGGGGTTGGCGGCGCACAGCGCCAAATTTCCCGCCCAACTTTCTGGCGGGCAGCGTCAACGCGCTGCCATCGCGCGCACCCTGGTGCTGCGCCCAGACCTGCTGCTGATGGATGAGCCGTTTTCCGCGCTGGATTCTCCCACCCGCCTGAGCCTGGAAGATTTGACTCTGCAACTGTGGCATGAGCAGCGTTTCAACCTGGTGGTGGTGACGCATGCCATCGAAGAAGCCGCCTACCTGGGTCAATCCATTCTGGTACTGGGCCACCCACCTCACCGTGGCGGTAAAATATTCGCCAACCCCGCGTTTGGCCAGCCCGGCGCGCGTGAAAGCGCCACCTACCGCGATCTGTGCCAGGCGCTGCGCGCCGAGGTGGAACAGGCATGAGCCGCCGCGCCATTTTGCTGGCCTTGTTGGCGCTGATCATCCTGTGGAGCGCCCTGGCTGCGCTGCTGCACCAACCGATCCTGCCATCACCATTGGTAGTGGCGCAGGCCTTCTGGAAGGAAGCCGCGCAGGGCGAATTGCTGGCCCATTTCTTTGCCAGCCTGTGGCGGGTGGCTGCCAGCATTTTGCTTTCGGTTGTGCTGGCGGCGCCGGCCGGGCTGGCGCTGGGGCAGTCGCCGCGCCTCAACCATCTGATTGCGCCCTTTATTTACTGGCTGTACCCCATTCCCAAGGTGGTGCTGGTGCCGGTTGTGCTGCTTTTCCTGGGCATTGGCGACCTGGCCAAAATCGTGCTGATCTTCTTGATCCTGTTTTTTCAGATTCTGGTGGTAGTGCGCGACCAGGCGTCTGCACTGCGCCCGGAACTGATCCAGAGCGTGCGCAGCCTGGGCGCCGGGCGCCGGGCGATTTTCCGCTTTGTGTATATTCCGGCCAGTCTGCCCGCTGTATTCACCGCGCTGCGCCAATCGGTGGGCACCGCACTGGCGGTGTTGTATGTGGCAGAACTCTTCGCCACCCAATACGGCCTGGGCTATTACATCTTCTTAAACGGCAGCACTCTCTACAATTATCCGGCCATGTACGCCGGGATTGTGGCGATGAGCCTGATGGGCATGCTGCTCTATTTCGGCATCGACGCCCTCGAAAAGCGCCTGTGCCCCTGGTTATTTGTTAAATGAAATCTTTCCTCGACCTGATAAAATTCGAACATACCATTTTTGCGCTGCCCTTTGCCTACCTGGGCATGCTGCTGGCGGCGCGCGGCTGGCCCGGTTGGGAAAAGCTGATCTGGATCAGCGTGGCCATGGCTGCCGCGCGCACCCTGGCGATGGCCTTTAACCGCATTGCCGACCGCTGGTGGGATGCGCGCAACCCGCGCACAGCCCAGCGCCCGCTGGTGACCGGCTCAGTTTCGCTGCTCACCGCCTGGCTGGGAACCCTGGCGGCGCTGCTGGTGCTGGTGTTTGCCACCTGGCAGTTGGGGCCGCTGCCGCTCGTGCTGCTGCCCGGCGCGCTGGTCTTTTTGGTGGGCTATTCATACACCAAACGCTTCACCAGTCTGGCCCATTTCATTCTGGGTTTCACCGACGGGCTGGCCCCGGCCGGGGCCTGGGTGGCGGTAACGGGCAGCCTGTTCACCCTGGCCGACCTGCCGGCCTGGCTGCTCACGGGCATCGTCACGCTGTGGATCGGCGGCTTTGACCTGCTGTATGCCTGTCAGGACGTTGAATTTGACCACCAATTCAAGCTGCACTCAGTGCCGGCCGAACGCGGCATCTCCTTTGCGTTCAATCTTTCGGCGGCTTGCCATATCGCCATGCTGGCCCTGCTGGTGCTGCTGGGCCTCACCACCCAACTGAGCTGGCCGTATTACCTGGCGCTGGCCGGCACCACCGCCCTGCTGGTTTGGGAGCACCGCCTGGTGAAACCGGATGACCTTTCCAAAATCAACCAGGCCTTCTTTAACATCAACAGCTATATCGCGCTCACCCTTTTTGCCGGTGTGCTGCTGGGCCTGCTGGTTTAATTTCTGGAACCCAATGGGTTCATTCATTTGCCACATAGGATCGAGGTTGCCATGTCGCAATTTGCCATCCACTCCGCTCACCGGAGAATACGGCATCGCCAGCCATGATGAGCTCAAATTGCAAAACGACCTTTAAAAAGGCTCACTTCTGTATTAGAATGAACCTATGAAACGGTTTCACCTTTTAATGTTATGTGCACTGCTCGCCGCCTTATTGCCCGCTGCCCACCCGGCCGTGGCCCAGGCGCCGGCGCCGGCCCGCAAAGAATATTTTCAGGGCCTGCCCCTGTGCCAGCCAGACGCCTATGTACAGGAACCCAATAACTGCCTGGCGTTAGGTCCTGCGGACACGCTCACCGGGTATGCCCGCCTGGGCCTGACGTTGCCCCAGCAGCCCATCCCGGCCCGCCCGGTTTCTTCCAGCCTGGCAGCCATCCCTTTCCAATATTTACTGGCCTCAGACAAAGCCATACCGGTCTATGCCAGCTTGAATGAGGCTCAATCCAACAGCCCCCGCCGCAATCTGGCTGCCGGCAGGAAATATCTGGCCTACCGCCAGCGCGTCGAAAACGGTTCCGGGGTGTTTTACCAGTTCCAGACCGGCGAATGGATCCGCGGGGAAAGCGTGCTTTCACGGGTGGGCTATTCCAGCGATTCACGCGGCGTGCTCTTCAGTGGGGTGCCCCGCACCACCATTGGCTGGACGATCGACATCAGCGAAACCCAAACCGCCCCCGGCACCGCCGGTCGGCCCACCGGCCATAAAATACCCATTTATACCCTGGTCTACGATTACCAGACAGTGAAGGTGGACGGCTTTTATTGGACGATGGTCGGACCCAACGAATGGGTGGAAGACCGCCTGATAGCCAAGGTGTTCTACAAACCCACCCCGCCTGAAGGCGTGAGCAACGGCCGCTGGGTGGAAATTAACCTGACCGAACAAACCGTCTCCGTCTACGATAACCACCAGTTGGTGTTTGCGGCGCTGGCCGCCACCGGGCTTAAAACCATGGCCACCCGCCCTGGCCTGTACCACGTCACCAAGAAAGTGCCGGCCGAACACATGACCGGCGCGTTTGAGGCCGACCGCTCCGACTTTTACTACCTTGAAGCGGTGCCTTGGACGGTCTATTTCGATGAAGCGCGCGCCATTCACGGCGTGTACTGGCGCACCAGCTACGGCCGCCCGGCATCGCACGGCTGCGTAAACCTGACCATTGCCGATGCGCGCTGGTTGTTTGACTGGGTCAAAGAAGGCGACGCCGTCTATTCCTGGTTCGAAGAGCAAAAGTAACCCGCTTTTTCAACTCTGTCAGGGCGCGTGACACGGTTACGCCCAAAGTGCCCCTATAACAAGGATGATCACTGCCATGCCTGCTGCTGCCATCTGGTGGATCCGCCGCGACTTGCGCCTGAATGACAACCCCACCCTGCAGGCCGCGCTGCAGGGCCAACGCCCCGTCATCCCGGTGTTCATTCTAGATCCGGTCCTGCTGCACCCGCAGGCCGAGAATCGCCAGGGATTTCTGTTCGCAGGGCTGCGCGATCTGGCAGCCGAACTGAACGCCCGGGGCAGCCGCTTAATTGTGCGCCAGGGCCAACCGGCCGCCGAACTGGCCCGGCTGTGCCAGGAAACCGGCGCATCCGCTATTTTCGCCGCCGCCGACGCCAGCCCTTATGCCCATCGCCGGGATTCCCTTGTGGCGCACGAATTACCCCTGCAGCTGGTCGAAGGCAGCACCACGGTCTTCCCGATTGGCGCCGTCCGCAAACCCGATGGCAGCCCCTACACCATTTTTACCCCTTACAGCAAAACCTGGAAAGCCCTGCCGGCCCCGGGTGGTCTGACCGAGGCGCCTACCCGCCTGCCCGGCGTGCCGCCGCTGGCCTCGCTGCCCATCCCATCTGCCACGGCGCCGGGCGCGTTCCCGGCCGGGGAAAACGAGGCCCAACAGCGCCTGGCGGCATTCTTGGCCGGGCCGGTGGCACAATATGCCGAAGACCGCAACCGCATGGACCTGCCGGGCACCGCGCTGCTCTCACCCTATTTTCGCTTTGGCATGCTTTCGGCGCGCCGGGCCGCCCTGGCTGCGCGCGCTGCCCCAGCCGGAGCCCAGGCGGGTGCCGAGATCTGGCTGAACGAATTAATCTGGCGCGAATTTTACCTGAACATTCTCGAAAATTTCCCGCACGTGCTGCGTACTGCGTTTAACCCCACCCTGCGCGCCATTCCCTGGCGCAACGTTTCGGCCGAACTGCAGGCCTGGCAGTACGGGCAAACCGGTTACCCGGTGGTGGATGCCGCGATGCGACAACTGCTGGCTACCGGCTGGATGCATAACCGCGCCAGAATGATTGTGGCCTCATTTCTGGTCAAAAATCTGCTGATCGACTGGCAGTTGGGCGAGGCATGGTTTATGCGCCTGCTGGTAGATGGTGACCCCGCCGCCAACAACGGCGGCTGGCAGTGGACAGCCGGGGTGGGCACGGATGCCGCGCCCTACTTCCGTATTTTTAACCCGGTGCTGCAGGGGCAAAAATTCGATCCCCAGGGAGAATATATCCGGCGCTGGGTGCCCGAACTGGCCGACTGGCCCGACGCCTCGCCGCTTCGGCGCACCCTTGGGGTGTCGTCGCCCCCGCAGGGGGGCAGCGAGCACATTCACACCCCCTGGCTGGAGCCCGAAAACCACGCCGCGTCTGGCTATCCTGCCCCCATGGTAGATTTATCGCAAACCAGGGCGCGCGCGCTGGCAGCCTATGGCGCTTCAAAAGGTTAGCCTCGGCCACTCATCGGATCACTCAGCACCACACGGTTGCGCCCGGAGTTTTTCGCCTGATACAGCGCCTCATCAGCGCGTTTAACCAATTGATCCAGGTTGGTATCGATTTCTGCCATCAGTGTGGCTACCCCCAGGCTGATCGTAACCTGCACATCCTCATTTTTGGAGGCTACACGCATCTCCTCGGTCGCCAGGCGCAGGCGCTCCGCAATTTGCACCGCTTCCACCGCATTCGTTTCAGGCATCGCCACCAAAAATTCTTCGCCCCCATAGCGCCCTACTAAATCGGCAGTGCGCACATTTTTTTCACAAATACGGCTCAGGCTGCGCAGCACCACATCGCCCAACGGGTGTCCGTGGATATCATTGACCTGTTTAAAATGGTCGATATCCAATAAAATCAGCGAAAGCGGCTTCTGATAGCGCACAGCCCGATAAAATTCACGCGATGTCAGTTCAAACCAATGCCGGCGGTTATAAATCCCGAGCAGGCTGTCCAGAATGGCCAACTGCTCCACTTCCTGGTATAGTTTGGCATTGGCAATCGCATTCGAGAGCTGCGCGGCCATGGTCTGAAAGATGGTAATGGCGGCTGGTTCAAAGGCATTCAACTTCCTGGTTTGCACGCTGATTGCCCCAATCACCGAACCATGGGTGATCAGTGGCAGGGCCAGTTCTGATCCGGTATCTGGCAGCAGATTGTGCCGCCGCCGGGTGGAGACCTGGGTTACATCGATGGCCAGGCGATACTGCATGTGTAGAATAGCCCAGCCAATCAGTGACGTTTCATCCACAGCCAGTTGGGGAACTTCGGTTTGGAGCAATTTCTTCATTTCTCCGGTGGCGGCGCGCAGGCTGGCTACCTTTTGGTTTTCATCCAACAAGAATAACCCCACGTGATCGAGTTGAAAACGGTCTTGAATCAGGTCCACACTCTGCTGGAGCAGCATTTCCAAATCCAGCGTACCACTGGCTGCGCTGGATATTTCCTGCGCAGTTTGTGCCTGTGAGGCCAACATTTCCAATTCTTGCGTGCGTCTGTTGGCCAATTCCGAAAGCAGCGCGGCCTGGTTGGCGCGCTGTTCAGCCTCTTGCGTGCGTTCAGACACCTGGGTTTCCAACAAACGTGTGTAATTCTCCTGCTGCTCGTGCGCCATACGCACTTCCGCGGCCATGGTATTCAGCGCTTCGGCCAATTGCCCCACCTCATCTTGCGACTTCACGGGGATCTCCTGATCGAGCTGGCCTGCACGCAGCAGGTCCACGCCCCGGCGCAGTTCTGCCAGCGGACGCGCCACCCGCACCACCACCTGGCGCACCATCACGCCTACCACCCCCACCACCAGCCCAATCGTGAGCACCATCCCCACAATCACCCACCCAAAATATTGATCCGCTCTGCTGCGCGTATTTTCAAGCAGTTTAAACTCTGAGTATTCAAAATCCTGCAGGGCATGCAACAGCGGGGCCTGAAAATACTCCGTTAATAAGGTGAACTGGCCGAGCGTAATCGGCCCCAGCATTTTTTCTTCGTCGTATGCATCCAGCACCAGCGATGCCTGGGCAGAAAATGCAAACAGGTTCTGGCGAACACTGCCGATCTGCAGGCTCTGTTCGAGGTTATTCGGGTCCATTTCAGCCAGGGTTTGATCCATTAACTGCGCCAGTTGTGCCTGTTTATCCACTATTTTGCTTCTTGTTTCAGGTTTACTGGGGGTCTGCTCGGCATAAGCGTGCACCATTTCGGTCAGTACTATACATTCTGAACGAATGCGCGTACTCAGCGTGGCCGCATCGGCAATCATCTGCACCTGGCGCATAGACTGGTTGGCCGATTGAACCACAATCAGCGCCGCCAATGAGATTAAAATCGAAATCCCCGCCAGAGCAGCGACGTTTAAGATCAGATGCCGAATGATGGGACCCTGCCAAAATCTCATAGACCACCCATTAGCGCTTTGCAAATTGCATGTCCAATTCGCGTTGAAAAATTGGAGCGATTTCGGCCATCGCTTCTGGAGGTTTCTTTAGGCCCAAAATCACCGACTGCATCGCCGTCTCCTGCTTCAACCGTGCTTCGGGAGAAACGGAAACCGGCGGCTCATACACCCCAAACGCGACCAATTTGGCAATAATTTCGCGGTTCGCATTGGTTGCAAAAGAGGTGTTGCTCTTGCGCAACCCGGGGGCCTGCTGATAGCCGGGTACATCTTTTGCCACCTGGCTGCCGGTGATATAGCGCGCAAATTCGTGAGCCGCCAACTGCTCTTGGGAATCGGTCACTTTGACCACACCGTATAGACCAAACGCGCCGCCAGTAACCAGCCTGCCCAATTTTCCGGCTGGCGGGGGTATCACCGCATAGCGAATGGCATTGCCAGACTTCTCCAACTCCGATAAGAAGCTGGGAGTATCCATCACCATCGCCAACTGCCCATCCGTAAATTGTTTGCGCGCCATTAGCTGGTCCACATTGCCAAAATCGGGTGGAGTAATTTTATACACCTGGGTCATATCGGCCATTTTCTGCAAAGCCGACAATCCCTCGGCTGAATTTTGGGTGAATTTGCGCCCATCCGGGCTGAGCACACGCCCGCCATCCATGTAAATCAGCGGTTGGTATACCACCACCCCCGGCTGCGAGGATGCGTTAAAGGCGTAAACCTTGCTGCCATCCGCCCGCGAGAACGTCAAATGCTGGCCTGCCGTCACAAACTCTTCCCAGGTCCAAAATTTGCTCAGGGTCGGCAGGGCCACACCACGCTCTTCAAAAATGGCTGTGTTGGCAAAAATTGAAACAGCCGTCACCCACACCGGCCAGGCATAGATTTTGCCATCCACCGCGGCTGCCTGCAACCCACTGGTATAGAAATCACTGCGGTCATTCGCCGTGAGGTAAGGATCAAGCTCCGAAAGGTAACCCGCCCGGGCATAGCGAGCAAGGTCGATGGCGCTCACACTGAATACATGCATGCCGCTGTGGCTCACCAACGCTGCTTCCAACTGGTTGGTTCCTTCGGTGGTCCAGGGAACCCCGACAATATGAACCGTGATATTGGGATGATTGGCCCGAAAAACTTCGACAGCCTTCGCGATGGTTTCTGATGTGACATCCTTGCCCCCGGGCACATAACCGCGTTTATAAAAGCTGATCTCAACATTCTTTGGCGCAGGGTTGGAGATACAAGCAGGTCCCGCCGACATAAGCATGATTATTGTCATCATTATGATTGAGAGTCGTCTGAGCATCATCGATTCTCCAATTTATCGTCAGGGAAGTTATCTTGATTGTATCAAAGATCGTAATTTTGAACCTTCCAACAATGATAGGTGAACTGGCCGCGACAGGCCATAACCTCCCCAACCGGGTGGAGTTATGGGATAATTCTGAGCATCCCGTTCAATGGAGCCCTTATGAAAACTGAAAAAATCTGCGTCCTAGGCCTGGGTTATATCGGTCTGCCTACCGCAAGCACCTTTGCCACCCACGGCCTGCAGGTGATCGGGGTAGATGTGAACCCGGCCGTGGTCGCGACGCTCTCGAATGGCGAGCTGCACATTCACGAGCCCGGTCTGCGCACGGTGGTTCAGGCCGCACTGCGCTCCGGCAATCTGGTGATCCGCAGCCAGCCCGAGCCAGCCGACGCTTTCATCATCGCGGTTCCAACCCCTTTCTTTGAAGATAAACACGCCGACATGCGCTTTGTGATCTCCGCCACAGAGGCGATTGTGCCCCATTTGCGCCCAGGCAGCCTGGTGGTACTCGAATCCACCTCGCCGCCGCGCACCACGGTAGACCTGGTGCTGCCGATCCTCGAACGCTCTGGCCTGAAGGCAGGAACCGATTTCTACCTGGCCTATTCGCCAGAGCGCGTGCTGCCGGGGCAAATTCTGCGCGAACTCATTGAAAATGCGCGCGTCATCGGCGGCATCGACCCCACCTCGGCCGCTGCCGGGCGCGACCTGTACGCCATCTTTGTGCGCGGTGAAATTATTATGACGGATGCTACCACCGCCGAGATGGTCAAGCTGATGGAAAACACCTATCGCGATGTCAATATTGCCGTCGCCAATGAGTTTGGCCGCCTGGCAGACCGCTTCGGTATCGATGTGTGGGAAGCCATCAGCCTGGCCAACCGCCATCCGCGCGTGCGTATTCTCAACCCCGGTCCCGGGGTGGGTGGGCATTGCATCAGTGTGGACCCCTGGTTCCTGGTGGAAGCCGCGCCCGACCTGACGCAGCTGATCCGCACGGCGCGCACGGTGAACGATGCCCAGCCCCATTTCGTGGTGGAGTTGGTGCGACGCGCCCTGGGGGGCAGCCTGGCGGGGCGAAAAATTGCCGTATTGGGTCTTTCTTACAAACCTGATGTCGACGATCTGCGCGAAAGTCCCGCGATTGAAGTGGCGCAGTTGCTCAGTGCGCAGGGGGCTCAGGTGTGTGCCTTTGAGCCCTTTAAACCCACTGCCCGGGTTGAGGGTGTCACCTCGGTCGGTTCGCTTCAGGCCGCCGTGGCTGAGGCCGAAGCCTTGCTGCTGCTGGTGAACCACACCGAACTGCGCACACTCAACCCGGCGGCGCTGGCAGCGCTTACCCCGGCCCGCATCGCGATCGACACCACCAACAGTTGGGCAGCTGAAGCGTGGCAGGCCGCCGGCTTCAATCTATTCCGTCTGGGGGCGCGCAAATGATGCGGGTCGTTTCAATTTTCGGCACCCGCCCCGAAGCTGTTAAAATGGCCCCGGTGGTGTGGCAATTGGCCCATACCGCGGGGATTGAATCGCACGTGGTGGTCACCGCTCAGCACCGCCAGATGCTCGACCAGGTGCTCGATCTGTTCGATATCCAACCCGAAATCGACCTGAACCTGATGCGCCCCAACCAGGGTCTGGCCGAACTGACCGCCAGCATCCTCACCCACCTCGACCCCGTCCTCAAACGCCTGCAGCCCGATTGGGTGCTGGTACAGGGCGACACCACCACTGTGATGGCCAGCGCCCTGCTGTGCTATTACAACCGCATTCGGGTGGGCCATGTAGAGGCCGGGCTGCGTACCGGCGATAAGTGGCAGCCGTTCCCCGAGGAAATCAACCGGCGCATCGCCGGGGTGGCCGCCGACCTGCACTTTGCCCCCACCCAACACTCCCGGCAAAATCTGCTGCGCGAAGGCGTGCCCGACTGGCGCATCGCGCTCACCGGCAACCCGGTGATCGATGCCCTGCGGCATATCATCCAGCGCCCGGCCCCGGCGGAGGCAAGCGCTGTGCTGGAGCGCTATCAAATTACCCCCGGCGGCCGCCAACTGGTACTGGTGACGGCGCACCGCCGCGAAAACTTTGGCGCACCCTTTGAAGGCATCTGCCAGGGCCTGCGGCGCCTGGCGCAAGCCTATCCTGAACGCCTGCAATTGGTGTATCCAGTTCACCTCAACCCCAATGTCCAGGAACCGGTCAACCGCCTGCTGGCGGACATTGCCAACATTAGCTTATTACCCCCGCTCGATTATCTGCCCCTGGTGCACCTGATGCGGCATGCCACACTGGTACTGACCGATTCTGGCGGCATTCAGGAAGAGGCCACCAGCCTGGGCGTGCCTACCCTGGTGCTGCGCGAGGTCACCGAGCGCCCCGAAGGCGTGGCAGCCGGCGTGCTCAAACTGGTGGGCACCGACCCGCAGCGAATTTTCAATGAAGCCAGCCGCTTGCTGGAAGACCCCGCAGCCTACCGCGCCATGGCAGGCGCCCAAAACCCTTTTGGGGATGGGCACGCCGCAGAGCGAATCGTGACGGCGTTGCAAAGTTATGCGGAACACTGAGCCCGCATCTGGCAGCATCTGCATTCTGCCGCGCCTCAAGGGACTGGGCGGCCCGGCTTCTTTTGCCGGGCGCCTGACGACCGCTCTGCAAAAGCGCGGCTGGCAGGTAGTGAGCGACCCGCTGGCGCCAGGAGTGCGCTCGCTGCTGATTATGGGCGGAACGCGCCGCCTGGATGTGGTCTGGCGGGCCCGTCAGCGCGGCGTGCATGTGGTGCAGCGCCTGAACGGTATGAATTGGGTGCAGCGCAAGCTGCCCACCGGCGCGCGCCACTTCATCAAAGCCGAGATCGCTAACTGGATTTTAGCCACCACCCGCCGCTTTCTGGCGCACCACATCATTTACCAGTCGCGCTTCACCCAGGATTGGTGGCAAACCGTGTTCGGCGCGGTGCGCGCGCCTGGCCGGGTGATTTATAACGGGGTGGACCTGCAAACTTTTACCCCCAGCGGCCCGCAGCGCCCCCCCGATGACCGCCTGCGTATTTTAATGGTGGAAGCGCATCTGGGCGGCGGCATGGAGCCGGGCCTGGAAAATGCCGTGCGCCTACTGCAGCGGCTCAACCAGGCCACCCCGGCCCCGGGCAGCGCTTCGCCGCTGCCGCAGGTGGGCTGGGAGTTGCAAGTGGTGGGGGATGTGCCCGAGGAAATGCGCGCGCGCTGGACAGCCCGCGCCGGTGCAGGGCTGGAGTTCAGCGGGGTGGCGGCGCGCGAACAGGTGCCCGCGCTCGACCGTGCTGCCCATCTACTCTTTTCAGCCGATCTTAATGCCGCCTGTCCCAATTCGGTGGTTGAGGCGCTGGCCTGCGGACTGCCGGTGCTCGCTTTTGCCACCGGCGCCCTGCCAGAAATGGTCACCGGGGATGCCGGGCGAGTGGTGCCCTACGGCAGCAACTTCTGGAACCTGGAACCGCCGGTGATGGCCCCGCTGGCAGCCGCCGCGCGGGAAATCGCCGCGGGTCAGGCGGTATTTCGGCCCGCGGCCCGCGCCCGCGCCGAACAGGCATTTAATATCGAGCACATCGTCACCGAATACCTGGAAGTACTGCTGCGCCAACACTGAAGCGATCGAAGCATGCTACAATAAACAGGTCTTTCCTGGTCATTATCGAATTGTTTGTTGAGGAGGTTTTTCTGCATGACGACCACCCGTTATGTCATTTCTCAGCCGCTCCTGGCCGGGCTGGCGGGGCTTTTGCCCGGTGAAAAGAGCCCATTATCACCCCTGCACCTGGAAAATCCGCTGCCGCTCACCCCGGAACAGATCCTTCAGTTAGAAAACGCTGAAATTCTGACCCGCGGAAACACCCTGAGCGATCCAGTGCAGCAGATTTTAACCTCGCTTTCCAAAATTGTTGCGTATGCCCGGGTACGCGTCAGCGCCCCCGCCGGCACTGTCGATCAAACCGTCCACTTCACCGCCGGCGGCGACCAAACCGTGGTACTGGCCAGCTCCGGCGAAGATCTGGTGCTGTTTGCCCCGGCAGATGTTGCGGAAACCACGGCAGAGATCAGTGAGCTGATCGGCGCCGGGCGGCGTGCCCCTGCCATGTGGGCAGTGGAACTACCCCCGGCCGAAATGTTGGCCCTGGCTGCCCTGCTGGATCTGCGCCGCCGGGCCGTGTTGCGCTCCCTGGCCGAGCAATTGCCGCCGGTGCTGCTGCCCAGTGACCCCGCCGCTATTGGCGCAGCGATTGCAAGCATGTCTACCGACCCGCTGTGGTTCACCGCTGCCGTGCAAACGGCAGCCGGCCTGCCGGCTGCCGCCGCCGCGCAGGTGCAAGCCGCCCTCAGCGCGCTGGTCGAAAAAAAGCTGGCCTGGCAGCACGGCGAAAACTTTTTGCCGATGCCGGAAGCCATGCAGGTGGCCGACCGCTTTTTACTGCTGAATACCTTCCTCACCTTGAATTCTGGCAGCAGCAACAGCCAGGGCCGCACCGTTTTGGCACATCAGGCATGGCTGGGCGCCGGCACGGGCGAACTGTTAAACCTGACCGCCGCACCTGACCTGCTGCGGCTCGAACTCACCACCCCGGCCGCCGCGCTCGATCAAATTCACACCTTCCTCACCCGATTCGATGCGCTGCCCGCCCCCGCGCTGGAATTAGTACCTCTGGCGCTGGCGATTCAAAACGGCATGCACACTGGCAAGCAATTTATCCTGGGCGAAGAAACCGTGCTGGGGCGCAGCGAACAGGCCGATATTCACCTGCTCGATTCACGCGCTTCGCGCCGCAATTCGGTGGTCCGCAAATTAAACGAAGGCTTTTGGCTGAATGACGCCGGCAGCACCAACGGCACCTTCCTGAATAATCTGGCGGTGACCAGCCCCACCCAGTTGGCCGAAGGCGACATCATTCTGATCGGTGAAACACAACTTAAGGTGGTGCGCGCAGAAGAGACCCCACCGCCGGTGCAGGAGAACACCCCCACCCTGTTCGTCGGCGATGTGATGCGGCTGATGGCTGAGACACCTCCGCCCGTCTCTCGCATCGAACCACCCTCCCCCGCCGAGTCAGCCTTCCCGGCGCTCGTGCCTTTCACGCCTGTCATTTCTGCCCCACCCCCCGCACCAACACCGGCTGCACAGCCGGTTCCAACCAACCCACCCGCCGCATCCGGGCAGCCCGAGGCCCAACCGCTCTGGTTCATGCCCCCCCCGCCGCCCGTCAAACCGGCACCGGTTATTCCACCCCCGCCCATACTGGCTCCCGCACCCTTCGAAGCGCCGCCCAGCACGGCAGGGGTGCGCCCGCTGGCAGCGTCCAATCCACTTCAATGCGCGCGCTGCCGCGAATCGCTGTCCTCCGACGACCTGGTTTGCACGCACTGCGGCCAACCCGTAGGACAGCCCGTGGTGGGCACAACTCCCGTACTTCCGCAAACGATGGTGGTTTGTAACAAGTGCTTCAGCCCCATCGATTACGGCGCGCGTTTCTGCGGCACCTGCGGCAACCAACTGCCCTAAGCATCCCTCGAAAGTAAGTGAGGGTTAATTTACCCACCCTGGCGCAATTACCGCTGCGCCAGGGTTTCTAATTCCTCCACGGCCTGTGCCAATTCAAATGCGATGGGCTGCGGGCCAATTTCCCAGAAAATCAGCACCAACTCGCGGAAATACCACAGTGTGCCTTCTTTACCGCCCTTAAACCGGCTCCACAGCGCATCTCCCAACTGGCGATAATCCGCGGCGATGGTGCGGGCATTGTGTACCTTATCCGCGGCCGAAACCAGGCGCACCACGGGCGGCGCCGTGCGCAAATGGGCCAGGTACGCCTCTTTACGCGGCCGCCAGGGTGCTTTGCTCTGCGTATCCGAATCGGTGCAGCCATCCACAATCAGCGCCACCCGCTCGCCAAAGCGCTTGCGAATCTCCTGGCGGGCGGCATCTCCGCCCTGATCTTCCACGGCATCGTGCAGCAAAGCCGCGATGGCCTGATCTTCATCCCCGCCGAACTCCATCACCAGGGCGCACACGGCCAGCAGGTGCGAGACATAGGGCACACCGCTGCCTTTGCGCACCTGGCGCAGGTGCATTTGGTTGGCAAAAACCAGGGCTTCTTCAAATCGAGGCGTTAAATTCATCATGACCTTCCCAAAAGTGTGTTTGACGATTTTACCACCCTATGTTATACTTCCACGGTTCACGTCTCAGGATGTGAGCAAAATCCTGCACGCCTCCCGGACGACCCCAGCGTGCTGCCTGACACAGGCAGTGAACGGGCCGCAAGAACGGAGGCGGAAGTTTAAAACGCAAAAGGAGTTTCACTCAATGGCTGCTGTTATTTCGATGAAAGCCCTGTTGGAAAGTGGTGTTCATTTCGGCCACCGCACCAACAAATGGGACCCCGCGATGAAGCCTTATATCTTCACCGAACGCAACGGGATCCATATCATTGACCTGCAACAAACTGTCAAGGCCATCAATTCCGCCTTCGCCCTGGTGCGAGACACGGTCTCCGCCGGCGGTACCATCCTTTTCATTGGCACCAAGCGCCAGGCCCAGGAAACCATTCGCGAAGAAGCCGTGCGCTGCGGCATGCCCTATGTGGTAGAACGCTGGATGGGCGGTATGATTACAAACTGGAGCACCATTTACAGCCGCATCCAGGAACTGGATAAACTTTCCAAACTGCGCGATACCGGCGAAATTAACCGCCTGACCAAGAAGGAAGGCCTGCTGATCGGGCGCAAAATCGCCCGCCTGGATCTTCACCTGAGCGGTGTGCGCCAGATGAAGAAAGTGCCGGATCTGGTGTTCGTGGTCGATGTGATGCGCGAAGCAACCGCCGTGCACGAAGCCAACATTCGCAATATTCCCGTCATCGCTCTGGTCGATACCAACTGCGATCCGCGTGATGTCGATTACATCATCCCCTCCAATGATGACGCCATTCGCGCCATCAAACTATTGGTGGGCAAGGTGGCCGATGCCGTGATCGAAGGCAGAGCCGTGCACAAGGACGACATGCAGGAAGTACAGGCCGCGATTGATGCTCAATCTGCTGCCCGCCCTGCTTCCGGCCATCGCGGTGCTCGCCTGCAGGAAGATTCGAACCTGGCCGATAAAGATTTGCTTGGCGCATCCACCCTTGCCAAGCTCGGCGGCAAGGTCGAAGGCGAAGAGGTCGAACTCTAATCTCCTCACAATCTCAACCTCCCACCGCAAATCACGGTGGGAGTGTCCTGTAAAGACCGAACGTGCTCTTTTCTACCCACGGCCCGCCCCGGTTCAGTATGAACCGGTCGCGGCCCGAATCAGGCAAGATGCATTCGGACCTACCATAGAAAGCAGAAGAGGAACCAAAACAATGGCTGTATCTACTCAATTGATCAAGCAACTACGCGAAACCACCGGCGCCGGCATGCTCGATTGCAAAAAGGCACTGGAAGAGGCCGGCGGCGATGTCAACAAAGCCTTTGATTGGCTGCGCGAAAAAGGCCTGGCGGCGGCTGCCAAGCGGGCCGACCGCAAGGCTTCTGAAGGCACGGTCGAAATTTATTCCCACGGCAACGGCCGTGTGGGCGTGATGGTGGAAGTCAACTGTGAAACCGATTTTGTGGCGCGCTCAGATGCCTTCCGCAACTTTGCGCACGAACTGGCGCTGCAAATCGCCGCCTCTGCACCGCAATACATCGCCGAAGAGAACATCCCCGCCGAAGTCATTGAGCACGAACGCAAGATTGCCGAAGCCAAGGCCCGTGAAGACGGCAAGCCCGAAACCATCATTCCCAAGATCGTAGATGGCTCTCTGGCAAAATTCAAAGACGAAGTGGTGCTGATGCGCCAGGTCTACATCCGGGATGACGCAATGACCATTCAGAAGCTTTTCGACAATGTGGTCGTTTCCACCAAGGAAAAAATCGTGATTCGCAGATTTGCGCGCTGGGCGTTGGGCGAATCATCTGAAGCATAGTCTCTCAAAAAGACCAACCTTGCGGTTGGTCTTTTTTTAGGTAACCGGCTTCAGCCATCTGTCTCACCGGGTACCGCCTCATCCCGGCACGATCGCCTGGGATGGGCAGCAAAACTCGCAGCGATCTATTCTCAGGAGGAATATGGACGGCTTAAAGTATCACCGTATCTTGCTCAAGCTGAGCGGCGAAGCCCTCTCCACGGGTCCGGGCATGGGCATTGATCCGAATGCGGCCAAACAGATCGCCGAACGTGTGCGCGAGGTGCACGAAATGGGTGTGGATGTGGCCATTGTGATCGGCGCCGGCAACTTATGGCGCGGCAAAGTCGGACTGGAACTGGGCATGGACCGGGCCACTGCCGATTATATGGGGATGCTCGCCACGGTGATGAACGCGCTGGCCTTAATGGACGCACTCGAAAGCCTGGGCGTGATCACCCGTGTGCAAACTGCCCTCACCATGCAGACGGTCGCCGAGCCGTATATCCGCCGGCGCGCTATCCGCCACCTCGAAAAAGGGCGGGTGGTCATTTTTGGCGGCGGCACCGGCAACCCTTATTTTTCCACCGACACCGCCGCTGCCCTGCGCGCCATGGAAATTGGCGCCAATGTGTTGATCAAAGCCACCAAAGTAGATGGGGTTTATGACAGCGACCCCAAGCGCAACAGTGCTGCCGTGCGCTTCGATTCGCTGACCTACATCGACACGCTCAACCGCCGACTGGGCGTGATGGACAGTACCGCCATATCGCTCTGCATGGAAAATAAGCTGCCGATTGTCGTACTCAATTTGTGGGATCAAAGCGCGCTGCGCCGCCTGCTGCTCGGCGAATCAGTCGGCACCCTGGTCTCCGCCGCCGCCTGACAGCAATCATTACCAAAGTGGCTGTCCAAAAAAATTATTTTGGACAGCCACTATTTTTTTCACGCGCGCGCGGGCAGAGTGGGAGCCGCCAGGTTGGGACGGTCACCAAAATCGGGGTAGCGCGGCGGGTTGGCCGCCAGCAGGCGCTGAATTTCCGTGACAGCGCGCTCCAGTTGGGCATCCCGGCCGCTGGCGTAATCTTGTGGGGTATTATCGATCTCGATATCGGGGTCGGTACCGTAATTCTCCACTCCCCACCGCACATCGTTAAAGAAGAAAGAAAATTCCGGCTGGGTGGTCAGGGTGCCGTCGACCAGGGTGTGGCGTGGCCAGATGCCCACCACCCCGCCCCAGGTGCGTTTGCCTACCAGCGGCCCCAATCCCATCACCTTAAAGGCATGCGAGAAGATGTCGCCATCTGAGCCGGCATGCTCGTTGGTCAGGGCCACCAGCGGCCCCATCACCGATTCGGCCGGATAGGGGCTGGGCAGTTCGCCCCAGCGCGTGATATCGTACCCCAGGCGCTTGCGTGCCAGCTTTTCGAGCAGCAAAGCCGAAAAGCTGCCCCCGCCGTTGAAACGCAGGTCCACAATCAGCCCGGGGCACGCCAGTTCGGCCAGATAGCCGCGGTGGAACTCTGCGTAACCCCGCGCGCCCATATCCGGAATATGCACATAGCCCACCTGCCCGCCGGTGGCCTGGTGAACGGTCGCCCGGTTGGTTTCAACCCATTCGCGGTAGCGCGCGGCACTTTCGTTGGCGATGGGTTTTATGGTAAATGAGCGCGCCTCAGGGGCCGGCGCGCCGGTGCGGGCAGCAAACGTGAGCGCCACCTCGTGCGCAGCCAGGCCCAACAGCACCTGTTGGGGCGAACGGTCCGGCCCGAGCGCCTGACCGTTGATCGCCACCAGCACATCTCCTGCCACCACATCCACCAACGGGCGCTCAAAGGGAGAGCTGGCTTTTTCATCCCATGGGTCGCCGCGAACAATGTGGCTCACCCGCCAGCCACCCACGGTTTCATCATACACCAGATCCGCGCCCAACAGGCCCAGGGTATAGCGCGGGCCGGGGCGATAGTCGCCACCGAACTCATAGCAGTGCGAGGTACCCAGTTCGCCCTGCAGTTCCCACACCAGGTCGGAAAACTCGGAGCGGCTGCCGGTGCGCGTCACCAGCGGCAGGTAGCGTTCACGAATGCTCAACCAATCGATCTGAGCCATATCGGGGGTCCAATATTGGTCACGCTGCAAACGCCAGGCCTCATTAAACATTTGCGTCCATTCCACTTCGGGAACCACCGGTACGCGCAGACGGTGCAGGTCCACCCAGCCGCTCTTGCGCCCAGGGGCATCGCCCGCTTCGCCGTTGGGCTTTTGCCCGGTCTTAAGCACACGCAGGCGGTTGCCAGAGCGCACCGCTACGCTTTTACCATCCCGCGAGATTTGGAAATCACTGACCCAGTTCACAAAGGTTTCTTCTTTTTGTTCTTCCAGGTCGTATACCATCAGCACACCATTGTTGGGCGGTTCTGCTTCCAACATGGGAGCATTGAGCGTGCCCTCGACCGGGTACAGCGAATAAAAGATCTTCTTCTCAAAACAACCCAATACACGCCCAAACCGGCCCTCGCGGGTCGGAAATTCAACAATGCGCCGTTCAATACCCTCAAAATCAATCTTGATTTTGGTGTCTTCGGGTTTGAGCTTTTCTTCTCCCTTTTCAGCCGGGGCAGCCGTCTTCTCAGCAGGATCCGCGACCGCCGGGCCGGTGGCCTGCGGCACGGCTGGAAGTTCGGCTGCCGGCTCTTCCACCAATTTTTCTTCCGGTATGGGCGGCGGGTTCTCTCCAGGCGGATTAATGGGTGAGACTTCCGCTTTCTTCTCCACCGGCGGGAAGCGCGGTTGGCGCACAAAGGGCGACGGCGCGTCTTTCTGCAGCGTCACCAGGTATGGCTTCACGCCCCGCGGAAAGCCCAGGTCGAAACCCATGTTATCTGAAATAGGGTCAAAAATGCGGTGCGAGAGAAAATAAATGTAGCGCCCATACGGGTCAAAGGCGGGGGCCACATCGCGCAGCACCGGTTGGGTGATGGTAAAAGTTTCACCGGTGGCGGCTTTCCACAAGCGGATGGCCGAAATCTGCTGCGAAAGCGAGACGCTGTACGTCACCCATTCCCCATCCGGGCTCCAGTCAAATCCGGCAATCGGCCCGGCTTTGCCCTTGTCGATACGTTTAAGCGTATGGGTTTCAAGATCCAAAAAGCAGATCTCATAGCGGTGATTGCTGAAGGCGATCTGATTGTGCAGCGGGTTGACCACGATGGCTTCGGGGCGGCCAATATCGAGTTGAGGCAAAAATTCGGGCGGATGCGAACCGTCAGCTGTGAGTAGGACGAAAACTTCTTCGCCCTGGGCATCGGTCACCGCCACCAGGCGGCGCCCGTCGTTTAGCCAATCGGCCAGGCGGTAGCGCGCCGCCACCTCCGGGTCGCCATACCGGATAACCGGACCTTCCCAATTGAAGAAAGAATACACAAAACTGCGGCTTTGTACCGCAAGCGCTATCCCATGCGGGTGAATGGCCCACGAACTCAGATAACGCTCCGGGTTTACAAAACGGCGGTTGCGCTGCACCTGGGGCGAATAAAACTCCACCGCGATCTTCTGCGAGCTGTCGGCGGCGGGGTCGAACAGATAAAGATCGGCACCCGCGTGATACACAATCCGCCGGCCGTCGCTGGAAGCATTGCGCGCGTAGAAATCGGCATGGTCAGTGTGACGGCGCAGGCCGGTACCGTCGGCCAGGCAGGAATACAGGTTGCCAAACCCCTCATGATCGGATATGAAGTAAAACCGTTCGCCCAGCGCCATGGGTGAGCTCAGGTTGCCCTTGAGCTGGATCAGCGGCCGAAATTCCGCGCTGCCGTCTGGGTCCACCCACAATTGCCCGGCGGTGCCGCCGCGATAGCGCTTCCAGCGCGCCGGGTCACCCAGGTTGCGCCCGATGACGCGTGCCCCCTTGGCGCCATAAGCGATGGAACGCGCCGGGCCCAAATTGAGCAGGCGTGGCGTGCCGCCTTGAGCCGGGATGGTATAGAGATGCAATAAATGGCGAAAAGGCTGCACAGCATTATTGGCATAAACGATCTGGCCATCCGGCGTCCATCCGGCCACCAGCACCTGGTTGCCGGCCTGATAGGTGATGCGCTGCGGGCGTCCGCCGCGGGCCGGCATCACATAAACTTCCGGCTGGCCGTCATCGCGGCCTACAAAGGCAATCTGGCTGCCATCCGGCGCCAGGCAGGGGTGGGTGATTTCACCCAGGTTGGCAGTGAGCCGGCGGGCCACCCCGCCAGAGGCGGGCACGACCCACAGATCGTCTTCGCACACAAAAACAACTGTATCACCCTGTAGGGTGGGATAGCGATAATAACCAGACGACATCAATTGCTCCTTTTTTGTCTAACCGCAACACGCTTCAGGACACAGCGCCGACTTTGGTTGGGCGGGCCAGTAAAGCCGCCAGACCTGCCAGCAGCACGCCTACCACAGCGCTGAACATGGCCTGCAGCAGGCTGAGAAAGCCCAGGTAGAAGCTGGTGAGCTCTGGTAGCGTCCAGACCGGCAGAAGACCGTTGAGCGTAAAACTGACCCCAAATGGAATCGCCAGCAATCCAAAAACCACCAGCAAATAACTCAGGGTGGTACCCGCGGCGGCAGCCCGCCCGCGGCGCAAAGCACCTGTGCCCAGCACCGTCAGCAACCAGCCGCCGGTTATCGCAATGGCGCTGGTTTGTGCCAGGTACAACACCAGTTCCATTTGGCTCGGCACCCAGCTCAGCGAATAAACATGGCCGTCCAGCACCGCGTAGCGCAGGTGAAACAGCCCCAGCGAAAGCAGCGCGCCACCCAAAATCCAGGGGAGCCCGCGCGGGCGGCTGCGGGTGACCAGGCCGATGAGCAAAAGCATCACCAGGGCCACCCCCAGCCCGCGCGGCACGCGTTCCAGATACAGCCGGCCAGCCACTTCTTTATCTAACACCGCCTGATAGGACGCCACATCGGCTCCCTGGGGCAGTTGGCTGGCCGTGAGTGGGCGGCCGATGGCCAGTGTGTAACCTTCCAGCAGGCGGGTCTGTTGCAGCGTGATGGCCGCGGGCAGAGCGGCCAGGGTGGCAGCCGGCAGGTTGAGCATTTCGAGGCGCGGCTGGCCTTGCGCGGCCGCGGGCAGGCGGGTGCCCAACAGCGCCGCCAGGGTGGGGGCCACATCCACCATTTGTACATCCGGGTATGATCCCGGCTTAACCGCGGCACCGGCCAGGATGAACGGTTCCAGCAAGGTAATCGGATCGTTGCCGCCATGCCCACCGGGGTCGATTTGGCCATGGTCACTGGTGACTAGCACCGTATCCCGGGTCAGATCGAGCCGCGCCAAAATTTCACCCAGCAGGTCATCCGCGCGGCGCGCGGCTGCGGCCCAATTGGGCGAAATGGGCCCGCCTTCGTGATGGCCGGCGTAATCCACCTGGTCGATATGGATCAAAATCAGGCGGTAATCCTGACCCAGCCAGGGCATGGCGGCATCCACCACGGCCCGGTCGGCCAGGCGATCTTCACCCGCGGTATAAAAATGAGCGCTGACCGCCGCCTGCGGGATCAGTTTTTCGAACCAGTTATAACCCGAAACCGCCGTTTTCAGCCCGGCCTGTTGGGCAGCGCTGAAGATGTTATCCTGAGTAAATGTAGGAATGAGTTCGTAATCCAAATTAGCAACCGGACCGTCGCTCACATCGGGCCAGGCGCCTGTCAATAAACTGGAATAACCCGGCTGCGAATAGGATAAAGGTCGTGAATGCATCAAGGCCCAAGCACCCTGCTGGCGTAAGCGTGCCAGATTTGGCATGATCTCAGCCTGCTGCGATGTATCCACGCGCAGGGCATCCACCAGAATATACACCACCTGGCGTGCAGCCGGCTGGCCCAGGGCGGCCCCGGGCTGAGGCGGGACATCTTTCAACGGCGAACGGAAGGCAAACATGGTGGAGAGCATAGCGGTGGCCGTAAGATAAGCTGCCACCGCGACCAGGAGACAACCAAAGACTCCCGCGGCGATTTGTACAAACAAAGAGGGCGATTTAAACATTTTCAGCACTCAACCTTAATAATTTTCTTAGAGTTGTATAAGACTAATCCGAACACGCTTGACTTTATAAATGTCTCGAGCATAAAATTGATCTATGGAATATAAAGATTATTATAAGACACTTGGGGTTAGCCGTACGGCTACAGCAGAAGAAATTAAGAAAGCATACCGCAAACTGGCAATGAAGCACCACCCGGACCGCAACCCGGGCAACAAAGAAGCCGAGGATAAGTTTAAGGAAATTAATGAAGCCAATGATGTGTTGAGTGATACCGAAAAACGTGCCCGATACAATCAGTTGGGTGAATCGTACGCGCAGTGGCAGCGCAGCGGGGGCGCAGCGGGTGGGTTTAATTGGGATGAGTGGGTGAATCGCGGTGGCGGTGGCGGCGGTGCGCGCCGCACAGCGGGCAGCTACGCAGACATGGATGAGATGTTTGGCGGCGGGTTTTCAGATTTCTTTACACAGATCTTTGGATCAGCCCAGGGCATGGGCGGAGCCGGCAGCCGTACCGGGACCGGTACGCGCCGCCGCAATCCGGCGCGTTTTCAAACTGAGCCAGAAGTTTACGAACAGCCGGTGACGATCGCCATGATGGAAGCCTATCACGGTGCGGAACGCCTGATGCAAATCGGTGAGCGCCGTCTGACAGTGAAGATTCCGGCAGGGGCCACCACGGGTACCAAAGTGCGCATGGCCGGTATCGGGCCAAACGGCAGTGATATTTTTCTGGTGATTGAAGTAACGCCAGACCCCACCTTCGAACGCAAAGGCGACGATCTGACCACCGAGGTGACGGTCGATCTATATACCGCAGTATTGGGCGGTCAGGTGAATGTACCCACCCCCGCCGGAGATGTGATTCTGACCATCCCGGCCGGCACCCAGCCCGGTCAGTCCTTCCGCCTGACCGGCAGAGGTATGCCCGTAATGCGTGCCCCCAATTCGCATGGCGATTTACTGGCGAAAGTGAAGGTTTCTCTGCCACGCCAGCTTTCGGCCCAGCAGAAGGAATTATTTGAACAGTTAAGGAATATTCTATGAAACGACTGATCCCCCTATTTGTCATTTCGACTCTGGTCTTCAGCATGCTGGCGTGCAGTTTTGGCCCTACGATCACGTTCGACGCGCAGCCAACCGACAGTGTAGCCGCAACCCCTGCCACGAAAGCCACCAAAATTCCTACAACCCCTGGCGGGGTGGTTCCGCCAACGCTGTCGTTAGCCCAATTAGATACGCTGCTGCCCGACCTGTACGACGAGGTTAATCCGGGGGTCGTCTCCATTTTGATTGTGGGTGATCAGGGTGGCGGGTTGGGTTCCGGCTTTGTCTTTGACAACAATGGCCATATCGTGACCAACTTTCATGTGGTGGAAGGCGCCAAAGACCTGGAAGTGGACTTTTCTTCCGGATTGAAGGTGCGCGGTACGGTGATTGGCACGGATCCGGATTCTGACCTGGCCGTGATCAAAGTGGATGTGCCGGCCAGTGATCTGAAGCCGCTAAAAACTGGCGATTCGGATGCGCTGCGGGTGGGCCAGCAGGTCATTGCCATGGGCAATCCGTTTGGTTTGAGCGGCACCATGACACTGGGAATTGTTTCGGCCAAAGGGCGCACCCTCGATTCGATGCGCCAGACGGCCAGCGGCGGCTACTACTCGGCAGGTGATATCATTCAGACGGATGCGTCGATCAATCCCGGCAACTCGGGCGGGCCATTGATTAACCTGCAGGGTGACGTGGTAGGCATTAACCGCGCCATTCGCACCACCGGCGCGACTGCCACGGGCGACCCGGTCAACAGCGGCATTGGTTTTTCCGTACCCATTAACATCGTTAAACGGGTTGTACCGGTGCTGATTAAATCTGGAAAGTATGAATACCCCTATTTAGGGATCAGCTTCCATTCGAGCATGTCACTATTAGATTTTGAGGCGATTGGCGTCAAACAAACCAGCGGCGCGTATGTGGTCGAACTTGTGCCGGGCGGTCCCGGCGACAAGGCCGGCATCCGTGTCGGCACCCGGCGGGTGGATGCCACCGGCCTGATGGCAGGCAGCGACCTGGTGGTGGCGGTGGACGGTCGGCCTGTGCTGGTATTCGGCGACTTGATTGCCTATATTCTTGAAAATAAGAGCCCCGGAGATAAGGTCTCTGTGACAGTTTTACGAGATAATGCTAAGAAGGAGGTGGTGATTACGCTCGGAAAACGACCGTAAGCGTTTGTTAAATCACTTTCAAACCAGCCCGACTATGATTGAGCGGGATTTGATCCTTAACAGAAGAACAAGCCTATGGAGGTTGTCATGTTCACTGACAATGATTTACGGGAACTACTTGACTTCGTTGCCCCCGAACCCGTCCTCAGCCTGTATCTGAGCACCGATCCTTCGGAAGGAAATGCGGATGCCTACCGGCTGCGCCTGAAAACCATGCTGAAAGAAATTCAACTGCCGCAGGATGTAAGTGCGGTGGAGGAGTATTTCAAACACCAGTATGATTGGTCTGGACGAGCAACTGCGGTGTTTTCTTGCGCGGCCAGGAATTTCTTCCGCGCTTACCCGCTGGCGGTTCCCATGCGCAATCTGGTCAATGTCAACGACCGACCCAGTGTGAAACCCCTGGCCGACCTGATGGATAATTTTGGAAACTTTGGGGTGGTGTTGGTCGATAAACAAGGTGCCCGGGTTTTCTATTTCCACATGGGCGAGCTGCGCGAGCAGGAAGGCGTGTTGGGTGAAACCGTCAAACACGTCAAACGCGGCGGCGCTTCATCCTCCCCAGGCCGGAGTGGCAGTATGGCCGAGGGAGCGAACCATATGGAAGAAGTGGTGGACCGCAATATGAAAGAGTCGGTAGACTTTTCGGTTCACTTTTTTGAGGAAAATCATGTCCGCCGTGTGCTCGTTGGCGGCAGTAATGAAAATGTTTCGCTCTACCAAAACCTGCTGCCAAAAAGCTGGCAGAACCTGGTGCTGGGCACCTTTACCTTGCCAATGACCGCGAGCAACCTGGAAGTACGCCAGATGCTGATGCGCATTGGCACGCAAGCAGCCGAAAAGGCTGAAATCGATCTGGTGGAAATGCTGATGACCCATTCTGCGAAGAAAAATGGTGCAGTGACTGGCATGCAGGAAACATATCATGCCATCAACCAGGACAGAGTGAAGAACTTGGTATTTGTAGAGAATTTACGAAAGGAGGGGTTTGTTTGCAACCAATGCGGCGCAATATTTGCCGAAAAAGCAGATGACCTGTGCCCGCAGTGCGGCTCTGGCAAACTGGAGCGCACCCTGGATGGAATTGAGTTGGCTGTTAATGCCGTCATGCGCCACGGTGGCGATGTAACGGTAGTTCGGGCCTCCTCGCCCATCGATGGTGTGCAAGGGATCGGCGCAATTCTGCGCTATTAGTTAAAAAGACCCGGGGTTCTGGCCGCCAGTGGCAGCCAGAACCCCGTTATTTTTTTTAAAACGAAGTTATTGCTTAAAGAGTTTCTGGCGCAGGTCGATCAAATCCACCGACAGCTTATCCAGGTCGGCCTGGGCGGCCTGCGGGTCACCCACCAGTTCCTTGGAAGCCAGGTCCAGGCGGGTTTTCAATACATCAAATTTCGATTTATCGATGCCTTCGATGAAGGCCTGCGCTTTTGTAAGATCGGCCTGGGCCTGCTCTATGGCGGCTTTGGCAGTGGCGCCATCTTTATTGATCACAGCCACGCGCGCATTACTCACACTCACCAGCACCATTAACACGTCGTTCTCGCTGGTAGCTTTGGCGAGATCCGCGCGAGCCTGCTGTAAAGACAGCCGCATCTGTTTGTTTTCAGCCACAGCCGACTGGACGGATTGATCCTTCTGACTCACCGCCTGGTTGGCCTGTATCAACATAATTTGGACGGCATCCAACTGGTTCTGGGCGGGCTGGTAGAGAATAAGGTATCCCACTAACAGTCCGAGGGCAAACAGCCCCGTGGTGGCTGCCAGCCAGCGCAGCAGCGTGCGAGTGAAGCGTCCACTGCGGGTCTCGCTGGTGAACATGGTTTCCAGCACACGTTTACGTTTGGGCTTTTGAGGCAAAGGTGGGTAAAGCGGCCCGGCAGGTACTCCCGCAGCCGGGGTGGATTTTGCGCCGGTTGTTTCAGCGGGGGCTGATTCTGGCGGCGCGCTTTCAGTTTCAACCGGCAGGGTGTGCGTGGATGAAGAAACAGCTTCAGGGTGGTCGGAAACGGGTTCCCAATCCACCGGTACGGTATCCACGGTTTCCGCTGCGGACTCAGGCTTTTTTGGGTCTTCAGGATTGCTGTTTTTTAGGAAATTGACCATTCTCGACCTCCTTGGTTTTTAATCGTTGCGCCGGCAGGGGTTGATTGTTTCGCCCGGCCAGAGGATAAAACGCCGGTTGGGCGCCACATAGCGCTCCAACGGCTGCCAGAACTAAGTATATCACCGCATGCAACCTATCGGAATCACGCCATTTCCGGGGTTGCTGTCACGCGCCGGCAACTGACGCGCGGCGAATCACCAGAGTGTTGGGCAAAGTGCGCAAAACTTGGGGAGCATTCATGCGAAGTAAATCCTCACAATCGTGGCCTGAGAGAATTAAAAAAGCCCGGGGGTATCCCAGGCTTCGTCAGGACGCCCCGCCCCAAGGCCAGCTTTGCTACAAGTTAAGCACAAGAAGCAAACGATTTACTCGCTTTTCTTCTCGGTCTTGGGAGCGGGAGTTGGATTCTCCGCGGGCTTGGATTCAGTACTGGATTCGGCCTTGGATTCTGATTTAGATTCCGATTTGGATTCCGATTTGGACTCATTGGACTTTTCGGAATTCTGGCTGCCCCAGTTCTGCCCCGATGGAGAGCGGTGGTCTGTTGAGTAGAAACCCGAGCCTTTGAAGACGATGCCCACTGGCTGGAAAACCTTGAGAAGCGATTTCTTATTGCACTCCGGGCACCAGGTCAGCGTTTGGTCTTCGAATTTTTGATAGCGTTCAAAACGAACTCCACAATTTTCACACCGATAGGTATAGATTGGCATTGCTTACACCTCTACAGACTATTAACAAATATTTCTATCTATCGATTATAGTCCTAATGCCGGGGCTTGACAAGAACAATTCCGCTGGTTCTGAGTGGTTCCAGGAGGTTTTTTTTAATCCGCCACCAGTCAACCGCAGATAAACAAAATGAGACCAGGACTCTGGCCTCATTTTGTTTATCTGAGCACCCTATTTTTGAGGTGCCGAATTTCTCAGCAGCAATCTGCCGGCCCCCTTCCGGCAGAGCTTAAGCCTACTTAACGACGGGAAGTTGTGCCGTGACCCAGGCGCCCATGCCGCCGCCCAGATTACGCACATTGGTCCAACCGTTCATGCGCAGCGCCATCAAAGCCAGCGCGCCGCGGTGCCCCGATTTACACACCACAACAATCGCGGCGGCTTTATCTTTGGGCAGTTTGTCCAGCGAGGTGAACAGGTCCACCACCGGGATGTTCAGTGCGTCTTTAATCGCGCCGTCCGTCTTAATTTCGTCCGCGGTGCGCACATCCACAATCACCGGTTTCTTGGCAGCATCGGCCAGTTCGGTGTTCAAATTCGCCGGGGTGACCGAGAAGAAACCTTCAGGCAAGGCGCTAAGCCATGCATCCAATTGCTCCAGGCGGGTCTTATCCAGCTTGGGAGCCGTGCCGGCTTTGGCTGCATCGGGTTTTGCGCCCGTGACTACCGCCAGGCTGGCTTTCTTCCACGCGGCCAAACCACCCCCCAGGTTTTTAACATCTTTGTAACCGAGGAAGCGCAGCGCAGCCGTCACCATGGCACCACGGTGACCCGAAGCGCACAACACCACCACCGGTTTATCCAGCGCGGGCAGCTTACCCAGGTTCTTAAGCACATCGCGCACCGCGATATTGACCGAGCCCTTGATAAAGCCGTCTTTCTCCACTTCCGAAGCTTCGCGCACATCCAGCATAAACGGCGCCTTGACCGCGTCGGCCAGGGCCACATTCAGGTCAGCCGGGGCAATGGTGTAGTAATCCTTGGGCAGGTTTTTAAGGAAATCGCCCCATACTACATTCCAATCCACCCAGCCCGCCACGGCAAACTGGGCTGTCTTCCAGGCATTTAACCCACCGCCCAGGTTGGTAACCTTGCTCCAACCCAGCAGGCGCAGGCCCATCGCCACAATCGATCCGCGATGCCCTGAAACGCAGTACACCACCACTTCCTTATCCTTGGCAGGCAGCTTATCCAGGCTGGAGAATACCTTATCCATCGGGATATTGACGGCGCCTTCGATATAGCCATTCTTGGCAAATTCGTCAGCAGTGCGGATGTCCAGCATCATAGGGGCGCTGCCACCGGTCAGAGCCGTGTTCAATGCAGCGGCGCCGGTGCCATAGAAGGAATCAGGCATCGCCGCAAAGAGACCATCCAGCGCCTTAAACAGCGCCTGACTGGCCAGTTTGGGGGCTTCTCCAGCTTTGGGGTCGGCCGGCTTGCCGGTTTCGGTGGGCAGCTTGGCTGCTTTCCAGGCCGCCAGCCCGCCCGCTACATTGCGGACGTTGCTATAACCCAGCATTTTAAGCGCCGCCATGGCAAACCCACCACGGTGGCCCGAAGCGCAGTAGATCACAATCGCCTTATCCTGTGCAGGCAGCTTACCCAAATTCTTTAACAGGGTCCGCACCGGCAGGTTAACCGCGCCCTTGATAAAGCCATCCTTTTCCAACTCGGCGACTTCACGCACATCCAGCAGGAAGGGCGCTTTATCCGCCAGTTCGGCATTCAGCGCGGCAGGAGCCACCGTGCCGTAGCTTTTTTCCGAGGGGATCTCGGCGATCAGCTTTGTAAACAGGGCCGTGAAATCCGGAGCCGGCTCAGTTGTGGGGGTCGGCGGCAGGGCTGTGGCGGTGGGCGCCTTGGTGGGCACCGCGGTGGGTGCCGCGGTCGGCGGCAGGGCGGTTGAGGTGGGCGCCGGCGTGGCAGCCGGGGCACAGGCTGCCAGCAGCATGCTGAACAGCACAACGAAAATCATCAGGCGAGAAAATTTTGACATTCTTCAATCTCCAATCATTATTTAATTCTGGCAGGGCGGCACCCCGCCAGAATTAGGGCACACTTTTACTGACCGGGAATCGCGGCTGGAACTTTATCCACAATCACCGGTTGGTTGGCTTTCAACTCATCCTTGGCCACTTTGTCGGCTGTCAGAAAAATTTTGGGATTGCCATGACATTTGTTGCAGGTTTCGGTCTGCGGCGTCTTGAGCTGGATATTATGCGGGGTGGTATAAGCCCAGGTCGGCAGCTTATCGAAATTCGGCAGCAGGTTTTCGCCATAATAGGCAAAATTATCCGGCGAGATCGGTACATGTCGCACCGTCACATAATTGTACGGCCGGGTGGCATCTTTCCGCGCATTTTTACCGATGAAGAAGGTCAGGTAATCCCCTTCCGTCTTATACATCGGGGCCTGGGTATCTTTGCTGATCGACACATGACAACCATCACAACTGGTGTAGCTAACCGAATGGCAGACCTGGCAGGACAGTTTATCTTTGTGTGTCGAATGTTGGCTCACCGGGTCTCCGGCGGCGCCAACCTTGGGATGGCAGGTCTCACACTTGGGGTTCTGTTCCCCGGCATAGCGGTGAGTCGATTGGTCAGCGGGGGCGGTGTGCAAAGACGGCCCTGTATGGCAGGAGACACAGGTCATGCGCTCTTCGCGGAAGTGCACATCGCCCGGAATATCCTCATGCTTACCCAGATAATCGTTTCCCACCCGGCTGCCATGACAGGCTGTGCAGGTGCGCGTCATGGGGGGTGTTTTTTCAAAGTTATGCCCATTCAAAAAGCCACTGCCCACGCTGTTGGGTTGGCTGACATGACAGTCGCCACAGGTGGAATGGCAAGACGAGCAGTGGTTGCCAAACATTTTTTCCAGCGCAGGCTTTTTCTCAGGTGTGCTGCGTGCATTCAAGACAGTCCAGTAGCCAGCCAGGGTGGAATGCAGGCTCTTTTGATACCCGGCCGTTAACTCGGCATGACAGGTGGCGCAGGCCCCCTTAGGGTCGGCGCTGGGGTCGCTCACCATTCCGGTATGAGCTTTATTCTTATCCAAATTTTGCGTGCCCTTATGGCAGTCGATGCAGGTGATTTTCCCGTGCGTCGTCTTCATAAAATCGACACTTACCAATACCTTTTCGTAAGGCTCCAACGGAGCCACTTCGCCCCCTCAGCCAGCCCCTTCAGATTCTTTTGGCTTAACCTCGGCCGGCTTCAGGTTCTTAACCAGAGTATCCTTATCGGTATGACAACTCACACAATAATCCACCGCCTGGGTTGGAACCGGGATCTGAGTGGGCATGCGGGTGGGCGTGCGGGTCGGCCGCGGGTCTGGCGTGGGTGAAGATGCACGGGCCGTGGCGCTGGGTAAGCCCACCGGCACCAGCGTAGCCGCCGGTAGGGTCGCCGCCTGACCGCAGGCCGCCAGCAGCATGCTCAGACACAACATGCCCAACCATAAGCTCAATTTTTTCATAGGTCATCCTCCTTTACAATATTTTTAGGGGTCAAAACGCAAAACCCCTGGACATCACCCCTTTGATTATGGAGTTGAAACCAATCGCTGGCTAGTGATTTTTGTAACAATCGCCTATTGGATTATCTTATACTCTGTGATAAGATTTTCTTATGGAAGCGTTGGAATTTGCAGGGGTTCCACATTTTTTCTAATGGCCACAGGGAGTACAATGCTGGACCCAAATTTACTCAATACATTTCTAATCGCCGCCGAAACCCTCAATTTCTCGCGGGCTGCCGAGCGCCTGCACCTCAGCCAACCCAGCGTCACCCAGCACATTCGCGCCCTAGAGAGCCATTACGGCGAGCCCTTATTCATCCGCAGCGGCAACCGCCTGACGCTCACCGCTACCGGGCAGGCGTTGCTGCCCATTGCCCGTCAGGTAATTTCTGTGTCGCTGCGCGCAGACGTGGTGATGGAAGCACTCAAAGGCGATATTCAGGGCCATCTGATCATCGGCTGTTCCACCACTCCCGGCAAATATTTACTACCCGTGTTATTAGCAGAATTCATGCGCCGCTACCCGCGAGTGCAGGTCACCTGCCAGGTCACCTCACGCAGCATTGTGCTACAGGCATTGGAACAGGGGCAGGTGCATCTGGCATTCTCAAGCAATGTTGATGAAGTTAACGAAGATATTGATATCTATAAATTTCTCAGCGACCCGGTGGTGCTGATTGCCCCATTGAGCCACCCCTGGGCAATCCGAGCAGAGATCGAACCCGTAGAGCTTTGCCAGGCGCGTTTCGTCTTGCGGGAAGAAAGCGCGGGCACGTACCGCGTGGCACGCAACGGATTGGCTCGACTGGGGGTTAACATAGAAAGTTTAAATACCGCGCTGATTCTTGGAAATTCCGAAGCCATTGCCATCGCAGTTCAGGAAGGCGTGGGGGTAGGGTTCATTTCCGAAATGGTGGTTCAGCGCATGGTCAATGACAGAGTCGCAAAAATACGCGTGCGCGGTCTGGATATGAAACAAGATATATTTATCTGCCGCCACCGCCTCACCCCACAGCCGCGGGTACAGGCTGCTTTTTGGGAATTTTTACAGGATCCAACCAGCCTGGTGTTTCAAAACATGCACCAGCCGGCATAAACCACAGGAGCACAAAAGTCGAGTAAAATGTTTACGCTCCCTTTACCCTCATTCCAAAATTTTACAAAATGGAGGCAACCCCCATGCATTACCCGATCAACCACAGCGAAACGCCCATTCGCCTGTTTAAGTCCGACTTCTTAGAATTTTTTACCCACATTTCACCCATCACCGTCATCGTCATCTGGCTGCCCTTTGCCGTGTATATGTTCGTGCGCGGTTTTCTCGAAAATCCGGCCGGGGGATCACTGGCGTTTATTCCTGTCGCGTTTCTGATCGGCCTGTTTCTGTGGACATTTACCGAATACATATTGCACCGCTTTATCTTCCACTTTGTCCCACGCAACGCCTGGCAAGAGCGTATCATTTATCTCTTTCACGGCATTCACCACCATCAGCCGGGCTGTAAAACTCGCCTGGTGATGCCGCCGATCGTCAGTATTCCGCTGGCGGCCATCTTTTACGCGCTCTTCAGCGTCACACTAGGCGTTTTGGGCGCGTCCTACTGGACGGGGCCCATGATCGCGGGCTTTACGATTGGCTACCTGACCTACGATCTCACCCACTACGCCACCCATCATATCCCCATGCGCTGGGGCTGGGCCAAAGAGCTCAAGCGCTATCACTTGCTGCATCACTATAAGACCCCAGACGCGCGTTACGGCGTGAGTTCACCCCTATGGGATTTCGTTTTCCACACCCGGGCCGAGTAGGACCGCCGTACAAAAACAACCATGAAGAACGCCCCGCAGCATGCGGGGCGTTCTTCATTCTGTCAATCCGAACCGTCTCAACGGTTCAGTCAGGCCACAGGTTCAAGCCAACCACCCACAACGGCGGTTTAGGCATCATCTTCGTTGACATCTTCTTCTTCAATATCGTCTTCATCCACCCATTCTTCTTCATCTTCCACCAGATCGTCCTCTTCCAGTGGTTCCTCTTCTGAGGGCACTTCTTCCACTGCCACAAAGGTCAGGCAGCCATGCTTCTTATCGAACTCCACATCGGTCATACTGCAGTAGAGATCATCGAGGAATTTACAATCGAGATATTTACAGCGAACACGAATTTTTGCCGGCATAGGGTCCTTCCTGATCCACCAGATTTATCGCAGTTTTTGATGAGTTCCATTTTACCCAGAACAGGCAGTTTTTGCAATTGTCAGAAAGAAATTAATCCGGATAACTGCTCAAATTCATTACAACACCGAGGGCGGATCGATTTCCACCTTCCAATCTCCCAGAGATTTGCCGCGCAGCAGGCTGGCCGGGTCCGGTCCGCGCACCAATATCTGCCAGCGGTATTCGCCATTCTGCTTATAAAAATAACACGGCACCGGCCCCACCAGTTCGGTGGCGCGGTAGTCGCCCTGTTCAATCCACGCCTGCAGTTGCCCCGCCAGGCGCCGGGCTTTTTCTTCGGCTTCTTCAGCCGTTTTGGAGCGGTACTCCAGGCGTGCCAGGCGCGCGAAAGGCGGGTAGCCCAACCGTCGCCGGTAGATAATTTCCTGGCGGTAAAACCCGGCGTAATCGTGCTGCGCTGCCGCCTGAATGGCGTAATGTTCGGGCTGAAAGGTTTGCATGATCACCCGCCCGCCCAGTGGGCTGCGCCCGGCGCGCCCGGCCACCTGCGTCAGCATCTGAAAAGCGCGCTCTCCGGCGCGATAATCGGGGAAGTTCAACCCCACGTCCGCCAGCACCACCCCCACCAGAGTCACCAACGGCAGGTCCAGCCCTTTGGCCAGCATCTGCGTGCCCACCAGAATATCGGCGCGGTGATTATAAAAATGGCCCAATAGAATATCATGCGCGCCTTTCTGGCGGGTGGTGTCGGCATCGTAGCGCAGAATACGCGCCTGGGGTAGGCGCACCTGCAGATCGGTTTCCACCTTTTCAATGCCCATGCCGTACTGGCGGATGGCGCTGCTGGCGCAGTGCGGGCACTTGAGCGGTACCTTGCGGCGGTAATTGCAAGTATGGCAGAGCAGGGCATCCTCATCCAGGTGGTAAGTCAGCGGCAGATCGCAGCGCGGGCAGCGCACACTCTCGCCGCAATCGCGACAAAATACGTAAGTGGCCGCGCCGCGTCGATTGAGGAACAAAATGGCCTGCTGTTTGGCCGCCAGCACCGTTTCCAGCGCGTTTACCAGGTCGCGGCTGAAGATACTGCGGTTGCCAGCTTTCAATTCCTGGCGCATGTCCACCAATTGCACCGGCGGCAGGGGCAGCACGGTGGCATCTCCCAGGTCTGGCAGGGGCGGCAGGGAACTGCCCAACTGTGCCATGCGCGCTTGGACCAGCGCACGGTGCGCCAGCACCCGCGCCGGCAGGCGCAGCACGTGCCAGTACTCACTTTCTGCCTGGTAGGTCAGTTGCACATCTGGGGTGGCCGAGCCAAACACCACCACACTGCGCATCTGGCGGGCATAAGCCAGCGCCGCCGGCACCACATGATAATAGGGCTGAGGCTCGCTGTTGTAATACGAATCATCATGGCACTCGTCCACCACAATCAGCCCAATATTGGCCAGCGGCGCAAACAATGCGCTGCGCGGGCCGACAATCACCGGCAACTGCCCGGCGCGCGCCCGCCGCCAGGTATCATAGCGCTCTCCCACCGACAGATGGGAATGAATCAGGCCCACCTGCCCCGGAAAACGCGCCAGAAAACGCCGCACCGTCTGCGGGGTGAGTGAGATCTCCGGTACCAACACAATCGCCTGGCGGCCCAGGCGCAGTGTTTCGGCCACGGCCTGCAGGTACAACTCCGTTTTTCCCGAACCCGTAACCCCGTGCAGCAGGGCCGGCGGCACCGCGCTGCCGCTCGCGGCGCTGCGCAGATCGGCGCGCAGCGTTTCCCAGGCCGCGGACTGCTCCGGCGTCAGCGGCGGCGGGTCGTGCGGCGAAATTTCCATGCCCTGCAGCGGGTCGCGCCACACTTCGCTCTCACCCAGTGCCACCAACCCTTCGTCAGCCAGCTTCTCCAGGTCCATCAGGTTGGCGCCGCTCCCGGCATAAGCCCAGGCCACCTGCACCGGCAAGGTTTCGTGGCGTAAAAATTCAACCAGCGCGCGCCGGCGTCCCAGGGTGCTTTCCTTACTAAAATCGGTCAGCCGCTGCAAGGCTTCGGCCGGCGGCAGCACCAGTTGCACCGTGCGCACCACCTTGGGGCGTACCCCCGGTGGGGGCAGCACCGGACGCGCGGTGACAAAACCACGCTTCACCAGGCCCAACATAACCTCCTTTACCTTGAGGTGGGGCAGCAACGCTTCTAACTGGCGGCCACGCAAATCACCCCGCTCGGACAGAAAGGTCAACGCTTTTTGCTGGGTAAGCGGCAAAATTCCATGCGGCGGGAGCGGGTCGTTGCGATGATACAGGGTATCGGCCTGTTGGGCCAGGCCAGGCGGCAGCATCACGTCCAGGCAGGCAGCCAGAGGTGACAAGGTTTGCGTGGCCAGCAAGTCGGCCAACTCCAATTGAGCCGCGGTCAAGACCGGCAGCGGGTCCAGCAGGGCTTCCACCGGGCGCGTTTGCTGCACCTGGGCTTCTGTCACCAGGCGCACCACCACCCCTTGCACCATCTGACGCCCAAACGGCACCACCACCAGGCAGCCGGGCAACACCTTGCCCGCCAGTTCTGGGGGCAGATGATAATCAAACACACCACTTACGGTGGGAACATTGACGGCTATTTGCGCAAACAAACGAATACCCTGGCCCTATACAGCCTGCACCGGGCTGTCGCCTTCCTGGTTTAGATGCCGGATCGATACCTGGGCGATACGCAGGTGCTCCATGCCCACCACCTGCAGCACAACATCCTGCTCCAGGTCTTCCACCAGGTCGCCCGCCTTGGGGATGCGCCCCAATTTGCCCAGAATAAATCCCGCAATCGTATCGTAATTGGGCTCGGTCAGATGCAGTCCAAAATGCTCATTCACCTCGGCGATCAGCATCATGCCATCCAGCAGCGCAGAACCATCGGGTTGGGGTTGAATATTGGGCGTACCGCGGTCAAATGGATCGCCCACCTCGCCCACAATCTCTTCCAGCAGGTCTTCCAACGTCACCAACCCCGAGGTGCCGCCAAACTCATCCAATACGATGGCAATATGCATGCGCCGCGCGCGGAATTCGCGCAGCAAGGCATTGACCGAGATGGTCTCCGGCACAAACAAAACTTCGCGCGCCAGATCACGCGCCAGGCAGCCCTCCAGCTTATCGGTAACCATGCGCGCCAGAATATCGCGCACATGCACGATGCCAATAATCTGATCCAGATTGTCTTCATAGACCGGCATTTTGGTGATGGAATGCTCTGTCGCCAGGCGAATCGCCTCCTGAATCGGCTGGTCTGCCTCTACCGCCACAATCTCAGTGCGCGGCAGGCTGACCTGGCGTACCACCAGTTCTCCAAAATCAATCACCGCTGAAAGCATCTGCCGCTCGGGTTCTTCAATCACGCCCTCGGCATCCGGGCCACTCACCAGTTCTCTGATTTCTTCCGCGGTAAACACCGTGGCATGTGTGCTGGTAGCCGGCAAACCCAGCAAGCGCAAAATAGTGCGTGTCGCTCCATCCAGAATATCAATGAAGCCCTTGAACAGGATGTTAAACACGCGCATAATCGGTGCCGCGGCCAGCGCAAAGCGTTCGGGCTCGCGCAGCACTGCCACCTTGGGCACCTGCTCACCCAGTACTACGTGCAGAGCCGTCACTAAAGTCAATGACACCGCCAGCGGCACCACCGGCAGGATCGAATCCAGGAATTCGAGTTCGGACGGAAAATGCGCTCCGTGAAAATACGGATCCAACAGTTGGGCAAAGGTATTTTCACCTACTGCGCCCAATGCCAGGCTGACCAGCGTGATACCAAGCTGCGTGGCGGCGATCAGGCGTTCGCGCGCCGAGGGGTCTTCTAACCAGGCCCGCACCATGCGAGCAGAGGCGCTGTCGTGCTCTGCCATCAGGTCCAGCCGCACCCGGCGTGACGCCACTGCGGCGAACTCTACTGCCACAAAAAAGCCGTTGAGCGCGATCAAAACAAAAATAAGGACAATATTGCCAAGTATCATGGGCGTTTAAGAATCACAGCAGCACCATAGCCCACCACTTCCCGCTCATCGCCCGTCTGGTCAGCCGATGTACTGTGATGCACAATCTCCACCGCATTGGCACCCGCGGCTTGGGCCGCCCATAGCATAGCCGCCACCGCAGCGGCGCCGCACGCCTGGCCGGCACCGCTGGCCTCGGCTTCCAAAACACGCTGTGGAGACAACTCAGCGATGCATGCCAGCATCACTGCGTCCAACCGGTTGGCGGTCTCCAGGGGAAAAAAGTGTGAAAGATCGGTGCTGGCCACCAAAAGCGCCGGAAAATCCGCCAGCATCTCAGCCAGCGCTTCGCCCAACGCGCGCAGGTGGTCTGGCTGGTGGGTGCGCACCATCAATGGCACCAGTTGAAAGCGGCCCACCAGAGCACGCTGCAAAAAGGGCAGCTCAATTTCCAGGGCGTGCTCACCGTCGCGCACCACCCGGTGGATAGCTGGCAGACCACGCGCCTGCATAGCACGCTCAAGTGACGTCAGGGCCGCCTGGTCGATCCACACCGAGCCCAATGGGGTCTGGTAGCCCTGATGGGCCGAAGTGATTACCTCGGCCGGGTAAGGTGCATGCAGCGGCGCGAGCACCACCACGCGCGGGATCTTTTTACCACGGACGCTGGCAAAAGCATGCCCGGCCGTGGCACCGGAATAGATATGCCCGGCATGTGGAGCCACCAACCCCACCACCTCAGCATCAAATTCGGGCAGCCGGGCCTCCGTCAGGTAATAATCCACCGTCCGCGCCAGCAGGTCCGCCTCACGCGGGTACCACCGGCCGGCGATCGCAGAGGGACGCAGTTCCGAAATCACACCCATCAAAAATCTCCTTCAAGCTGGGCCATACCGACCCATCGTCTAAAGTATTCTAGCACATCTCGAATCGAATGCGGCGGCGTACAGCCCAAAAAAAACCAGCGGAGTTTTGCGGCTTGCGGCCGCAAAACTCCGCTGGGGTTAGAATTCTTACGCCCAAACCTATTTAATCAGGAACAGTTTGGGGTTCACCTTTCCATAAATCTCGCTTTGCAGTTCAAAGTGCAGATGCGGTCCGGTCGAATTACCCGTGCTGCCCGCCAGGGCTACCACCTGGCCCTGCGTGACGCCCTGCCCGCAACTGACGTTGACCTGGAATAGATGACCGTAAATCGACTGCCAGCCGTTGCCGTGATCGATAATCAGCAGGTTGCCATAGCCCCAGTCGTTCCAGCCAGAATAAACCACCACACCCGAGTCCACGGCATAAATGGCGGTACCCAGCCCGGCGGCGATATCGATGGCGGGGTGATTGGCCTGCGGCAGATAATCGGTGCCAGACAGGAATTTCTGTGTTCCCGGCCAGATGAAGGTACCATTCCCCACCGGGCCGTCTTTGATCACGCCGCAGAAACCAGCGCCAATAACCTTGGCAGCCGCCGGGTTCTTACGAGTCACGATCGGCACACTCCAACTGGCAAAGGCGCGTTTGCCGCCTGGCACAATCAGCATGGTACCGGGTTCGATATTGGGTTTATTCAAGTCGCCGATCGTGTTGGGGTCCAGGTGATTGCCGGGATAGTTGATAATATCTTCCGGTTTCACCCCATAATACTTGGCAACGCCGTTCAAACCCTCACCAGCCGCCCATTTATGATAGGTGCCATCTACCGGCAGGATATTCAACTTCTGACCGGGGCGCAGGCTGTGCGGGCTGTCCCGCAGCGCATCGAAATTGCCAAAGAGCAGCGTTTCGGGTTTCAAACTGAATTTTTCAGCGATGGTGAAAAGCGCATCACCTTTTTGAACTTCATATAGGGTGACATCAAAGCGCGGGCGGGTTGGAAGAATCGTGTGTAGTTGAGCCTGGCGAGAAATCGCCTCTTGCGGCGCCACCGCCACCAGTTCGGCCAGTTTGGGCGCAGCTGGCTCAGCAGTAGCGGTAGGCAAACCCGCTGCCAGCGCGGCCCCTTGCGAACTTCCGTTCACCATACCCTTAAGATAAAAGTTTCCCATCACCCAAACGACCAGTAAAATCAGAGTGATGGAAGCAAGCCCGGTCCCGATGCGGAGTGCTACCTCCCCCAAACCTAACCGCACCAGACGCTCCCAGGTGTGTCCCCAACCTTTCCCCTGCGCAACAGAGACAGTCTGCGGCACGTCGGTCAGGGGATCCGCCGGTTGTGGCGTGTTCGATTGGTCATTCATTTTTGGCAGGTCCTCTTATTGGCATGATAACATAAGCCAGACGAATGGTCAAGCGGGGTAAAAATGGGCAAAAATGCGTCTGGCCCGATTATGGCCGCACCGGAGCCGGGGTTTCCGCAAAAATTGGCGGGCTTTTGGGGTTGCCAGAGCGCGTCCAGAACAAATTCAGGGCCGGGCCGGGGTCCACTTTTTGATTGATGCGGTAATGCCCCAGGATATGCCGGTCATCGACCGGGATCTTCCAGCGCGCCGAAATATCATACACCAGCACACGCAGCGCATCGATTTGCGCCTGGGTGTAATCTTCCCAATACGGGTAGGTAAACGAACGCAAGAAATCTTCATAAATCTGGGGCACCATGCCCGGTGCGGCCACATGCCCGCGGTTGACCAGTTCAATCCCAACCGAACGTAGATAGGGCTCGGTCAGTTTGCCGGAAGCATCGTCACAGATGGGACAGGTGGGCACACAGTTGCTGCGTGTGTTGGTGCAACTGGCGTGCAGTGCCGCCAGCGACTCGGGCACCATCTGCACCACTTTGCCGTCGCGGTCGATTAAATAGTGCGCGCTGGTGCCGTTGGGCTGTCGAAAACCATACGCACTGGCGGCCAGTTCACCCACCGTATAATGAATGACGATCGCCTCAGGCTGATTTTTGGGCAGCACATTGCAAGAAATCGATGTGGAAAGTCCGGGCAGTTTGGCCTGTGCGCTGCCACTCAGGTCGCTATCAAAAGAAGACTGCAGCAGCAGAGTCATGCGCAGGATCGTTTCAGTGGGCAGCGCCTTACAAAACTGAATGATCTTATCCGCTTTGCTATCGCCGCCACCGATGGGGGTGGCCGGGGTAATTACCGCGCTGAGCACTGTGCCCGGGCGGGTAAGGTTGGAAATGACATCGGCAAAGGGGTGGTTAAACCCGGTCAGGTTGGGGTAAATCCGGGCATTGGAATAGGGATAGACACGCGGCAGCTTGAAGCGGTCGGGGTCGTTTGGCGCCGCCGCCAGTTCCAAACGGGTGTTGCCCGCCACCGCAAATTCGTATCCGGCCGCCTGGGTGAGTTTGGACGCCACAGGGGAAGTCGTGTCAAATGGGAAGGCAAAGCCCACCGGCAGCCGCCCGGTTTTTTCCAGCAGCAGCTTACGCGGTGTGTCTAATTCATACTTAATTTCGGTCGGGGTCAGCTTGGTGAAATCTGGATGGTACAACCCGTGCGAAGCAATCGTAACCACGCCGTCATCGGCCCATTGTTTGAAATCATTCCAGCAGAAATGCTTGGGCTTGCTGCAATCATCCGTCACCACCGAATCATTTGCCAGAATGAAGAAGACGGCATGGAACTTGAATTTCTTAAGCGTCGGGATGACTATTTCGGTATAGATCTGCTTTTTAGCCGTACCCACATCGAAGGTCAGCACGACTGATTTTTGTGGAAAAGCAGCCGTGCCGTCGAGGAAAGCCGCCAGTTCATCACCGGTGAGCGTATGATAGCCATTGTCAAACAACCAGCGGGTTTGCTCTTCAAACCAGGCAGGGGTCATCTGCACCTGGTCGTTGAGCTTAAAATCGGGGTCGTGATACTCAATAATCGGAATCTGCGCCGCCGGAACCAGGGTGGCTGTGGGTGTAAATGTGGCCGTAGGGCTGGCTGTAACGGTTGGCTGTGGGGTGGAGGTGGCGCTGGGCAGTGCCGTGGGGGTAAGACTGGGGGTGACCGTTACCGTTGGGGTGGGGGGCAGCGGGCTGGCTGTGGCCGGCGGGGCAAGCGTGGGCGTGGGAGTGGCACAGCCGGCCAAAAGTGCGCTTAACAGCAGCAGAGACAGCAGTCGATTGCGAAGACGATTGGATTTGGTAACCATAATTGTCCCATTATAACCGATCTGTAAAGGCCCTTTTTGGATGGCGCAACGGCCATGCGCGTTCAAGGTATAATCGATTCAAACCATGCAAGGAGCTTTCGTTGCAAACCCCTTTCGAAGTTGAAATTGGCCCGCTGCTGCGCGCAAAAAATCTCAAGCTGGTCCTGGCCGAATCTTGCACAGGCGGCCTGGTGGGCCACCGTATTACCAATATCCCGGGTTCTTCCGATTACTATCTGGGCAGCGTCACAGCTTACGCTTACGAGGCCAAAGAGCGCCTGTTGGGCGTGAGCCACGAAACCCTGTTGGCCCATGGCGCCGTCAGCCGCGAAACGGCAATCGAAATGGCGCGCGGGGTGCGCCAGGCATTGGCCACGGATTTTGGTGACGAGCAGATAATGGGCGTTTCGGTTACCGGCATCGCCGGACCGGGCGGCGGCACCCCCACCAAACCGGTGGGCCTGGTATGGATCGCGCTCTCCACCCCCAGCGGCGATTGGGCATACCAGTTTATTTGGTCTGGCAATCGTGAAGAAAATAAAGACCATTCCGCAGAACAGGTGCTGCGCCTGATATGGGCTTACCTGTCCAACACCAACCCGTAGTTTCTCTTGACTTGCTTGAAAGGAGAACCTTATGCCACCCACTTTTTATAAAACCTCGCGGCTGGTGTGCCTGACAGGGTTGCTGGCGCTGCTGCTGGCAGCCTGCCTGCCCGGCACGCCCCAACCGCTGCTCACCCTGCCGCCTACCATTCCTGCGCCGATCCTTACCCAGCCAGCGCCCAGCATCACCCCACCGGGCATCTCACCCACGCTGGCGCCAGGCGCCACCACCCCGCCGACCAATTCTCCACCCACCGCGGTACCCACAGTCACGCTTCCACCGCCAGCCCCCAGCCCCACCCTCGCGCCGCCACCGACACCCACCAGCATACCTGTCCCCAACCTGCCCGCTATGCTGGACGATCGCAGCACCCCCACCGGGCTGATCTTATCCTATTTCAACGCGATTAACCGCAAAGAATACCTGCGCGCCTATGGCTACTACACCACCCCGTCACAAACGGCGGGTGTTTTTAGCGCATTTGCTGCCGGTTACCAGAACACTGCCGCTGTGACGGTCTCATTGGGTATCCCAGGCAATGATAATGGCGCGGGACAAATTTACTATACCGTACCGGCGCTGCTCACCGCGGTGAGCACGAGCGGTGTCACCACCCACTTTGCCGCCTGCTATATTCTGCATCTTTCACAACCGGGGGTGCAGGGCAAGCCGCCCTTCGCGCCGCTGAGTATCAATATCGGAAAAGCTATCCCACTGGCCAACAATGCCGATCCGGCAGCGGCACTGACCGCGGCCTGCAGTGGGCCCGATTTTCCGCAGGGCCGGCCCATGAATCCTGTACCGCAAACCAACACCCAGGATATCAGCCAGAACAACTATCTGGATGAGCGCAGCGAGGCGCTGAATGTGGTTAAGTCGCTGCTGAATGCAATCAATCGCAAAGAATATGTGCGCGCCTATTCCTATTGGCAAAATCCCACCACGGCTCCCGGCCCATTTGCCGCTTACCAGCAGGGTTTTGCCAATACCGCCAGCGTAGAAGCCACCTTTGGCATGGTTATCAGCGATGCCGGGGCCGGGCAGCTTTATTACCGGGTTCCTGTAGCCGAAAAGGTAAAAACCACGGCTGGCGCCATTCAAACCTTTGTCGGCTGCTACACCCTGCACCTTTCTCAGCCCGCAATCCAGGCTGAACCCCCGTATATCCCGCTGGGGATCACCCAGGGCAAACTGAACCTGGTTGATAATAACGCCAATATCCAGCCACTACTGGCCACGGCCTGCGCCCAGCCTTAAGGCAGCATTACAAAAGCTCACATCCGCAGGGTGCGGCAGGCAAAATTTTCTCTCCAAAAAAATTGATTTAGGCAACTGATTAAATGCATTTTTGAGGATGGCTGGCCAGCCATCCTCAAAAATGCCTGAACCATAACGGCCTGCGGCGGAATTTGGAACCTTTAAAACCCGGTTGGCGTCTACATAAGGGAGGCAGAAATGAAAACCCGATTCGCTATTGCACATTTTCTCTTTATCCTGGCACTGCTCTCGGCCTGCGCGACGCCCAGCGGCGGCGGGCAGCAGTCCGTGGCCCAATCTGATAAACCGCGCAGCACCGCCCCCAACGCCAGCTCGGACGATCTGAAAAGCCTCACCGCCGGCACGCGCGCCTTTGCGTTCGACCTGTACCAGCAGATTCGCGCCCAGCAGGGCAACCTGTTTTTCTCACCGCACAGCATCTCGCTGGCGCTGGCCATGACCTACGCCGGCGCGCGCGGCGCCACTGCCCAGCAAATGCAGCAGGCGCTGCATTTCAGCCTACCCGCTGCCAGCCTGCACCCGGCCTTTAACGCACTGCAGTTGGAACTGGCCAAACGTGAAAAAGACAAGAACGACCCCAAGCTGACCAATTTCAAGCTCAGTGTGGTCAACGCGCTGTGGGGACAGACCGGGTACAAGTTCACCCCGGATTACCTGGACCTGTTGGCCGTTAATTACGGCGCCGGGATGCGACTGCTGGATTACCATGCCAACCCCGAAGCCGCGCGCCAGGTGATCAACGACTGGGTGGCCAAACAGACCGTCGATAAAATCAAGGGGCTGATCCCCACCGGCGCCATCGACCCGAACACCATTCTCGTATTAACAAACGCCATCTACTTCAATGCGCCCTGGTTCACACCGTTTAACGCCGGCTCCACTCAACCCGGGCCTTTCACCCTGCTGGATGGCAGCCAAACCAACGTGCCGCTGATGCATATTACGCGGCAATTTGCTTACGCCAGCGGCAGCGGTTTTTTGGCGATTGAACTACCTTATGCCGGTGGTGAGATTTCCATGGTGCTGCTGGTGCCAGACGCCGGAAAGTTTGACACCTTCGAGAAAGGCCTCAGCGCCGCGCAATGGGAAACCATCCGCGCCAGCCTCAAATCCACGCAGGTCGAGCTGTCTTTGCCCAAGTTCCAGTTCACGTCCGAATTCAAACTGAATGACCCGTTGAACAAGCTGGGCATGACCAGCGCTTTCCAACCCGGCCAGGCCGATCTCTCTGGCATGGATGGCACGCGCGAGTTGTTCATTTCGCAAGCACTGCATAAGGCGTTTATCAAGCTGGACGAACAGGGCACCGAAGCCGCGGCGGTCACCGCCATCGTGGTCGGGGTAACCTCCATGCCGGCTGAAACGGTCAGCGTAAAGGTCGACCGCCCCTTCCTCTTCCTCATTCAAGATAAACCCACCGGAGAAATTCTTTTCCTCGGCCGGGTGCTCAACCCCGCTCAATAAATGGATGCCGTGGATGATTTTTTCAGGAGATGTCGTGATGAAATTTAAACTTAATCGGATTGTGTTGTTGGCAGTGCTCGCCGCGGCACTGGCGGGCTGCAACCTGGTCGGCGGCGATACGCCCGGCACGGTGGTGCTGCCGCCCACCCAGGCGGTTGGGTTTGCCTTTCCCACCGCGGTAACGCCGGCTCAAACGGCGCTTCCCGCCACCCCGCTGACGCCTGCCAGCACCCCCACCTTTCCAGCGGTCATCACTGCCACCCCGAAGCCCACCACCCCCAGCGCCACCCTGCCCCCGGCTGTGGGTGCCACTCAACAAACCGGCCTCAAACTGACGAATATTAAAATGAATGATCTGAGCAGCGGTTGGGCGGTTGGCCATATTTTGCCCGCGACGGATGAATTGATTTTAAGAACCAGCGACAGCGGCAAAAACTGGAAGAAGATCACCCCGCCCGAACCGGCGCTGAGCGGCAAAAAAGCGGTGGCACACTTTCTGGATGCCTCACGTGCCTGGGTGATCTACGCCACCCAGCCCCCAACCAGCGCCATACCTTCACAATTTACCGTCTGGCGCACCATTGATGGCGGCTCCAGTTGGAAATCTGCCAGCACCAACCTGACCGGCCTGATCGGTGATTACTTCACCGCCAACCAGATCGCCTTCAGCGATGCCAACAACGGTTGGCTGCTCGCCATCCTGGGCAACGGCATGAACCACACCTACATCGCCGTATATAAAACCGCAGACGGCGGCGCGAGCTGGAACCAGATCATTTCTCCCGACAAGAATAATGTCTCCATGGCCTGCAGCAAAAGCGGCGTGTGGTTCCGCGATGCCAATCATGGCTACATCGCCGGCAACTGCTACGGTGTGGTCAAAGGCCTCTACCTTTACAGCACCGCCGATGGCGGTACGACCTGGAAACTGGTCAATCTGCCGGGGCCTGCCGGTCTGGCAGACGCCTATACGAAAGATTCTGTGGCCTGCGGCGCCGACACCCCGCACTTTTTTGACACCCAAAAAGGCAGCGTGGTGGTCTCCTGTTCAGACATGAACGCCAACAAAACCTACCGCTGGGTCTACCAGACCCAGGACGGCGGCACCAGTTGGAACTCGGCGGCCCTGCCGCGCAATTTCGGCGGGTACACCTTCCTCAACAGTGACACCGGCTGGTATCTGGGTCAGACCGCGGCGGATGCCACCAACGGGGTCAATGTCTATACCACCAGCGATGGCGGCAAGAACTGGAAACAGGTCAGCACCACCAACTGGGGCGGCGAGATGAACTACATTGACGCCAAGAACGGCTGGATCATCGCCAGATCTGGCAGTGAACTGGCCCTGGTGCGCACCTCCGACGGCGGTTTGACCTACCAGTTGATTACCCCCCTGGTTCCTTAGCCCATTCATCCAAAAACACATACGGGTTGGGTGCTGCAAACGCAGCACCCAACCCGTATAATTTTTATCAACCGCCCACATGAAAGTTATCCACCCAAAGGCTTGCTCAGTGTCTGCCGCTTCAGCCACCCGCGCGCTTCGCGCTCCCGCAGGGGAGCAGGGGTGCTATCGCTGTGGTAAAACTAAAAAAAGCGGATCGCGCCCCGCTCATTCACGAGGTTTACCCAGGCGCGCGCGCTCCTCTTCTACAATCTTCACATCCAGCTTTTTGAAGAGCGGTGCTGGCTGCGCCAGCACCCGGCCTGCCTCGATCTGGCTGGGACCCCACGCGCCGGTCGCTCCACTGGCATCGTATTGCAAAGCAGTGTGCTCGCCCAGCGCATCTGTCACCACCTGGGTGTACTGGCTGCCAAAGAGCGGCTGGCTATAGCCCAGGAAGGTGTGCAGTTTTTCACTGGTAAAGGGCAGGAACGGCGCCAGCATCACCTTGAGACAGTCGATCGCGCGGATCGCCGTATACACCGAGCGCGCCGCCGCCAGGCGGTCGGTCTTGATCGCGCTCCACGGCGCGGTGATATCCAGGTATCGGTTCACTTCCGTCGCCAGGCGCATCGCTTCACCCAGCGCAGAGCGCAGATGCACCGCGTCCATTTCCTGGGCCACCACCTGGAAACCATCTTCCACCTGCCGGATCAGCGCCAGGTCTTCACTGGTCAGCGGGCCGGGCTCCGGGATCTTGCCGTCAAAATTCTTATAGGTAAAAGCCAGCACCCGGTTGGCCAGGTTGCCCCAGGTCGCCACCAGTTCATCGTTATTGCGGCGGTAGAAATCGTTCCAATCCCAATCCGTGTCTTTCGACTCCGGCATGTTGACCGTCAGATAGTAACGCAGCGGGTCCGGGTCGTAACGTGAAAGGAAGTCCATGGCCCACACGCCCCAATTGCGGCTGCCCGAGATCTTCTGCCCTTCCAGGTTCATGAATTCATTGGCCGGCACATCATAGGGCAGCACCAGCGGTTGGGGGTCTGCCACGCCCATCAGTTCATCAAAAGCCTTGCCCGCGCCCACCAACTGCGCCGGCCAGATGACCGCATGGAAAGGAATGTTATCCTTGCCGATGAAATAAAAGGCTTTGGCATTGGGGGCATGCCACCATAACTTCCAGGCATCCGGCTGACCGTTGAGCTTGCTCCATTCGATCGTGGCCGAAAGGTAACCGATGACGGCTTCAAACCACACATACAGGCGCTTGTCACCCCAACCTGGCAGCGGCACCGGAATACCCCAATCCAGGTCGCGCGTAATCGCACGCCCGTGCAACGCATTGGCCTGCATCTGCCCCAACGACTGGCGCAGCACATTCTGGCGCCAGTACGATTCGCGCAGCGTGAGAAAATCGACCACCTTGGCTTGCAGCAGGCCCAGATCCAGGTACATGTGTTCAGTTTCGCGCAGTTCGGGGCGCGAACCGTCGATCTTGGAACGGGGATCGATCAGTTGGGCCGGGTCGAGCAGGTTGCCGCACTTATCGCACTGATCGCTGCGGGCATTGGTGAACCCGCAGATATAACAGGTGCCTTCCACATAGCGGTCGGGCAGGAAACGGTTTTGAACCGGCGAAAACCACTGGTTGGTGCGATCGGTATACAGATAGCCATTCTGCTTGAGCGCCAGAAAGATCTTCTGCGAAACATCAAAATGGTTCACGGTATGTGTGCTGGAAAACAGGTCATAATTCAAGCCCAGTTTCTGAAACAGTTCCAGAAACCCGGCGTGAAAACGCTCATAAACCTCCAGCGGGGTGGTCTTTTCTGCATCGGCCCGTACTGTAATGGGCGTGCCGTGGGCGTCGGAACCGCTCACCATCAACACTTGCCGGCCGTTCAGGCGGTTATACCGCGCGAAAATATCTGCCGGCAAATACGATCCGGTCAGATTGCCCACATGAATCTCGGCATTGGCATACGGCCAGGCGACACAAACCAGCACAGGTTCAGACATCCCACACCTCAGAAACTAAAAGGTAACTACGCTGGAATTTTATCACGAAAATGACCCCGTCCGGTTTGGGCAAGGTCATCTGGCGCGAAGAAAACCGTGGCGATCGTTTTCGTCAGCGCCCCGCCTTGTTTTCATGGTAAAACTTGCAAATTTCCTGCAGTGGGCAGCGCACGCATTCCGGCTTGCGCGCGTGGCAAATCTCGCGCCCCAACCGGATCAGGTTGAGATGCCCCGGACCGTAATCCGCCGGCTGGAACAGCCCCGCCAGGTGCGGGTGGGCTTGTTCCACCGTCATTTTCTCCGGGCGCAGGCCAATGCGCCCGCTCACCCGGTAGACGTGCGTATCCACCGGAAACGCCGGTTTGCCCAACGAAAATACCAGCACGATCGCCGCCGTTTTGGGCCCGACCCCTTTGAAATGGGTCAACCAGGCCTGCGCTTCGGCCACGGGCAGGTCGCTTAAAAAGCTCAGGTTCAGCGCCCCGCGTTCGGCGGTAATTTCACGCAGCACCGCCTGAATGCGCGGGCCTTTCTGGTTGGCCAGGCCGGCAATGCGAATGGCCGCCACCACTTCCGCCGGGTCGGCATCCCGCACCTGCTCCCAGGTAGCAAAATGCCGGCGCAGCGCCTGGTAGGCCAGATCGCGGTTGCGGTCATTGGTATTCTGCGAAAGCATGGTCGAAACCAGTTCGTCCAGCGCCGGAAGCGGGTCGCGCCATTCCGGGCGGCCGAAGAACTCTTCCAGCCGCCGCAGCACTTCTCCAGCCGCACGCTGCAGGTCGGTCGCGCTCATAGCGAAAAGCAGGCGCGAATCTCTCCAATTTCCAGCCGGCGGAAGTTGCGCAGAGCGCGCCGGTCAAACCGGGCCAGCTCTTCGGCTTTGGCCGCGCTGAGCACACCCATCTGTTTGAGCAGCGCCAGTGCCATCACCGGGCGGGCGCGGCCGTCAGCATCACCATCGGCCACCTTAAAGGCAATTCCGAAACCCGCTGAGTTCGGCCCCAGCAGCCCGGGCGCCACGGCGATGCCCTGATAGCCTTCGGCGCCGCCCTTAGAAACCAGGCTGCCAGCGCCTGCCACCATTAACAGCGTGTCAAACGCATCAGGCGCGGCGATCATATCCGGGTAAGAGGCCATGGCCGCGAATATGTGCCGCAGCGCTGCCGCGCGCCGCTCCGGCAGGTCGCGCGGGTCTGCCAGGCGAGCGAACCCCAGCGCAGTGTTATACAGCGGGATGGCAAAGGTCGGCACGGAGCAGCCGTCAATGCCCACCACCACCTGCGCGGGGTCCATGCCGGTCATCTCGCTGAAAACCTGCAAAATGGTCTGCTGCACCGGGTGGCGCGGATTAACATAATCCGCCTTGGGCAGACTGCGCATCAGGGCATGGGCCAGCATGCCGGTATGCTTACCGGAACAGTTGTGCCGGCGCGGGGTGGGCTTTTCGCCGCGCAAAATCATCGCTTCCCAGGTGGCCGTATCCGCGGGGGTGTGCGAACCGCACATCAAATCACTTTCCGCAATGCCGATCTTATCCTGCATGCCGGTCACCACCGCCACATGCACATCGGTGCCGTGGTGTGAAGCACACATCAAAGACAGCTCGCGGTCGCTCAGGCCAAATTTTTCCACGCCGCCCAGCTCGACAAAGGGCAGCGCCTGAAAAGGCTTGGCGGTCGAGCGCAAGAAGGCCGTCGAATACGGGTCGCCAACCACCGCCAGCACCCGCCCGGTCGCATCCACTGCCACCGCCGCACCAAAACATACCGACTCGACGATCGATCCGCGGGTCACTTCCACTACGGGAACATAATTTTCGTAAGGCATAGGAATTCCTAAGGCTCAAAATTTACGCTCCCACCGGCCTCTGCCCGCGGGAGCGTTTGAAGTTCTTATTCTTCGATCTCTTCAATGACTTCCTGGCGATAATGCCGCAGATAGTACTGCCGCAGCCCCCATTGCAGGCGCTGCTGATATTGGTGCTGGCGCGGTCCGGCCCCATCAAAAACTTTCAACAGGCCGCTGGTCAGCGCCACCGCCTCTTCCACCGGCGCGTTTTGCGCCGACAATCCATCCAGCAGGGCCTGGACGGTTTTAAGAAACTGCTGCTGGGCCAGCACTTCGGCGCGCGTCACCAGACCGCCGCGCCCACTGATCAGCAGATAATTTTGATACTCGGGCACCAGCAGCCCATCCAGAGAGCTAATCCAGGCCGGCAAATCGGCGTTCGCCAGGAATGGCGGCTGGTTGGCCAGCACCGCGTCGCCCACAAAGCCCACCTGGCTGCCCGGCAGCAGCGCCCAAATAGCGCCGGTGGCGGGGCCATTGTGCGCTTCCAGTACCAGCGGGGTCTCATCCCAATAGATCTGCATACGCTCGGTAAATGTAATTTCGGGCGGGGACCAACGAATGCTGCCCAAGCCGTTGTACTGCTCCCATTCGGCCCCCGATTCTACCGATTGGGTCTTGAAGGTGACCGGCCGGTTGCGAAAGGCCTGCGCCATCTTCTCGTGCCCCACCACGGTACATTCCATGGCGCGCGTACCCAGGGTGCGGTCAAAATGGGCATCCAGGTTGACCAATAAGCGCTCTGCCCCAGCGCCCAGGTTAAGCAGCCCCGCCCGCCAAGAGCGCGTATCTTCCTGGCGAAAAGGCGAATCCAATAAAATCAGGCCAAGCGGCAGGCTGATGGCCCCCAATGTCACTCCGGCGTATGCGGTTTCGATAAATACTTGCGGCGCAATTTCTTGCATAAAATCTCCAAATGGGTTGTGCGAGCTGGCCGGGCATAGCAGCGCGGCAGGCTCAAGTTATACTACATTACCTGTCCCGCTGGCAAGGTGAATATGAAACGGCTGCCGTTACCCACTTCACTTTCCACCCAAATCCGCCCGCCATGGGCCTTAACCGCCAGCCGACAAAACGCTAGCCCCAACCCCAGCCCTTTGGGGCCGCTATCCACGTTGAGGCGCCGGAATTTTTCGAAAATTGCTTCGGCGGCATCGCTGGGAATGCCCGGCCCGGTGTCTTCCACGCAAAAACGCACTTCCTGACCCAAAACTTCCACGTGCAGCCGCACCTCGCCCTTCATCGGCGTAAATTTGGTGGCATTATCCAACAGGTTGATCAGCACCCGCCGGATCATATCTTCATCGATGCGAATGGGCGGGATGGCCGGGGAGAGGTTAAGCTTGATCTGCTGCTGTTTGCCTTCCAGGGTGGGCTGAACGGAATCGAGCGCCTCCTGAATCAAACCTGCCACGTCCACCAGCTTCTGGTTGGTAATCGGCTGCCCGGCTTCCAGGCGGTTGATATCGAGCAGTGAACTGATCAGCCGCTGCATGCGGTTGGCAGAACGCGTGGCAATGCCAAACATGGTGTGCAGTGTCGTGCTGCCGCCGTTCAGATCCAACATGCCCTGCAAAATATCCAGGCTGGAGATGACATTGGAAAGCGGAGAGCGCAAATCGTGATATACCATCGCCGACAGGTCATTGCGCAGCAGATCCAGCTCTTTGCGCGCGGTGATATCGCGCACCGTCCACTGCAGCACTGCTTCTTCCGGCAGGTGCATGCGGTAGACGTAAATTTCCACCGGCAGGGCCTGCCCGGCCAGCGGTTGGAACATACTTTCATAAGAAACCGTCTCGCCGCCGGCCAGGCGTTCGAAACCATTCTCCAGCGTAAGCAGATTGGGCTCGTGCAGCGTAAAAACCGACCCACCCGGCAGGGAACCGGGCGCGGCCGCACTCATTTGTTCGGCATGCCGGTTCACATCCATAATCTTGCCGTTCAAATCGGTCACCAGAATCGGATCGAGGCTGTTCTCAAATAACTCGCGGTAGCGCCGGTTGGCTGCCTGCAGCGAATCCACCAGGCGAGCGTTATAAATGGCAATACCGGCCTGGTCGCCAATCGACTGCAGCAAATTGAGATGCGCCTCGGAAAAGAACCCTGGCACGGGATGCACCAGCGTCAGCACCCCCACAATTTGGCCGCGCGCCATCAGTGGCACACACATCGCCGATTTTGCCCCACTGCGCTCGGCCTCATCATCAGGGCGGCGCACCCAACGTTCATCGCGGCTGGTATCGGCCGCCAGCACCGCCTGACCGTTGCGCAGCACCCAGCCCGCCAGCCCGCGTTCCACAATCACCGCCAGTTCCGCCACGGTGTACGGCATGCGCTGATCGTGATACATCATCACTGCTTCGGCCGGGCACTGCTGGCTGTTGAGCACGAACAGGTTGCCGCGCTCGGCGCCCAGCGAACGAATCGACAGGGTGATCACGTTTTCCAACACCGTCTGCAGGTCGAGCGATGAGACCAACTGACGGCTGATGTTGAACAGCAGTTCCAATGAAGATTGCAGCGGGTCAAATACCATGCAGCGTTCCTCCGGCAGCCGCCTGCCTTACGGCGGCGCACTGTGCGCAATTGGGTTGGTCGCACAAAAACGCCTGTGGGTCGTGCCGGATGACCTTCACCAGGCGTTCAATCATCTCTGCCAGCGGCAGCGCCCGCACCAGGGCCTCGCCGATGCGCACCTGGCGGGTGAGGTTTTCCAACCAGACGGCATCTTTTTCAAAACCTTTAGAGCAGCCGGGAAAAGCCGGGCACTCGCGCACCCCACTGTAGGTCAGCGCCCAGCGCACAAACAGTTTGCGCCCGGCCAGTTGTTCGGCAAAATGCAGGCTGGTGTTGACCGTGTGATTGACACCCAGGAACAGCGCCCACCCGCCCTGCTCTGCCAGCACGCCGATCGGCGCCAGGGGGGCATTCATCGTCTGTGCCTGCAGTGCGTCATCCACCTGCACGCCCGCGAAGGAAAGCAGCGGGTGCTGCGACCGGCGCGCGGCGGGAAAGGTGCGCAGCGCCTCGGCAATGCTGCCCAGCGCGGCGTCCACCGCCAGGTCGGGTTTATAAAATTCGGCCATCAGATTTGGGTCGCGCCCGCTGCCATACACCAGGCCGTTATCAGGCGGGCCATCTTCGGGCACCAGCATGGATTTATAGGTAAAGGCGGGCGTCATCAGCGCCGGCTGCAGCGACAGCAGCGCGCCCAACACGGTTTGCGCACCCCCGCGCACCTCGCCAAAAGCCGAGAACGAGGCATGCACCAGCACCGGTCGGGCCGGGTCCAGGCCTAAAGGCTTCAAACCACTGGCAATGTCTCGAAAACCCAACATACCCGCCCCTCCTGCCTGCAGCGTTGCTTCGTCTGAATATTATAGTCCGATTATGAGCAAACGCAGGCGAATCCAACCCGGCTGGCGGTGTTCAAGGACAGCGCGGGATTTCGTCGCGGTTGGAGTGCGCGTTCAGGTTCAGACCCAGGTAGGGCGAAGGGTCCAGCGTGTTGTCAATCTCCAACTCGTTGCGGAACTTGCCCTGGCCGTCATCCAGCACGATCGAAAAGTGCAAATGCACCCCCACCGGCACCCCAGGTGTACCGGAGAAATTTCCCTGGCGCCCCAACAGCGTGCCCGCCGGCACAAACACCTCGTGGGTGCCCGCCGGGAACTCCGGCGCAATCAGCGAAACCCCGTCCGGGTCGGCCAGGTGGGTGTAGTAGGTCCAGATCTGGCGCTCAGGTTGCAGCGGATCGCGCGGAATGCGCACAATCAGCGAGGATTTCCAATCCGGCAGGCGCGACAGATAGCCATCATAGGCCGTGCGCACCTCCACTACCCCTGGCAGCGCGCCGCCAAAGATGTCGATGCCCTGGTGACGGTGCCCCACCCGGAACGAATCATCCCACAGGTAACCGATATACCCACTGGTCGGCAGTTGAAACGGCGCGGCGGCACAGCGCTGCCCGTTCAGCACGGCCCAATCCGGGTGGCTCTGCGGCTTGCGAATCCATTCCAGCACGCGCTCGTCGCGCAGCGGGTTGCCGCTCCAGCGCCGCGCCAGCCAATAGCCCGCTACGCCCGCCACTGCCAGCACAATCAAACCCAAGAAAATCCATTTCTTCATGCCTGCTTCCATTTTCACCATGAGTTTTGCCCATCGAGCCAGCCTATCAAAAAACAATCCCCCCGCATGGGGGGTTTGTTTTTTGATTATACAATACTCAGAACCATCCTCCCGGTTATGCCGGGGGCACCAGGCTGCCAATCATCGACCAGGGTCCGCTCCACTCGATCTTCACCGGCAGCACCTGGCCCTGCAGGTCCACTTTAGACGGCGCGAACACCAGTTTATTGGTGGGGGTGCGGCCTTTCCAGCGCCCCTTCACCTTTTCCTCAAAGAGCACTGACACCGTCTGGCCCATGTAACCGGCGTGAATTTCGGCGGCAATCCCCTCCTGCAGTTCTTCCAGCAATCGGAAGCGCCGCCATTTTTCTTCGTCGGGCACATCATCCGGCATGCGCCGGTCCGAAACCGTGCCAGGGCGCGGCGAATAGCGCGCCAGGTGGGCCACATCCAGCTTCAATTCAGCCAGCAGATCGTAGGTGTGCTGGAACTGCTCGGCGGTTTCGCCCGGAAAGCCCACAATGATATCGGTGGCAATCGAAACCCCCGGCACACGCGCGCGAATGCGCGCCACCAGGCGGCGGTAATCGTCCGCGGTGTAACCGCGGTGCATGTTGGCCAGCACATCATCGTCGCCGGCCTGATTGGGGCATTCGATATGCGGCATCACCTTGGGGTTGGCGGCGATCGTATCCAGCAGTTCGTCCGACATCCAGTTGGGATGCGAAGTCAAAAAGCGCAGCCGCTCCAGGCCGTCGATCTCAGCCAACTGGTTGAGCAGACCCGAAAGAGCGGGCAGCGCCGGGTTATCCTTGCCGTAACGGTCGACGATTTGCCCCAACAGGGTGATCTCTTTGACGCCCTGCGCCACCAGGGCGCGCGCCTCGGCCAGAATTTCCGGCACGGGGCGGCTGCGTTCCACCCCGCGGCGGTAGGGGATGATGCAGTATGTGCAGGCAAAGGAGCAGCCATAGACGATGGGAATGTAGCCCGAAACCAGGCTGCCGCGCTCGCCCGCGGGCAGCACCAGGTCACCATCCATCCAGGC